>Ga0123354_10005996_pt1 | contig 17906 bp, 7 predicted proteins | sample TergutLab28metaG_2_FD_97872 | JGI IMG/M metagenome (GOLD analysis project Ga0123354, IMG submission 97872) | Labiotermes labralis P4 segment gut microbial communities from Petit-Saut dam, French Guiana - Lab288 P4 | ecosystem: Host-associated > Arthropoda: Insects > Digestive system > Gut ...
CAGGCTCCTGATGATGGATGTATTAATGTCCGAAACATGTTGAGCATAGAAGAAGTGAAATAAAACTTAATAACTAGTGACATCAAGTTGGTCTCTTATTCTTCAACTATCACAATAATGCACTGTCCAATATACATAAGATATGCAGATGTGTTGTGGGTGAAGTCCACTAAGAGCGCTGAGTAGGGGACTCGGAGAACGGAATATTGATCTTATGAAAGTAAGATGCGACTTATTTGGAACCGGATCAATATCGTGCCAAGTATTAGCCTTGGATATTAGTGGTTCTTCAGATTTATGCTATCTTGTGGGTAGTTAACTAGTTAAAGTCAGCGAAGTGTATACCGGTGTACTAATAAATCACAGACGGAGGTAATAACACGAGAAGAATTAACTCCATTTAAAATTAAAATCAAAATTACCCATTTGAAACCTGATGGTTACCCTTTGTACCATCTACTTTGTAATATTAATAAACCACACAAAGTGTAAATACATGTTTTACATTGTTGTCACAATGAACAGCTCTATTTCAGTCTTCATCATTAACAGTGCGATTTTCATAATGGACACGGACTGTATTCTCTGTGAGGTACGAACTTAAGAAGAGTGGCATGGAAGTGATTAGAGACAAATGTTGTACATCGACTGTCAAGTGACTTTGCGCCACGCTATTGATTTAATTACAATGTAACTGAACTTACTGCAACAACTGTTAATTTATTAAAATGGACCTGTTTTCATTCCGATAAAACTACAAATCAGAGCCGGCAATGTAAATCAGTGTGTTCATGTGCATCTTGCCCTTTTCGACAATTGTTTTTCCGTTTATAACAACCAATCAGCTTTGCAAACACGAGCTCTAGGCAAGTGACAGCTTTCTATATGAACGGAATTCTTGTCCGAATACTGATAGACGGAACTTTAATTCAAGTTAATATTTCCTTAACAGATCCCAAGTTTCGAAGGAAGTTCATGCTTGTTTCTTGAGGTGACAGGAAAGCCTTATTTAGTTGGCTACAGATTGAAGCACAATGTTCCACCATAACATTCGCCAATTTCTTACAGTCTACACCGTGCCACCTTCCACAATACATCAGCTTTAATAGTCACTGCTGTGAAGGCTTAAAATCTTAGAGAACAGCCAATTCCTGAATAACAGAATGGATAGTGGAAAATTTATTTCATTTGTTCCTTTTTTACCCGAAAATTTGGGTGAAATGTGTTTGTGTATTTTGAAATGGGATAAAAATACTTTTTGTAATTATTGTTACTGTTGGAAATGCAGCTACGTGGTTACTTGAAGTGCTGTGGACAGCAATTGATAAGGGCTGAAACTAGGGCCCGATTAGCAGGTATTACCGCAAACTAAGTGCAAAATGCACAAGCACTTGTTTAGACTTGATGGCGATCAAGGAAACGTAAGGACAGCCTTCCTGCGTGCTGAGATTCAACTTGGGGAACTTCATAATGCGGATCAGAGTTGACCAGCGCGTCGAAACTACCAAAACAAGAAGCTGGACCCGCGCAGACTCTAACTGTACAGTTATTTGGAGCATTTCTGGACCTTGTGCATGAACTGCATGAAATACGCACCTATCTCCCCACACGCATTAGTTCATTCGAAAACTCCCCTTTATTCGCAACAAAAAAAATTGGGGGTTTATCTGAACAAAGGCGCTGAAATATGAAGTATGGGGTATTGCCTCCTCTTTATCCTACTTTTCTGTTCCTGAATTTACTATTAGAGGAGTAAATGCTCCAATGAAAAAGGAAGGGTGTGGGAAACACTGCTGTGTCCACACTTATTACATTTCCGGGATAATCCTCATGTTTTCGGCCACTTTTTCACATTAATATACTTGTACATTACATCTTTCCCTAGACTCTTCCAAAACTCCGAGCCCATCTACGTAAAAAAAAGTTTAACGTTTTTCATGCTGACTCCATTAACTTTTCTTTACGGATTTAACTTTGTCCTTGTATGTAATCTTGAAAGTTCCTTTGATATCTTGAATGAAACAAAAATTCACTCATGTGCTGGTAGTTGTAGATAGGAAGAGAAGCATTATAACAAGTTTGTCATTTAGAATTCGTATCACCTGAGAACATGTCTGTAGAAAGCTTCCTTCAAGAACACGGATTGGAAATCAAAGCAAAATGGTGTATAGTAAAGAGACTCTATTAAATAATAAGTATAAGCAAGAAGAAATTTAAAAGGAATTAGCTGGCTTTTATTTTCGTAAGTCCTTATGTTTTGCATAGTGTTACTACTAAAACATACATGAAAAGAAGTACTGGTCGTAGAAATTAGGAAAGGAAGAAAATCAAAAGTTTACAAATATATACAGGATTAAAAAAAAAGAGACCGAAATAAAGAGAAAGAATAAAAAGTCAGAGAAAGAAGTCGGGAAAGGAGAATAAGAAAGGATATACCGGGAAGAATAGAAATATAAGAATTTAAATTTTCTTATTACATGCCATGAAGTCGTACGGGGGATTGAAGGTGTAGTTCCCCTCATTCTTAATTTCTGCAATACATGGAAGCCAGTGCTCAGCCTTACGGACTAGCCGTTTTAACCATAGAGAAAAGAGTCGTCGGTAGCCGTTGAATACGTGTCTGTTTGGGTGTTAGCGCGGGATTGGATGTTTTGGAGAAGATAGAAAGGACTCGCGTCTGTCTGAATCCGAACCACTGATCTCCAGTCCATAACTATGCCACTGTACAGACCGTGCAAGGAGGAAGTACACTGAATAAAAAAATGTAAGAAATTTTCCATGCTAATACCCAGTGAGATGCAAGTTTGATTGAGAGTTTAAACTAGTGATTTGAATAAGAGAATAAGTGAGTTTTGCCCAGGTAAAATCTAATACTTTAATTAGCGAAACATCTGTTTATAATTCCGGTGGAATCATGGGATTACGCGATTGAGATACTTTGTGGCTTTCCGTAGACTTTGCAGGCGGGGCGATATATAAATTAATGACGAACTTTTTTATATTTTGTTGACCGTTTATCCTAATATAACGATAGTTTTTTTTTACCAACCTGATGCAAAAATTCTCTATTTTAATACATTTAGTCTACTCCTCTAGAGGAGTATAATAAATACATTTATTACATTTCTCAAGAGGAGTATAATAAATATATTTTTTATATTTCTCATGAGGAGTATAATAAATACATTTATTATACTCCTCTTGAGGAGTATACTAAATGTACTAAAATAAAGAATTGTTGCATCAAGTTGGTAAAAAAGACTATCGTTATATTAGGATAAACGGTCAACAAAATATAAAAAAGTTCGTCATTAATTTATATATCGCCCCGCCTGCAAAGACTACGGAAAGCCACAAAGTATCTCAATCGCGTAATCCCATGATTCCACCGGAATTTTAAACAGACGTTTCGCTAATAAAAGTATTGGATTTTACCTGGGCAAAACCCACTTATTCTCGTATTCAAATCACTAGTTTAAACTCTCGCATCAAACTTACATCTCACTGGGTATTAGCATGGAAAATTTCTTCCATTTTTTCTACACAATATATCTATCATTAGTTTACGACCGTTTCTATTCTGAAACTTCAAGTTCTTCATTCTTTACCAATCCTGATATTCAACAAAATGTTTTGTGATTTGATGACAGAAGTAAGTTAGTAACAACAAAATACTTTTAATCGTAACGAGCTGAGTGTATGGAAGGTAACGTGTCTGAATCGGAAAAGTATTTATTTAGGCCTTTCTATGGCATATTTAACATTGGTGTCAGTAACTAGGGTGGGCCGGATAGCGCAGTCGGTATAGCGACTGACTACGGGCTGGACGGTCCGGGATCTAATCCCGGTGGGGACGAGATTTTCCGCCCATCCAGACCGGCCCTGGGGCCCACCCAGCCTCCTGTAAAATGGGTACCTGGTCTTTCCCGGGTGTAAAGTGCGGCCGGGGCGTGCTGCTGACCACTCACCCCCTCTACTGCCGCGGTCATGGAAGAGTAGAGCTATACCTCTACCCAACCTCAGCTCCACACCGGGCCTGTAACGGGATCACTTTACCTTTACCTTATCAGTAACTAGGCCCATTAATATCTGTTGGAATTCAGTCATAATTGGTACTGACTGTATGTATTACATTGTATGCAAATGACATGAAGAATGGAGTGTGTGTACGCGTGCTTAAAGGAATTCTCAGGTATGTGAGTTGGTAGATTCGTGATGTTTCAAAGAGCCGATTAATAATCTTGCCGCTAGAGCGAGAGCATGACATATCTCATTTCTCCCGTTTGAAGTCGTATATTACAATACTGCCATAGACATGTGGCTCGACTAATGATTCTATCCAACTGTGCGCTGATTTTCTGTCTCTGGGGACTAGAAATTAAACTGTGTTTGAAAGTCAAGGGGTGGTCAAAGGGAAGGGTGGAATCAAGATAGTCATGTTCATCGATAACCAACAGCCGTCAATTCTTGTATTAATTTTTACTGTTACGAAAACTGATTGTCGGGCGCCTTCGCAAATTTAAGAAAAACTACTGTTAGGTTCGTCATGTCTGTCCATCCGCATGGAACAACTCGGCTCCCACTGGACGGATTTTCATGAAATTGGGTATTTGGAGATTTTTCGAAAATCCGTCGAAAAAATGAAAATTTAATTACTGTCTGAAAAAGTAACGCATACTTTAAGTGAAAATGTATGTACATTTATGGTAATATGTCGCTGGAGTTTTCTTACAATGAGACATTTTTCGAAAGAAATTTGCAGAGGAAGTAAAAACACACATTTTGTATTCGGGCAGTTTGTTTTAATTGTCCCGTATATGAAGCAATATGGAAGGATAAAGTACAGCCAGATAAGCTAGAGATGGTATTATAACACGGTGTACGCGTTTTGCGGGCTAGATAAATAATGTTACAGACAAAAACTTGGAATATGTAATAACTATTGTTTTTTCACTGCAAAAATATTTTCTGCTAACGCATTTCAATATTATGTTATTTTTACGGTGTGTTCTACGTGTTTCGAACCCGAGGGTGCGTCTTCAGCAAGACGGTTGTACGTACAGGTAGGTATGATTTGTGTACAAGCTGAAATTACAATAAAAGGCTCTTACTATTATTTCAGCATGTAAACAATTTATACCATACCTGTACGTACAACCGTCTTCCTGAAGATTAACCCTCGAGTACGAAACGTTTGGAAGACATCGCAAAATCAAAATATTAGTTTAACAAAGGCGCATTTTGTCGTTTTATATTATGCAACCAATTTAAATACTCGCATTCTGTCTTTTATTAATATTAATGTTTTATTCGAATATATTGGTAGATTTCCAAGTAGTATATTCGTCTGAATTTTCCCAAACAAGTTTCTGCATATACTTACCACTTCCAAAATGCTTGCGTAATGTCACTAAAACTATAAGTGCTGTGTTAAATGTAGAAATGTTTAATTTTCCCCTTGCACGTCATGAAGTCATATGGTGATATTAGAATTATAGATCTGTCCGTTCTTAACCTTGCTGTTAGATGGAATCGAGTGGTTAGTTACTCTCGCAGAAAGAGCTTTGGTTCCCAGATCCGAAATAGACTTTCATTTTTATTGCCGTGCAATACAATACCAATTCTTATTTAAAACCAACAATTTGCACAATATTCTTAAAATCTTAAAATCACATTTTAAGTTTCACATTAAAATAAACTTAAATTCCTCCTACATGTTTCGATCCCCATACGGGATCATCCTCAGGGAGTATGCATTAGGTTATCTGGTAGCATGCGTATTCCATTCCAGGCATTACCTGAATACGCATGCTACCAGATAACCTATATAAATAACTTGTTTTAGTAACTTCACTCACGACATAGTGCATACACCCTGAGGATGATCCCGTATGGGGAACGAAACATGTAGGAGGAATTTAAGTCTATTTTAATGTGAAACTTAAAATGTGATTTTAAGATTTTAAGAGTATTGTGCAAATTGTTGGTTTTAAATAAGAACCGAAATAGACTATTTGGGGAAGAGAAAATCCATAGCCGCTGCCGGTAATCGGAACTAGAATCCTAGTTTTTTTCTGCCCTTATTCTAGTCACTGTATTTTGAGATATCCTTCTTCCCAAAGTTCGTATGTACTTTTCGTGTTTTATTTCACCTTGCTTGTTACTAACATATTTATAGCGTTGCGTGGCAACATGACTGATGAATAATGAAGGGCAGGAACTTGAAAGAACGCGGTCACAACATGTTGTTGCAGGAAGAGAATAACAAAACAAAGAAAACGTGTTAATATTCGAAACACTCATTTTCCAAACAAAAAGAAAGAACGCCGCTGCCACACAAACCTGTTCGTCCCAACGTGTATCGAACTTGGACAAAGCTCGGAGTTGAGCAGTTTCGTTTAACATGTACAAAATATATCAATCCTTATGCTGCTAACGTATAGAATATGGTGAGCTCCTAATAATGCCAGCAAATGGCAGATGCGATTTTATTCGGCGTTTAAAGGGTTAATTTTTAAATGTAAGACAGAGTTTGGAGGATAAGGATCGAGGTTCCATTAAATAGCTTGCGCTAAACATAGTGGATTCATATCTGTGGCAGCAGCGTGGGTGTTGTTATGTGTGCTGCGCATTGCGGAGGATTTATTCTTGAAACAAAACCATGGGGAGGAAAATCTGTGCTCGTATATCAAATTACCTTCAGTGTTTTTGTTATACAATAAAACTGTCCCGTTTACGAATTTAAAACTCGAATATATTTCCGTTACCATAATATTATAAAAAAATCAAGTTGGACCTGGCATGCACTGAATGTGCGTCAAGATGTTGTATTAAACGTACAGCTTATAAAATGGACAGCTGAAAATTAATTATTTTGAAACATATTTAACCGCTCGAGGTGTCACAGTATGAAATCCATGGCTAATGATTTAGGGATAAATATTACGAGTGATGTTGAGTGCATTTTCCGTATTAGTCGCTGTTCGACTGATAAGTAAATTTCCTTCGTGGTCCAAAGACGGAAGGTCAAGAGTTACTTTTCGTTATTTTTTTTGTTGTGAGTGAAATGATGAGAGGAGGTGAATGAGTTCGAGAATTCTGCAGGGCGTTCTGAATGCTTCAAACGTTCCTTCTGAAAATGTTCTGTACCCGACTTGCACCTTAATGACCAGCGCGTAATAACGACCACAAGATATTTATTGTTAAGCAGCACTGTGTTTTGCCACACACACACGCGCGCGCGCGCGCACACGCACAGGCGCACGCTCACGCGCACGCACGCACGCACACTGTACTTAACAGTTCTTTAAACCTCACACTAATAATACAGATTACCTCGCTATAAGACATGGAGTGCTTTTCAACATAAATTCTGATTATCCTCTGTGTGTGTGTGTGTGTGTGTGTGTGTGTGAGGGAGGTGGGAATTGAATTCTTGTTAATAATTAGATAAAAGTTACGTTTCAAAGTCAATACCTCATCTCATGATATACGTCTTGTTACTACAAAGTTGCTGTTGTCAAGAAACGCATTACCCTAGAATATACGGGGTGATGTTTTATACAAATTTCACTTTGCTCTTTGTTTTGATGTCTTGCTTATTTCTCCCCCTTTTTCACTTTCGCGTAATTTTATTTGTCCCCTTCCTCCCCTGAATTTTCTTTTTCTTTTTCGTGTCACAGCCGATCTCACAATATCAACTTCATTTTCTCCTATTAGACCGAGGTTTTCTATTCTAAGTACAGTATATACCCACAATGAGGGTTGTTATATTTTCATTTCCCTGAAACAACTATGTTGTCTGTAGCAGTCTTCAGAATATAGTATGGTCACTTACTCTCACGTCTGCTTGACAAACCGCATAAAAGTGTGTGTCTGTTGACAGACTGATTGAAGGCGATATATATTTTTTATTAGTATTACAGGTTTTAGTGCTCAGATGTTAATTACCTTCATCAGAAAGAACCTTACTTACACCTATTCTGAACCAGAAATATCCAGCCGACACCTTCAAAACAACTTGAATTCAACCTCCCAATATGTCCCATTGTGTTATTCACTAGTCATCCTGACATGCAACGCGCTTATTCTATGACACAGTAAATAAATCACACATGAAATAAAACATAATAAACAACTTATTATTCGAAGTCATGTCTGTCCGTCCGTGTGGAACAACTGTACTCCCACTGGACGGATTTCATGAAATTTCATGTTTCAGTATTTTTCGAAAGTCCGTTGAGAAAATTCAATTTCTGTTAAAATCTCACAACAATAAAGGGTACTTTACATGTGGACCAATGTGTATTTATAATAATACATGGTGATTAAAAAGTCTCTGTGCACCTGATGATTACAATACAGAAGTCAGATGCACAGAGACTTTTTGATCACCCTGTATATCGCTGAATTCTTCATAAAATAAGAATTTTTTTCGGACAAACATTTTATGTCCAATAACTTTCATCCTACTAAGCCGTTTTGGAGATAATTTGGAAAATATGTAGAGCCGGACAGGCGAAACATAACAATACGACGCACGCACATCGCATGCTAGACACTTATGGCTACAAACACACAATTCGAATATGTCATACTTTTTTTCCACTGCAACAATGTTTCCGCGAAGCGCCTCAATGGTAAGTACATTGTCTGTCTTCTTACTTACCAATACAGTGATACTTGCCCTCGATACTTCACAGTAATTTCCAGCCTCAGAAAACAATGAAGAATTTCATACCAGGCGGGAAACGGAGGTTCAGGCCTATTCAAGCTAGCAGACCCCTCCATTCCGTAAGCAGATGAGTGTAATATCTTTATCCACAGCCGGTCAGCACCTGCTGGTGCTTACGTGTTATCCATATCAACGGCTAACGGGTGGAGTGCTGGTAATAAGCGTTTTGTGAAGCTATGACGTATCTATAACGCCACACGACACCTGCGACAACACCCCTCCCCCCATCCTGCTTATGTAAGCTGATGTATCAGCATACACAGTGGACATTACAGACGTTACATTCAGCAAATGCCCCTTATTCTGTTATTCAGGACCTTTGAACAGACCACAGTACGACCAGTCATACTGCACTTCAGTTGTAATAAAAGTAGTCGATTTATATTCGGCTTTTTCTGGGTCGTCCAGGTCTTCCTTCTTCCAGACGTTCTATTGTTAAGATTACAGTCGTCAGGCACATGACATCGTGTTTATTGTTACCAAATTAAATGGTGTAAATGATGTATTCGCTCTTCTGAGTTGTTACGCAACGTATATTGCTGACTGTTCTAGAAGATAACAAAATCATTTCTATTTTCAGCGAAACACAACAATATATTTTTTTATTTTATCTCAATGACATATATCGGTCACCTCACCATCATCAGGCCATCTTTACAGAATTTAGAATAAGGTTAGCAATTAGTTTTGTGAAGAAGTTCTGATTATGGTCAAGCGACCGCAATATGTCATAAAGTTAAAATAATATATTATATTGTTGTGTTTGCTGAAACCATAAATTATTTTGTTATCTTTTAGTTTAACGAAATCAACTGGATGTCTTATACGAAAAATTCTTGTTCACCGACGTTTCGGGTGAGCCTAGTCATCCAGTCTGCAAGGGTCGATCAATCCAAAAGACAGAAAAGCTGTCCCACATATTCGATAAACAAATACAAATATAGACTGGGTAACATCCCGGAAGAGGGGATACCTCATGTATACTTCGGCGGAAGTCTGAAATCTCGCATACATCATGTAACATGCCTGAAGACGGCAGTATATTCGGTGCTGCGAGAACCTCTAATCACACACGTAATCAGCAATACGTGTTCAGAGTAGAAGATACAACTCCATGGCAAAACATTTCTTGTAAAGCGAACATCTGCTGAGGTCTACATAAATTCACTTTTATGTAAAGAGAAGGTTAATTACTGTGTTATGAAGATCATTGCACTGGGTGCTAACGCGACCCACATCAATCCGGCTCGCTTCTTGGTGATCTATTTTCGTCGGTTTCAATTGAATATTACTTTCCTTCTCAATAATACTCCGAAAGAGATATTTTTATTCCAGTCTGTCGTAATAGAACTCGTTAGAAAGAAATAATAATTTAAATATTACTATTTAAAAGCGCGTTTCTATTGTTATTTTAAGCTTCTTCGTTCATATAAGGAAAGTGTATTTGTTCAAATGCTACTAACAGGCTGCTAACATACACTGTTTTCTTCCACTAGATCCCCCATGCAAGCCGACTAATAACTTACAATAAGAGAACCTCTTTGTAATCCTGCGCACTACCATCGCTCGGCTGCTTTATTCACCCGCGGTTTCTGACTTACAAGTCTGGACCAACAGTATACTAACTACTCTTTAGGTTTTACATTACATATTGTCTCGCTTAACATCTACCAGCAAGTAAGCTTGCTTGAACTGCTTGAACGGGCAGGAAAATTAAACCCATAAACTACTTACTGTGCGTGGGGGAGAGGGTTATCTTGTAACTATAGAGACCTAGCATGTTCTGCTTCTGCTGGCGTATATTGCATCCTAGGGAGATATAAAAACCATTAGAACCCCCTTCCTAGTTTTACCAATACCCTTGACTTTACTTGTTTTCTTTCACTGGAGAATGAGATGGAGTTGAGGTCCACATTCTTACTGTGTGATGGAATGCGTACCAAACCAAGAAGCATTATCTGGAACCTTTTGTTTCGTACTGGAAGAGCTTCTGCTCCCTGAAGCCGCCCAGAGACTAGATGAGTTGGTAGGAACTTTCGTCCCTGTAGGTCCATTCCACTGCGGCTTCAGAACAACAAACAAACGCTACTTCGGTAAAGAGGGGCATACTAATTTGTATATGGATGGGTCGTTGGTTTACTCTCAAGGACCTGAGACTTGAAATTGGCCACGTCCTGTGTGAGTAATTTCTAGCATATTCAGCTTCCGTTATTTGCAACAGTCAGCATTTTGTGAATTCGATTCACACCCACCGCGCTTGGTAACCTGCAGGTCTGACTGACGGCGATCTTTTTCATCGCCACTATCAACCTGTCGTCGGTTCAGCTATTCACAATTTGGATCAAATTGTGTCTCGTCTCTGACGATAAAAAATTTTCATCATAATTATTGTCTTTTCATTGGAAAAAACTGCATATTCTAAGTTAAATTTTGTTTCTTCTTTAACGGCAATAATTTTCATCTTCAGTGTCGTCCTGCTTTCGGGACAAAAACTAAAATTCTGTGTCATTTTGTATCTCTGCTCTGACGGCCAACGGTTTCATCAACTGTGCCAAGTTATCACCAAGAAAGAAATGCAAATTTCATATCCAGTTGTGTTTCTCCTCTGCAATAATGGGCACTTTCTATATCTATTTATCATTAAAGACAATAAATTCCGTTTATCAAATAAAAACCTTTGCTGACTTTCGTATGTACTTCTAAACTTAATTTATAACAAATGTGCTTCAGGCACTGAACAGTGTTCAACATAACATTAATTCGTGATTAGATTTAAGCTCTTCTTCTACGCACCCCTAACCTAATTTTTTCCCTCCAAAATCTGCTCCAGTGGCAGTAATTTTTGCACGGTTTTTCTGCAAACTTTTGAACATAAAAGTGTAGATGATTGAGTCTTATATTATTTTATCTTTGCCATTAATGTATGCCTACTTATTTGATATCGTTCAATATTAACGTGAAGTGCTTTGCTGTGTAGCAATTATGAAAATAACAGCGTGTTCAAAATTGAAACTGAATATATAAATTGACATATAGTGGGATCGTCCTTTCTTTGCACTTAAGTATTCTGTACGTTTATTATCGAGAGTCATAAGGAATGGGGAATATTTTCAGTTGATGTTTTTCCAATATAACTTATTGAAACACAAATTTAATTTCAAGGTTCATCCATTCTTCCAATTACGTTTTGCTGTGAAACCAATTTTCACCGTGCATCCCATTAAATGTAGTTCCTAGGAAGACCTAAAAATTTCGCTAGAAATCTGATGATTTTAATGTTCGTGTTTCCGTACATCGCTAATACAATTATGATTGATAACCAACAAGATGCAACTATTTTGATTTATTTACTTTAATCAGCTCTACATGTTTCGGGCGATGTTTCCGCCCATCATCAGAAGCATAAACGCAAAACCAGCCAGCAGCAGCATCGGTGGACATAACAAGAAGCTGTAGTTACAGTGATACGCTCCTGATGACAAGCGAAAACATCGCCCAAAACATGTAGAGCCGATTAAAGTAAATAAATCAAAATAGTTGCATTTTGTTGGTTATCTGGTTATCAATCGTAACTGATGAATTTAATTAAATCAACAAATACACTGGGTCTAGGGGAAATCCCTAATAATTTATATTATGTTAAAGCTCTTTGGCATGTGGCATGTATGGGTGAGGAGAGGGGGGTGTATAGGGTCTTGGTGGGGAAACCGGAGGGAAGGAGACCACTGAGGAGACCTAGGCGTAGATGGGTGGATAATATTAGGATGGATCTGCAAGAGGTGGGACGTGGGTATATGGACTGGATTGGGCTGGTCGAGGATAGAGACAGGTGACGGACGCTTGTGAGTGCGGTAATGAACCTTCGGGTTCCGTGAAATGAAGGAATTTCTTGACTAGCTGCAAACCAGTTAGCTTCTCAAGAAGGACTCTGCACCATGGAGTAAGTAAGTATTATGTTAAAGCTCTAACATTTTTCGGCCCTTAAATGACCATTATTAAGGATTCATAAAAGTTTGTATACCTAATGTTGTATTTATATTCACGTCTCCTTAGAATTGTTTTGTATCCTTAATAAAGGCCCCTTAAGGGCCGAAACATGTTGAAGCCGTAACAAAATAAGACTATTAGGAGTTGTTTCTTGACGTAATGCATATTTTGGTTTAATTCATTTTAAAATATTCCATTGCAAATAGAAGTTAATTTACAGTATTGCAAGATTTTTCCGAAGTGTTTTTCAATGTCTTGACTATTTAGTAACACAAAAGGACAGGGTCCGCATGTGATCGTATGAAGTGTGATTATATGTGCAACACTATGTATACATTTGTAATAATTGGTATGTAATTATAGCAACAGAACTTCAAATTCTGTGACGTGGACAGAATAGAAAATGTGGCATTTAGAAAATATGTGTTCGACTTTCGAACACACACCCTCGTTGAGAGGTTCGTAAGACGATAAATGTGATGCCCTGTGGTCTCGTAGAAGTGTAGCGACTTTCCAGAGACTTTTTTTTATGTTTTGCTGACCGTGCATCTCAGTATAATCTTAGTAATTGACCAACTTAATACACAAATTCTTGTTTTATAATAAGTTTATTATATTCCTCTACATGTTTCGAACACTATTGTGCTGATCATCAGGAGGTCAAAATTTTATTATACAGCATCTGGTATCATCACACTCCGTAGGTGGCTGTGCCAACCTGTGCACCGGACGGGCCACCTACGGAGTGTGATGATACTAGATGCTGTATAATACAATTTTGACCTCCTGATGATGAGCACAATAGTGCTCGAAACATGTAGAGGAATATAATAAACTTATTATAAAACAAGAATTTTGCATTAAGTTGGTCATTTACTAAGATTTCCAGAGATATTTGCTGCCACCGGCATCAGGATACAAGGGACTTAACGCTGATGGCAATAACAGAAAATTTGTTTCAAATTTTGGTATATGTCGAAGTGAACACACGGTGTCACATTCCGTAGGTGAGTAATCTTCACACTAATGTGTCATTATGCAATTTATAACTGCATTAAAATGATCGAGGAACTTAAATAAATGTTAAAGATATTTTTATGTCATATACTCGTATATAGTAGATTAGGCAGGGGTAATTTATTTACTGGTTATATAATTACGGACCAGATAATTTCCTGGTTAGACAAGCAGCTAACGATGTAGCGAACTAAATAACCACCCAGCCATATGATTAGATAACTGACTCTCTATTTAGTTATTTATTTATCTACCTTTATGAAAATGAATATCAAAATTCGAAAATGTCTGTAACCAAAGATTGTTATTTGATCAAATTCTCGAAATATCCACCATTCAAACCAAAAATAGTTTTGTCAGTACCCACCTTTGTTGGTTTCCTGCTGCTTCTGAGACGTTCTAGAAATTCCTTTGTCTTTTTATCACATCTTGTCGCCTTCCGGAATTCTCTGTAGGAACCCGAAATCTCATTTCCAACCCTCGGGAGCAGCCAGAGCATGCAAAGAGCGCGGACCTGAAGACGTAGAAACGTAGATCTAAGGTAAAGTAGTAGTTCATTGCTTCTGAACTTTAATTAATTTGTGTTAAAGAATGCGTCCTTGCACATAAAACAAAAGTTTGGTGAGAATGAACCGTAGTACTGTCGGTTACTTATATTTCTGATCCATGTATGTTCCTCTTGTTACAAAGGCGCGAAATACTACTATGGTTTGCGTTTGTATCCACTAATAGTTGCGAGTTGTGCAGGTGATTTTGGAGGTGTCTGGCTAAATTATACTGCAGCCGAATGTTGCTTGGAGCCTTATTCTCCTTCTTGTAAGCCCACATAATACACGTATACGCGTATTCTTAGACTTGTTCGCTAAATTACGAAAAATGACTAACAGCTTCGTCATGTCCGCCTCTCTCTCTGTCGGTCTGTTCGTCTGCCCGTCCGTCCATCCATCTATCTGTCCATCTGTATGTCCGCCTGGAACAATTCAGCTCCCACTGGACGGATTTTCGTGTAATTTGATATTTCAATTTTTTTGAAAATATGTCGAAAAAAGACAACATTCATTAAAATATGACAAGAAAAAAGAGTACTTTACGTGAAGATCAGTATACATTTTTGATCATATCTCGCCCAGTTCATATTAGAATGAGAAATATTGCGGAAAAACTTGCAGAGGAAATCAATACACATATTTAATGTTCAATAACGGGTTTTTTTTCGACAATCGTGCTGCATTAATATATTTTACAGCTGGACAAGTCACAGATGAGAGCATGGCGCATACGCATTTCATCCTGGATAACTAACACTACAAATACACACACTCAGGTTGTGTAATACTCCTTGCTTTTCCACTGCAACAATGGTTACAAGAACGCGCCCCAATATTACGTTCTACATACATTGCCTGTCTTGTTACTTATTGACAGTAACAGTCCGCGATACTTCTCTTTTTCACGAAGGCGAATTGTCACAGTTTATTCTCCTAGACAGATCTGAAGTTAGAAACCTTTGAACTCCGAGAGATTCCTTTTCGAGCTTACATCAAATTTAATAGAATCATGAATAATTTCGCTTTAATATTGTCACAAATGGAACACATTTGTTTCACAGAAGTAAGTCCCTCTCACCATCTTAGGCATAGTCATGACTTTGATAGTAGAAACCTCGTTCATGTTTCGTTTTCTATTTTTATTACAAAAGTTCTGTGACTTATGAAGTTTCATTGAAGGTAAATCAAAAGAAACACCTGATAATTTCCCAATATACATATTACACTGACGTGTAAACATGAACATTACTGCAGGCAAATCTGCCAAGAAAAATTTAAAAATCCCCTAGCCAAAAGTGCATTTGAAATATTTTAGAATATATAATTGTACGTGAAAATTCTCTGCCGTTCAAATAGCCGGAAGCCTGGCAGGAAATCGATAAAACGGCCACAATGATAGGGCGCAACGAATGGTGATTGTACCGTGTGAGAAAAAAATTATGCTCCCTTGGGATTTTACAAATATTGGTAATAGCCTCCCAAATGTGAGACTTCGTGTTCTTACAGTGTTGTTTATGAATATTCGGCTCTTCCTTGATGTAACACCGTATGGGCTGGTTTGAATGACGGCGGTGGAGTAAGGGTTACATCAGTTACATCAGTTACATCAGTTACACTGTTCAACACACGAAATGTTATGGAAACGAGACTAGCTAAACTTTACTAATTTGAGACCGCTGAATTCGAAAATTACATAGAGATTTTCAGCTTAGCTCTAGTTTTCGAGTTACAGTTATGGCCTGAAATTTCACTTTTTTCAAATATTAGTTCTCCGTCTTCAAAAGTTGGCAACACTCTAAGCGGGTGCCGTAATTCTCATACCACAGTGAAATCACATGATCGACTATCGTCGCTGCAGGTGTTGGTCACGTGATCAATAAAACTGTTGCCTGTCAACTCTCTTCAGTTCTTATTAAGTGTTGTACGAAAGCGGTCGTACTGTAGATGGTGTCCACAAGTTCTTTCACGAGAATTTAGTTGTGACAGTTTCAGCTGGCACTCTACTGTCATATATTGTGTAGTATATTTATCAAAATGTCCCAGAAGTGCGTAAATAACCCGAACAACTTCTACTACATTTGCGGAGAAGTGATATTTGCCTCTAGGAAGTGTTGTATTACTCCAACAATAAAAAAGGCATAATTCTTGTATTTCGGCTGTAAGATAGGGGACCAGGGCAAAAAATTGGCACCACACGTGTGCTGCACTTCGTGTTCATCCAAACTCAATACGTAGGTTAATGGTAAAGGACGCTGTATGCCGTTTGGAGTGGCCATGGTTTGGAGTGTGCTTAGCAACCACAGTACTGACTGTTATTTCTGTATGGCGCTCCCTGTTCAAAATGGTATGTTCATGAAGAAAAGATCAACACTTTTGTATCCGAACATACCATCAGCAATTCGGCCTGTGCCTCATGGCGATGGACTTCCTGTTCCTGAACCTTCGGACAATTTTGCTAAGTACTCTGAAGACGAAGACAGTGTTTCATCAAACAGCGAAAAACAGCAGCCATCAGCTTTAAGAGATGCAGACTACTTGCCAAGCACAGACTCTTTCAATCATACGATCACAGAAGGCGAGCTCAATGATCTCATCAGGGATGGAGAACTTCCCAAAAATAAGGCAGAACTTTTGGCATCAAGTTTACAACAGTGGAATTTACTACACCACAAAGGGAAATGAGCGCTGCCATGTTAGGTGATTATTGCTGGGTGATGAAAAGGGATGCTTCTAAAACAAAATACCATCGACAGGACAAAAGGACACGTCATTAAGGTCAATAATTTTCTATTCATATTTATTGTACATACAACTATGATAGTGTTATTATCTCGAAAACAAACCTAACCAATGAATTTTAGAACTATTTTCCTATTCTGCGGCCCTGAAATACATAAAGACAGTATATTCACTTATCCATAACATTCAGTCATCCAAAATTTGTTGAACAGTGTTATTGATGCTCCAGAGTCATTCACACTCTTTGCTTGTTGCTATAAACTCCATACTATATATAGTCCATCTAAATCAATTTCTTATCTCAGTTTAGATTGGTTATTGATAAATCTTCATATGACTTTGGACAGTTATTGGTGGTCTTCTGTAATGCCACGACGTAATGTGCGAATTATAAAAGTAATTCGTCAAAGGTTTGTAACATTTTTACCAATCATTCATTCGTAATTTTTTACTGAAGTATGGAATTCAACAACGCCACTGAGAACAGGGGTAAATCTTCAGAAATTGGCTTAAATCGTTTGCGCGTGTTTGAAAATAAACTTTTATATCTTACGAACTAAAGACGAAGGAATAATGAAGTGATCTGCATTGTGTTGGGAATAAATGAGAGATATTCCAGGTCCTAAAAATAATGCAGTGGAAATGTTTAGTGCCTACGTGAAGGAAACTAATTAAAATAAATTTAGTAATTTTCAATTTATTTTACTCGCATATCTGTTTCGGGCCCCAAGTTCGCAAAGGAAATTCCAGGTTCAGAATTTGTGGAGTTGTGACTTGGTCTGTTAGAGTCAGAAATATCATCTCAATACACACACACACACACAAACAACACACACACACACTGACACTCCCCACACACACACACACACACACACACACAC
>Ga0123354_10005997_pt1 | contig 17905 bp, 14 predicted proteins | sample TergutLab28metaG_2_FD_97872 | JGI IMG/M metagenome (GOLD analysis project Ga0123354, IMG submission 97872) | Labiotermes labralis P4 segment gut microbial communities from Petit-Saut dam, French Guiana - Lab288 P4 | ecosystem: Host-associated > Arthropoda: Insects > Digestive system > Gut ...
AAAATGTGTATATAAGAAAACACAAATTTAAAAAAAAGAAAAACATATCAAAATGATAAAAGTGTTTTATATATTTATATATATATATATATATATATATATATATATATATATATATATATATATAAAACTGTACGTCTAATTGATAAGTGCATCAGTCTTTCAAGACGCATACATGCTGAATGTTTAAGTTTTTAAGGTTTTAAATTTTAACTGATAGACCTACACTAATAGGATCATGTATAATTTCAGAAAATGCATTAGTTAAGATATTAAATATTGAGCAGTTTATTAATCTAAATGTCTGAAATTCTACACAGCAAATGTAAATAATATGAGATCCCATACTGTAAGCACTGAACACGTCATGTCCATGTACTGAAATATCTGCCTGATGATGGTTACTTGTAATCGAAACATGTAGCAAACTTTACATTATTGAACTTACTGTTGTGTTGTGACTGAACGACTTTTTTGTTAGTACTACAACGCAACGGGATGGCTCCTATCAAACTCTTTTTTTTGTCACACTCGCATTTCTGCCGAAGAATTTGCGTTATTTTAATTGTTTTTTATGTCCAGAGAGGCTGGGGGGTTCACATAGCCCCGTGCTGTACCGATGGCACGATTCCAAGCGGAATGCAAATGAATAGCTTCATTTACGTAAGGTTAGTAGGCCTACATTAGATGTAAACAACCTACATACAGTACTCTCTAACCCATGTTTTTTACTGTGTATCTTGGTATAATAATGACTTTTATTTTTTTAAGGACGGAAGAAACGAAGCGTATGACCATGATGTGGAGATGAGTAAGCACGAAGTTCACACATTAAAATTCTGAGTAAACATTGCCTGAGGCAAATTTAACACTTTACGTCTTCCATACGAGTGTATTATGTTAATAAAGAAACAATACCAATTTTTTTGCACTGTATTAGTTATTTGTTGGTTAGTTCTCCGACATGTTTCGGCCTGAATTAATATGCCATCCTCAGGGAGACTTCTATAATATGTGCAACATTTGTTTCAACATAACTATTGGAGATTTACATATGATTAAAATCGGTGTTGTAGTAGATTGTGGTTAAAGCACAATAAAGTTTCAATAAATACAGTGTGCAGTACAGTATAAAATTATAAAATTTGTATGTAGTGTCCAAACATCCGATTCGGTCTTTCTTCGTATGTTGCGAGTTAAGTAATCGGATGTTCGGTGTGCGTATGCACCATGCATGAATACGCCTGTTAAATCAGGCCGAAACATGTCGGAGAATTAACCAGCAAAACGTTGGTATTGAATCTGTGTGAATATTGCCATAGGCATTTTTGTTGATACATAAGAACTACGTACCCAGAAGTCTTAGCAGTTTTTGTGTTTCGAATTTATCTTTTTTAACACTTCTCCAACATGTTTCGACATGGCAGCCAACGTCAGGTAGGTTATCACAAATGCATTTTTGGGCAGAAATCGAAGGTTTAAAATATCCTTACAATTTATGTGCAGGAAATATTATAATCTAAGTTAAAACATACTTAGAAAAAGTACCCATTGCGGGTATTTGTGTACTTTGTTGTTGTGTATTGTTGAAATTGACACATTGCACTCGGCAAAACATGCAAACTTTTAGATTCGCCTAGGCCATTTGGCAAGGCTTGTACATTTTTGGGACTGACGAAGTTGTGCACATTATTAGGGACTTACAATTGTTTGTTTTGAGTCATGCTTTAAGGGAAGGAACGTGAAATAAGATATATTTTTAAACTTCCCGAACCCTTTGACGGAAACAGAGAAACTGCAAGTACATTCTAATAGGTGGCAGAACTGACAGAAAAAAGAAGGACCTAGATTAAGCTTTTGGTGTTGCAAATTCATTTCACAATTGAATAAGATTTTAGCTATTTGTCCTCCCTGAAAAAAAGTCTTCCTCTGTCTCTGTCTCACTTCTGTTATTACATTAACGTAAAGAATTATACTCGATCCACTATGTTACCGCTCACATCTTTTTTCGTCGGGAGATATGCTACATCTCTCAGTGGGAGAATGCGTGTGGCATCTCAGAGGATCACAGTGTACCAAATCATTGTCACTTCAGTACTAAATCTCCAAAATAGTTACTAATCTCTCAGTATATTTTCTTATATAAAGTGACAAAATTCTCTTACAAAACAAAAAAAAAAAGAGTAGCATTACACAAATCTCGTCAGACTCGCCGCACAGCAAATTCTTATCTATAATTTATTAAAGAATATTCGAAACGCGGAGTGATACAATTTACGTCGTACTTGTGTGATGTATAAACAGCAGTCTCCTAGCTTACCCTTAGCTAAGCATAGCACAAACTCGTGAAATCAAAAGCTGTGTAAAAAATTATTGCCCTGATTGGCTACACAATGAACTTTTCTAAATTTCCATAGGTCTAATTTGAAAATTTTCAGTCTCTGCACCCTGATTGGCTTACCGCAGTTTCGGTTACCAGTTGATAACTTTCCTAGAAATTTTGCTGCCATCGTCAGCAAGCGACGCGAAGCCACTTATACAGGTAGGGTCATCTGCTTTGTGTCACTAACAGTTACGTGTCACTTACATGCCAAAGTACCAACTGTCCCTCTGAGTCCAGTTACAATGTATCTTCTAAATCAATGACATAATGGCCTCATTTTTCTTTAGCTCCCTCTCGCACACTTAAAACTCTGCTAGCTCCCCATTAGCTGGCTGTAACATAAATTTCTCCCTTACTGACTTGTTTTCCGTACCCTTAACGAATTATCAAAGAAACGTTATTATTCCTTATACACTTAATCCACTTCCTCGGGAATGAAATTTAAGTGCACGATTATAACAAAAACATAAAATCGTACTCATTATATACTCATACAAAAACAACTCATAAGTTCCGATCAGAAACAAGTTCATTGGGAGCGTTCTGAAATAAAAGTTGGATCGCTTGGAGAATAAAGAATATGGCGTTGTGTGAATAGGCCTGATATTTGACCACTCAGAAGCCTATTAGCTGTCCACTCAGAGGCCTGATAGCTGTCCACCCACAAACCTGCCACCTGGCCACTCTTAAACCTGATACTGGCCAGTCACAGGCCCATCAGCTTCCCACACACACCTAATAGCTTTTCACTCACAAACCTGATAGCTGGCCACTCACAAGTCTCACCTGGTCACCGCACAGAAGTAGTTTACTTCATACTACGAAGCACGAAACTTATCCGGACAGAAAACTTGAAAGCTAGTATTAGACGCTAATGATTCTCAAAGCACTTGAAAGTGAGGCAAATACCATCACAGCAGATTCCATGCTTTTTACATTAGTATGTGTGCGTGCTTGCGTACGAGTGTATGCACAGTGACACCTCGCCTTCCTAGGCACACTGCATATTTATTTACCGAATGACTTAACGTCAAAGCTATTAATATCCGTTGACCATTTAAAGTCCAGTAACATTAATAAAAAAAAGCATTTTTCCGCGCAGTTTATCTGTGTGTTACTTTAGATAATCACTGTAAATACCATTTCAATAAACTGACCGGTCTATATGGTGGACTCCGACTGTCTTTTGTGTTCCGGATTCTGTATTTAATGCAACGTTGTGACATCATTTCTGATTGCAAAACAATTAATACCACACTAAAATGTCTAAAACTAAGTGTGCAGTTTCAATCAACTTCGGAGCGTCGTACCCTCCGAAGAGCCAGGGTAGCAAGTCAGTTTAGTGACTAGGCTACGGGCTCAAAGATCTTGGTTCGTATTTCGACAGAGGCATCATATTTATCTCTTTTCCAAAACGTCAAAAATAGCCCTGGGACTTCACGCAACTCCCCTATTCAATGGGCACTGCGAGCTTTTCCCCCGGGCTAAAACGACTGGGGACTGAGGCTGACCACTCACGCCCAGTTAGTGCCAATGTTAAGAATAAGTGGAGCTATACCTCTACTCGCTCTATATGGCTACATGGCGTGTATAGGGACAACTTTACATTTTCTATAGTGTATAGTCTATATAGACTAAGGGCTTGCTGCCTCCTTTCAAATTAATATCTGTTACCGAGGTCCAAGTGCGTGCGACAACTCAGAGTTTCGCTTAAAATTACGAAAAATGTCCCGCGAACTGCAGTGTAGAAACGCGCAGAATGGCAAGGTATCCGTATGGCACAAATGAGGAGGGAATATGATATCAATTCCTCTGCTACTATCACGATGCGAGGGAAATAAAGAAAAGGCTGTGCCTTTGTGAAAGTTTCGGAAGTTGTGCTTCACCAAATATTAAAGTGTGTCCAGACTGCTTGAGGTTGAGTTCGGGCTCGTGCTCCAACTTCTGTGTCTTCGTAAATGCGGACTGTTCGGCGAACCTGCACACAAGCAAGGCGACCCACCGGGGACCTGGGCTTGATTAGCACGGAACGAAGGTCGTACGTACTTCGACAAGGAGCTCCAGACGTATTGCAGACCGAACACGTCAAGCCACCGAACGAGCAGCCTGCAGCCCGACACTGTCAACAACAATCACGTCAAATGCCACGAGCACGACGGGAAAGGGTAGGTGATAATAGGGTCAAGGAAATCGGCATATAGTCTATTTACAAAAGCACTGAAATATCAGGTTGACAAAAGGGATTATTCGCTGACATCCCCATTCCGCGAGAACACGTGGTAGCATGTGCTGACGGTTGTAAGAACGCAATATTCCAAGACATCTCTCGAAAATGGTTTGCGATAAAGCATGTCACATTTGCATAAATCTTTAATTGCCATTACTTTGGAAGGATGAAAATTTAGGTATTTGTAAGATTCGCGGAGTGGGGGGTGTTCACTGGCCTAAAAGATATCTCCGAATTTTTCCGCATGTGTCTACTTCCTCTTGGAATCACTTAAGAACACGAAGTAAGTCATTCGTCTTAGGAATATTGCCGAGCTGGAACAGGACATCAGAATAGAAACTGATGGAGGTGATACAGCTTAGAAAAGGCATTAAACTTCCTCAGTACAACAGTGTACGAGTGTAAACGGAATTGCAGACCGTCAAAAAGATAGATCATTTAAAAGTGAGAATTCGTAGGAAATGTTTTTTTTAATGTAAACAGAAGGTAAAAATTATATTTTTTAGACTACGCTGCCGCATCACGGAGAAACAGTATGCTTAGAAGATAAAAGTGAAAGAGAGGAACCATGAACGAATATATTATCAATCATAATCGTGCAATATTATATAAAATAACGGGCTTTACTGACCCACTGAAAATGATGAATAATGCTAACCTGCCCAAGATCCAAATTTCTTGGTAAGGTCCACGGAGGTTGGCTGATAGTAGGGCAGGAGATGTGCCTTCACACCATGAAATAAATTCCACAGACTCTCCGCCAGTAACCACAGTATTAACAGACAACCAACGAATGCCAGAACGCCGACGATGATGTTCATGTCAGCCATGTTACTGGCCACCGTAATGGCCTAATGGCCAATCACCCTCGAATGCACCAAGAAATCGACTTCTTCGCAAAGACACTTCACTGGGAATGTTGCCTGTCACGCATTGCCTGCTAGTATGGCTTGCCCCCACTTTCTCTTGAGAACCGCGTGACACAGATGGTACTTTGCTCCCTTCTCTATGTGGCGGCTGGTGTGGTTCATTTTTTTTTTCTTTTCGGATAAGAGAACAAACTGTCGCTCATATTGCTATCTCATTCACCCTCGCTCGAAAGGCAAATAATCGAATTCAAAGAAATGTTATATCGAAGCAGTGGCGTAGCTAGGTTTGTTTGGCGCCAAAGGCGAGTAGTCACAATTACTAATTGAATTTCCTTTTATTTGGCCCAATAATTTAAAATTTGTTGGGACCAGAAAATATTTGTTTTTATTTAAAATACTCGTTTTCCGTGCATCTTTTCGTCTCTTGTGCTGTGCCGCCTGAGGCGGCCGCACCACTCCCGTCCCCTCCCCCTCCTCCACTGGTTCCCTGTACATAGGTGTCCGAACACTATTAATTGCCGATATTTACTTCAGTCACTACAGAGACAGGCTACTGACAGCATAACTTGGTTCGAATCCTATCAAGGGCGGGAACATTTCCTTCACCACCATGTCGAGACCTTGGGGCCCATTCAACCTCTTATCCAATGGGTACCGTGCCCTTTTGCCGGAGTTAAAGCAGCTGGAGCCTGACGCTAATCACTTATCTACACCAGGTGCTTAAGCTACTCCCTATTCGGATCCCCTCGAAATACTTACACGGCCTAGACTCATTATGTTAAACTTCGCCCTATAATCTGCTATGAAGGGATAGGAGAGTAGATGTATAGCTCTACTCTTTCTTTAACCTCGGCGCTAGATGGGGTGGATGGTTAATTCCAAGCCCCGGCCGCTTTACCCCCGGGAATGACCCAGTACACATGGTACAGGAGGGAGGGTGGACAGCAGGGCCGGTCTGGACGAGTGCGGGAAATCTCGCCCCCCACTGGGGTGCGAATTCCGGACCCTCAAGCCCGCAGCATAGTCGCTATACCGACTACGCTATCTCGGCCCGCGTTATTATTACTATTATTATTGGTGCCTACTTACACATTTTCACAGGGCTTTTAGAAGTCTGGAGAAGGAAACCTGTAACAGTAACATAAGAACATGTGGAGTTACATCCTCCAATCCTTGTCTTTGTGGCAGATTCTCCAAATAGTTTGTATCATCAAGGTTACTTCTCTTTCTTTGCTGCTATATGGTGAATGTACTGGGCATTCCATGTAAAATATATTGCACAACCAGAGATACATTATATTACCAAGCAGGAATGAACCCACAGCATAAGAAATAAGAGAAGTAACTAGAGATACTGAAAATTAGAATAAAAAAGTGAGTGTGACCTTCTTTTTGATGTTTATGATTCCTGTAAGAGTATCCTCTTATAATAAAAGCAGTCCTTCAATTTCCCATCCTTCTTTTTTATGCTGACTATACCCTTCATGTCCCTGAAACTTCAAATCATTTTTTCTCCCTCTCTTAAATTTGTTATCATTCCTATCCTACTGTGTTCTTCAAGTTTTACATCTGCATTCGTACTTTGTTCACACTGATCCTTCAGACCTTAGTTAGGACTCTGTGTGAAGAATAATCTGATTCTAAATTTTCTAACTTACTTTCCAAAGGTTTCACTTTAAAAAATTCCTCTAACTGTTCCAATTCTTATTTTACCTCATTTAGCTTTACTACCTAAAATTCTCAGGTACTCCATTGCTGGTATGCTCAACACATGTTTGTCAGGTACACTGTCCATGTTAAACTTTCACAACTGAAAAATGTTTGGCAAGCCAAACCATCAATGATTTGGATGGTTTTCAAGGGAAACAAGCTTTGAAAATGGTAACTTATAAATAAACAGTACTGTTGGATGGAAGATATGCGTAAATAGGTTTGTTACGACAAAAGAAGAGGACACACACCCAACTGTTATTTATTTGTAGTCCCAAGTTGACTTTATTGTAGGAATTACATACCCAAAAATATAGATCACCAAACTTCAAGAACAATTACCAAAACTGACAACACTGAATTGGGTTCAGTATTTCATATCTGACAAACAAATATTCATCAATTTCTTTAAATCATATGTACAAAGCCCAGAAGACAGAAAAAGTAACTTCATTTGCAATGTGTCATTGTATACTAAACATGTGTATGATAAAATAAAATGCTTGAAATATGCAGCCATACTACTAATTATGTCAAAACTATGGGATCTCCAATTTGACCTGCCATATCCAACAGTCTGAAGTGTATCCATGTGGTTAATTTGATAAAAAGTCTTGACTTGGTTACCATTCCATTCAATTCTGCTTGAAAAATATAGAATTTTGAACCAAGAAAGTTATGTTTTCCTTTCATGGGAATCAAACTCAAGGATTGGTGCCAACTTTGAGTAAAAGTGTTACTTAATAGAACAGCTAAAATGAACATGTGAAGCGGTGTGCACATTTCAGGCAATCAGAGTGATGAACAGTGGAAGCAAGGAAGTACAGTAACATATATCAGGCTACGGGTGCACAACAATTCCAGAACTCTAGGAGCCACTTCAAAATTCTAGGTGCCAGAAGGGTCACATGAAGCAAGTTTCATACTGAGGACCCACAAACATTAGGCACAACCATCCAAAATTTAGTCACCTGGGCAACCTGGTGCCTGGGATTTGTGCACCTCTGTAGCTGGTACAGATTTTGAAATATCCAATTTTGATTCAAAACAGATGGGTAAGATGACATATGAGAGAAAAATCAGTGTCAAAGATGTTTCCATTCCAGAATTTCTCATAGTACGGAAATCGGTATGGACATTCAGACAAAATAAATGTGTGAACCTAAAAGCAGGTTCCTGTCAGTCTTTTTCATAAATACAGAATTGAATACTGCAGTTAAATTACTGAAGTCAGTTGCATTGCATGATCATTAATTATAGATGATTACATTATATGATTATATAAAAAAATGTTGTAATTGTATAAACATTATAAAACACATCACAGTAAAAATTAAGAACTTACAGAAAATAATCTAGGAAGTGTGTCATCCCTGTTGTGTGTGTGAAACTAGGAGAAGGTATGTAGTCAAACACAACAAGTTGTGTTTGACTACATACCTTCTCCTAGTTACAGAAAATAAATATCTTGGGTTACACACCTCATTACAATGGTGCAAGGATATTCACATACCAAGAACATAACCACTGTAGCAACATTCACTGAATATTAAAGACACTTAAATTACATGCTTCTAAATAAAACACAGGCCAAAAGAACTTTTAAATCTTGACTATGGCAGTAGCACAGGTAACCAGTTCCTGCCCTCCCCTCTTCCAGTCACTATATGATACAGGTGTCACCCACAACTCAGTAAGCTGGGTCCCCCTATTATTATCAGTGAAGTTACTTTCTGATCTCATGGCAAAGATCCAAAATACCACCTTCTGTCTGAAGAACAAAATCCAATCTGAAAAAACCCAAAATAAATTTGAGTATTTTGTATCTGGGGGCCCTCCATGCCATACAGTCTGCAAGACCCTTCTCTACACCACTGATTACAAGTGACTTATTACTCCACCAGATTCAATGCTCTTTCTAAATCACATGATTAACTAGCTTTAGTACCTGGGAGAAACTTAAGAAATCCACTCTGAAAAGATTGCTACATGCATATGGTGAATGTACCAGGTGTCAGAACTAATCAGCAGAGACAATACTGATGCAATAAAAAAAGTAAAAAAGAACGCTACAATTAAGCCCTATGATATAAATTCTGTACAGAATGACTGGATCGACATAATGCAAAAATGAAGTACTGCCTTGCTTCCCACTGTCCACACACATACTGTATTATGGCTGACAATTTTAACAGTGAACACAGATGTAATATCACAAGTACTGAAATAATGGATTGGTTATTAGAACAGCATAAAATGTCATGATTATGAACAGCACTGCTCTAATCTTATCACACAACATAAATATTTAGTACAAAATGCCTTCAAGCAACAACCTATTCTAACCAACAATATATTTTAAATGTATGAAAATTATATAAACAATGTATTACAACAGCTGGCAGTTTATAAAGACATTTAAAATATCTGGTACTATACATAATCTTTCCTTATATACAAAAAATAATAAAAAATATGGTGTGAAACAGAGCCATATCCTGTAAAATAGTGCCATATACTGTAAAAGTGTCATATATTGTAAAGTGGCTATATATATATATATATACTGTAAAAATCACATACTGTAAAAAAGCACTCTGTACTGTAAAAATTTCTCCCTGTTTCCAGTTTGTCTTTTTTCTGTTCCACACAGAATTTCTCACAAGTTCATCCCACAATTTGTAGTGCCAAGGGAAGATATGAAATGTGATACTCAAGTTTTTATTCAAGTGCAAATATGCTGTGTCCATAAACCTGTTATCTTTTTACGAATGTGCCATCTGTCCCAGTGTCACACCTCTTCCACAAAATGTTACTATGATCCACAGAACAACTACTGGGTGATCAGACTTGTAGGCATACCTTAAACATGAAAGATCAGTTCTGTTTTTATGCTTAGAACTGGGCTTCAGTGCCATTTGAGAGCTTAATTAAGTGTCAGACATATCTCATTACATATTTTCTGGATTGAGGATGATTCTGACAAAAGTTACAGATTGCAGGCAGGTATTAGTCTATTCTACATGCTTTGCTGTTTTCTTGAACTTAAGTAATAGTTAGTCAATAAAGGGCAATCCATATAGCAAATAGCTGCTGCATGGCACAAGTCAGTGTAATCAATAATTCCAAATCAGTATCTGCAGTTTGAATACATATTACTTATATACAGGCCTCTAGCCATGGGTTGCTAGTGGGTGGAATGCACCCACTAAGAATTTGCAAAATATCAAACACAAACATGCTGACCAGCCCATTCAAAAAGTGTGACACCCTTTTACATCCATGTGTTGCCTCTGTTGAACCACCGCAGTTGGAAACAATTCATTTTAAAAAGATGTGCATATATGCTTGACGTTTTTTGAAATGTTATAAAGCACATTATGCTATTAAAGTGTTGATTTTGTGGTCCTGACAAAGGTACTCTTTAGGCTTATGCATGTATAATATATCAACAGTGTATGAATAATACAGCATTATATACATACATACGCATATGCGTGTAGAAGTACCAGTGCTAGAAGCTGCTGTACCCACTGTGTTCATGGTCTGGCTATGGCCCTGCTTACATATACTGCACACAGCAGTAAATTACACAAACTAAGGTATGCTATTACCTTGCCCAGTAATAATAATATTTTCCCACACCAAACAAAAACTTCAAACCCAGCCTTATTAACTAGAGAGTAGAAATTTAATATCCAAATAGAACAAATCTTGTTTGTCCAATCAACAATTCTAGCAACAATGACGTGAGAAGTACGAGAATATCGTTGGGGTTGACGAGGTGCAGCTTCCTCCAACATGTTGCCTCTCAAGACAAATTCAGTGTTGTGGGATTTGGGGTTCTCACACCAGTGTTGCTCCAGATACAAGTCACGTGGGATGTAACACTCTTTGGCCTGGTAAACAGTTACTGGCATACAACCCAGAAGAACTGGACCTTAAAATACAGTTTGTACACCCAAGTCTGACTTCTCTACCCGTGATTTATAGAAACTTTAACATCCCAATCTTCACAAATTGTTGAAATTATAAATTCAGGACAATCAACATAATTATAAAATTTCAGTCTTACATTTCCATTCAAACATCACATAAGCTTTTAACACATAAGTACAGCTACATGTATTATGAAATATAATAAAATATAAAACACACATAGAAAATAAGCAAAACTTAACATCATCACACACACAGTAGTTGTACTGTAGTAAGCTTTATCAGATGCAGATTTAAATATTATCACACTATGGTTGACTTCTACCATAATAATAATAATAATAATAATAATAATATATTTTCTCCTGTATTGAAACAGTCTTTAGTATTTTCTAGAATGAATTACAACACAGTCTGTGACATGGGAACACAATAAATATCAATTCCTGAAAAATTCCCTGCCAGGGGACACTTATAGGACATGACAAGATATGGAAATCACAGGGGTTCATGTTAATACTGCACTAAATATGTACCATCTGTGGTCAGGTGTGGTCAGGATGAAAAACTACCTCTTCTAGGAACAGACTAGAATCAGATACTCTAAGAGAGCAAATAAAATAAGCCAGGATTATTTTTTTTAAAAAAAGTGTACATATTCTTGGCAGATAACCTACTTGCTATGAGATACATTACTACCACATTAACGGTACCTTTCACTGCCACATGTAAGTGTAGTAAAACCCAGCAATCCTTGTTTCTGTAAGTCTCAATTTCATAAAGGAAAATAACACTAAAAGGCAAGTGCACCAATTCTTGGAAACTTCTTTTAATAATATTTTACCTTACTAAAATATTTTGACATCAAATATTACAGATATATGAAGACACAAATCTGAATTTAAAAAAATAACTCTTCGTATTTAGTTCGAACATCTAAATGACTAAGTTTAATTGAACAGCCAAAGTGTGAATATTGGAAGCCCATGGTGTTACAAATTACAATTGTTACAAGTACACACTAGTCTTATTGCCCTTGCACAGTACTTTGGTTCAGTATGTCAATTCAGTTGCTCTTACAGAAAACTGGTTCTGTAATGATGTTCTCTACAACTACTTCTTGGCAACTTGCTAACAAAATGTGCAACATCTGTGTGCATGTATGTGTGTACACATATATGTATGCATGTACACAAACAATGTATGTACAGCAAAATTCCTTTAATCTGACATCCAATAGTTTGGAAATCTTGATAATCCAGCACTTGAGGAGAGTAGTCCCAAGATTTGAAGTTTTGCTTGTTACCAGAAAAACACTCTTACTCACTGAAACAGGCATATTTCAGGGACATGTTTGAAAAGGCCTACAAGAGCATCTGTACACCAACTGTTGTAGCACATCCTGACATCTTGTCTCCTACTCCAACAACTTCTTCAGTTATGAAGTCTCCAGAAAACAGAGAACAGAACCCTGATGACCCTGAACCAGCAGGTGAAGGTGATATCCAAATGGAATACTACTCTTATTAGCTGTACAGCCCAAGCACAGAAGCAGTATATATATATATATATATATATATATTAAAAAAAAAACCTGAAAGAACTTGGGTCAGTACAAGTACCGTCTAATAATCCACAATATTCAATAATTTGAAACTTGTCCAGTCCTGTGCAAATCAGATTTAAAGAATTTTGCTGTACATCTTACTTTAAGTATTATCAAGATTTAAGTCACCATACAAAAAAATATTATGGCCTATGCATAACTATTGTAGTTCCCACCCAAAATACTTAGCCAATTTAAAAAAACTGAAGAGTTCAGCATGTGACTGCAATGGCACAGAGGTGCATAATTTCTGCCACAGCTTTCATCTTATGGAATAAGAAACATGCACACATTCAAGAAAATACGTAACTCATTAGGCTAACTGCCATATGCATGACAGGAACATGCAGCAAAATTACTATGACTATGCTACATTTTCCACCTATCTCATCATACTTGAATTAACCATCCTAAAAATATTAGGTGAAGAGAGAAAAGTTATATAGTTCCTCATTATGTAATTCTCACATTTTTCTGTATATATTTTCTAGAATGATCATAATAACATGTTCTGGTTCATCATTCACACACACTGTATCAGTTAAAACTGTCAAGTACTGCTTTCTAAGGAACACAAATGGTTCAAATTGTTCACCTTGTTAGAGTGGCCCAATGCCACATACTCGTAAGTATACAAGTTTCCAGAAATATGCATCATAATACATGTATGTCAATAGACACCAGAGTGCTATTTTAGGCAATTATGAAAATTTTGTATTAGACATGATCCATGTTAATACAGCCTGACTATGTTAATACCATGCAGTGTATATATAAACACTTACAGCACAATTATTACCATCTTGCAGCATACTGTAGTTGACTCATGTACTGAGAAACATTTAATTCTTAAGGTTCCATTGTTCTGTCCATTCTGTACAATATCCTGTCTTTGAAGAAGCAGATGAAATGCATTTATGACTTACCTCTATGTTCATTTTAATATAAATTCTTTCCTTTATGTGTAAGTATTTAGCTGGAGTCTGCACCTGTAATAAGGATGTTGTAATACATCAATTATGTGTACTTTTCAAGACCATATGTCTTAGTGTTATGGATGGGGTGTGTTCCTGAAACTGTGTCTGAATCATGAAGTTTCATTATGTGAATGCTACTGTACCATTGATTTCCACATTAAACAGATATGTTTTCCTAAAGAAAATTCTTTGGTTCACAGTTGTAATAAAAACACATCTCTTAACCTATAAGAAATAACATTTAGGAACTAAAATTATTTTAAAGAAATTACTTGCACTTGAACTTCATGGATGCTTTCTATACATCTTGACCAGGTGGGGGTTTGTGTGTGTGTGTGTGTGTGTGTACAGTAAAAAAGCAATATGATAAATAAAACAAGTTACCTAGTAAATTTAAATGTATGTTGCCTTAAATTGTACACGTGCTACAGGTTACAGTTCCAATGGAAGATATTATGGGTGGTCCTTGACTTTTGGATATTTTCCACTTTTGTACAATTTGCACTTTCATGCATTATAAATTCTCATCCCTAATCTGTCTTTTGTAAACCAAATTTGGACTTTTGTATACATCTAACAAACAAACACTCAGATCTATTGCACAGTGGCACTGTTTGTCAGCCAAACCAACACTTCAGTCTCTGAGCAATCTTGCCAACATTACTGTCTGTATTCATACCGTAGTGTATATATCTTCATTCATACCACATTTAAATACAAGACAAAACTAAGACACCACCTGAAGCCAAAATGATGACTGTCAAAGTCCTCCAACTGAGACTTTTATAGTGAAAGAAATGAAAGAAGCCTGTGATCAACTCCAACATTCTTAAGTAATGGAAGAATGTGATCCCATGCTGAGAGAAGATCAAAAGGACGTACAAGCATTAATAGGGATAGAGCTTGCTATAAACTCGTGTATCAAGAGGAAAAGAAGACTAGCGATCAACTTTCTCTGGAACAGTTCTTCAAGAAAGTCATGTCTTTGGAAGTTCTTCTCAGCATTAAAATCAGCTACCTACTTTGGTTGAATTCATGCATAATGTACCATAATTGTCAGAACCACTGTTTTATTGTTGCCCATAAACAGGGATTTTTATGTACGGGTGTGTCAAAAACACCTGACGGTTTTAACTTTTTAAGGCAAAGTGGGAAAATTTTATTAACACTATCAGGTGCATTCCATGCCCATGAGAATTTTTCTCAGTCACTATTGTTTGAATACGACACTTTGTGACCACAATGTTGTTCAAAACACTCCTGCAGTCATGATGCAAAGGCTGTCATAACACACGGTAGCATTTCCTTGTAGTTCCCTTGCATATACTCCAGAATTTGATGTTTTATGACAGAATATTGGCAGGAAGTGTTTCATATACCTCGCTTTTAACGTAGACCCAGAGGAATTAGTCTGGTACTGCATGGTCAGGCAAGTAGGCGAGCCAGGTGATGTCCCTGAAACGAGAAGTGAGTTTGACCAGAAACACTGTCCTGAGGACTTGCATGAAAATTTCTGCTGTGTGAGCAGTTGCTCCATCCTGTTGGAACCATAGCAAATCCTGCTGACTGTAACTCAATGCGCAGAAATATTTCCAGCATGAATTTGTACTGCTCTGCATTCACAGTTACTGTATGCCCCTTCATATTCTCAAAATAATAAGGACAAATAATGCCATGAGCATAAACTTCACACCACACTGTCACTTTTGCACTATGCACAGGATGTTGGTGAGGTTCATGTGGGTTGTTTGGAGCCCAGTAGTGACAATTCTGTTTATTCACATTACCGGACACATGGAAGTGGGCCTTGATTGACATTAGAAATGTGTTCACTATGTCACTACAGTTTTTCACGAAGTCCAAGAATTCATTGCGAAACTGTAGTCGGCTCACCTTGTCCTGTTCGCTATGTTCCTGAGCAACTTGGATTTTGTATGGATGGTAACGCAAATCCTTGTGGAGAATTCGGCGAATGCTACATTCATTTAAGCAAGAGCTTGCCACTGAGCTGACCTGCACAGATTTCACAACATGGCATCCCTTATTCACTCCACATTGTCAGGTGCAGGTGCCAAAAATGGACATCCTTGTGGTTTACTGTCCTTCACTGGTCCTTCTTGATCCCATTTCAGAACCCACAACAGCAGAGTATTGTGGCTAAGAGTATCACATCTTTGAAACTGCTGATGGAAACTATGCTGTGTAGCTGTAACCAAGTCTGTTTTGATAAACAATTCCACTGCTGCAATTTACAGTTGCACTGACCAGCCATCCATCTCAACTAAACTCCAAACAACACTGTACTTGATGAAAATGGCGTGCAGCTGACATGCTGGTTTTTTAATTTCAAAAACCATCAGGTGTCTTTGATGCACCCTGTACTTTTAGGCAACTGGAATGGAACCTCCTTAGAGCATATAAGTCGAGTACTTGACTTTCATACATTTTGGCTTTTGTGCATGTTTTCAGAAACAAACTATGTATGAAAGTTGGGGGCTGCCCATACTTCTTACAAAAATCAAAAGGGGACCGAAAAATCTTTGTGCCAGTATAGTTCATTCACCATACTTACCCCAATATAAGACCATCACCATTTACAATTTTCAATTTTCAGAACAGAACCTGTTCAGCTTTCTGTGTGATTGTAATGTGACCTCCTGTTTTCAGATTATGAATTAGAAAAAACTGTCATATCATAAGTAATATGTTTTCTTTTGGGTAATTCCCCAGCGTCTGAGTTCTAATAGGTGACGTTTCGGAACCTTCTATCAGTTCCATCTTCATAGGCAGGATACTTCATCCACCTGCCTATGAAGATGGAACTGATAGAGGGTTCCGAAATGTCGGCTATTAGAACTCAGACGCCGGGGAATTACCCAAAAGAAAACATATTACTTATAGAACATGGCGAAAGCTTAAAATCAAGAACTGTCATATCATATTGGGGCAAACATGGTAACTTGATAATTATGACTATCATGTTAGCAAACCTGCAATATAAATTTTTCAGCTACACTCTCATGTTTCTTGTCATGGAATTTTTTTATACAGACACACAATAGAACCTGCAAATGCAAAAATCTGAATATCTGAAACCCACACACATGCATGCGCGCGTCATGCGCATGCACACACATGGGAAAATAAAGCAGTAACTTGTGGCTGGTGTTCCTAATGAAATCCACTCTATAAACAATGTACTGCTGAAGTCCTTATAGCTGTTGATATTTTATATGTGACAACAATGTTACCTGAGTTGAGGCAAATTATCCCTTAAGGCAGGCCACTGCTTTCTGTGCAGCTTCCTCAAGATCAGATGCGGACACAATGTCAAGGCCAGAAGCTGACAGCATCTTCTTTGCTTCATCTACATTTGTACCTGAAGTACAATTAAAAAATGAGTTATTAAGTACAATAAGTCCTCTTGTAGAAAGTGTTTTAAGAAAACTGAATTGCACAGCCAAAACCTATATTTTAAAGTGTTCTCTATGGCAAATGAACAAATGGCACAGTTTCTTATTGCAAAAGAAATTTACAGGCTATTCTCAATTCTCACAGTTAATGAGTTTTGAAAGCTACCGCATTATTCAACTTTGCACAAAATGAGAACAATTTTCCCATATGATACAAGTGAAATATCCAGGTTTGGGGTAAACTTTCTGCAAAAGCCTACCCAACACCAACAACATTTGAAACTGTAACACCAAACACAATACAATTAGGGTGATATAATAACTTAAAGTAAAAAAACAATAGATTTAAAAATGGGAAAAACAAATATGTAGTACAAATGATACATTTGCTACTGTGACAGACAAGGTTACTGGAGCTGGCAGAGGAGCTACTGTGGGTGTTTTTATCAACCCAGTTGCCAGGATATTTCATGTACCACTCTCAGGGTTCATTTCAAACATGTAAATTTTAGACAGCATAAATGGGCAACATGCCGAAACTAAACAAGCACATCTATCATACCCTGTAAATTGAGAAGTACGAGGGTTGTACCGAAAGTCACGAGCAACAATTTTTTGTAAAGTAACATGCTTTATTATTGCAAACCAAATACACCATCTTAATCTACAGACCTTTCTTTATTTTTCCACATAATCACCACTTCTTTGTACACATTTCTCCCAGCGTTCTGGGAGTTTGAAAATTCCCCTTCTGTAAAATTCCGTTCCAGCCATCCGAAGA
>Ga0123354_10005998_pt1 | contig 17905 bp, 12 predicted proteins | sample TergutLab28metaG_2_FD_97872 | JGI IMG/M metagenome (GOLD analysis project Ga0123354, IMG submission 97872) | Labiotermes labralis P4 segment gut microbial communities from Petit-Saut dam, French Guiana - Lab288 P4 | ecosystem: Host-associated > Arthropoda: Insects > Digestive system > Gut ...
GGAAACTTAGTAGTGTGCTTATCAACCCCAACAATTTGTCAAACATATTGCAGCAGGTTAGTTTGCAGCTTCCAGCGGGACTAACCATGTTGACTGGATTGACAGTTGAAGAAATGTATGTGTACACCGTAGCTGCGGTACATGCTGTTGCCACTTCAAAAGGTATTAGATTATTTATCGATATACCATTGAAGGCTGTAGATCGATACTTCGAATTATACCAAGTCCATTCCTTACCCTTTTTCCATGAGGGCATTGGGAAGTTTGTTATGGTAGATGAACCATTTAATTACTTGGCGGTGGCTGAGAGCAGGCAATTCTTTGCGATAATAACGCCTTACATGTTGTTAAAATGCAAGCAGGATTTATATACGGTGTGTCCGTCTGACATGGTATTGCGAACTGCTGGGGAGCAGAATTGCTTAATTGCATTATTTTTAGGAAAAATGGACACTGTACTGGACAAATGCAAACGACTTGTGTTGAATGAATCATTTGAACCTGTGTGGATAAGGTCGCCTTATTATGATTATTGGATATACAGTCTTAGTAAACCGCAGCAGGTTACTATGCAGTGTCAAAGGATAGGATCTCCTCCAAACTCAAAAAACGAGTCAGCAAATAACATTGCAAGGAACTGGAATCTTACCAAATTCCTCATCTTGTTATATACATGCAGAGAACTTCAAGATATTACCTCACTCCTTGGGAAGGGCTACTATTAATTTAAGTAATGCACACATTACACTGCCCAATGTTGCAAATATAATACATTTCTCGGAAGAGACAGTGTTCCAGGCAGACGAACATCGCTTAGTGAACCTACAGAATCTGGATGCTATTGTGGAACAAGCAGTTTCCAGAGGTCATACCCAAGGACTAGATGTGAGTAAGGTGGTTACTGCCCTGCGGAGCAGAGAATCAAGTCGCCCACCTTCTCGGATTACATGGATTATAAGTATTGCAGTCGCACTAACAGGACTAGGGATTGTGTGGTTGATTTGGTCTAAAAGTGCTAAGATAATCTACATTTGTGGACGTCAACTGAAGCATGCACAGGAGGTATCTAATCTAACTGCAAATAAGAATGATGTAGGATTGCAGATGGAATCCGAACGAAGTAGAGAGAGAGAGGAAGAGGTGATGGAGGGTAGTTCAGGGATCCAGTTACAACCCACCGCATTTGTTCAGCATGGACGGCTGGTATCCGACTGTCCATGAGGACACTCGAACCCATTCCATGCCATGCGAACTATTAATGGAAAACCGTTGGTGATCGCTGCTAGACGCCATACTAATCTTGTAATAATAGGTTACGGTTGTTTGCTAGCTACTGATTGATTTTAAAAGAAAGAGGTGTGGAAATTACCTTGATTATATATATGTATATACTGCAAAATTGTAACACGTACACTATAATCTATTTCGTATAAAGTGAAACTTAGTGAAAATGTGTGTGCTGTGACACAATGTACGTATAACGTAACGTGGTGGCTCGTTCGCGTAATGTTTATTCCCCGTTTTCTATCCTAACTGACACCATTTCACTGGACGAGGGCGTTTTTTTGGGGCATTTAATTGTCGCCGGTAACAATAAAACGTACTTAGGTCTTCATGTAAAGTGCCTGTTATATTTGCCAAATTTTGCCAAAATTTGGAATTTCTCACAGATTTTAATGAAAGTTCCCAATACCAAATTTCACGGAAATCCGTCCAGTGGAGGCCACACTGATACCGACAGACGGATGGACGGACATGACGAAGCTAATAGGTGCTTTTACTGACTATACTAACGCGCCTAGAAAGGAAGGATGTAGGTGCACGTTTACGGGAATACCGTGCTATTATCATACTTCGTTCCCCATGCAATTTCGAAATAGTCGATCCATTTTAAAGGAAATTAAGGTCGTACATTAGGTCACAGGAGGACATCCAAACGGCGCACTTTTAATTGCCTACACTCATTGAAAACAACGTGGCGGACGCGCGAACTACTGATGCCATAGTCAAGTAATAACTAACTTAGGACTATAAAAAGATTCGATTCTTCTACCTAGTCTTTTCTTAAAAGAAACTGTATGTTGCTATTTGTTATCGGGATGAGTTCATCGCACTAAAACGTTAAAGGCTCTTCGCCTGACTTTTGAAAGAAATAATTGAAGCAAATTAACTGCAAATTAGAATACGGAGGTCCATAGGAGTATGATTTCCAGAATACTTCAGTAAATATTTGTTCAGAGAAGAGCCTAAGAGGAAGGCAAATCAGGCCTAAAAATTGCGTAATAAAGATAATGGTGATTAGAGTCGTCAAGTGCAGGAAGTTGAGATTTGTGGGACGTATGACAGGCATGGGGAGAACAAAAATGCACACAGGGGTCTAGTGGGACGACGTGAAGGAAGGAAATCGCTTGGAAGACCTAGGGATTAGGTAGGATTGGAGTGTATTGAGTAGACTTTAGAGACGGGTGATAAACAGTTCTGAGGACGATAATGAAAATTCGGATTTTGTAAATTGCGGGGAAATCTTTGAACAGCTGTGGAATTCTTAGCTCTTAGAGCAGGATCCTACTCCGTGTTGTTAGTATTACACGCATCCCCGCGATTCCGTCACTCTGACTTGTACTAGATGACGACTGCGCAGGTGAAATGTTTCATAATGTAAAACACGCGAATAAAGAGGGCAAAGAGTCAGTTACCGGATGGCTGAAGTGGAAAGCTTGTCGTTCCGTCGCTATAGAGTTTGAAATGTCTCCAGTAACATTGACTTGGGTGTTGTTTTTATTTGCAAACAGTGCAGTTAAGAAGGGTATCGCATAGTGAGTGTCTGACAGTAATACATCTTGAAGGAATTTGTCACGAATGTTCAATTGTAGCTTTCGGTTTGTTCTGAATGAAATCAGTGTTTTATGTTTCTTTTCTCTCCTTCTGCATTTATGTTGATTCTTACTCTCGTACCGGTAAGTTACATTGCATTTTACGTTGCGTGTCGCTGCGTATTAAACTTATTTTTGCAAATTGCGGAAAAGTTAGAGATTGTTGTTATTGTGTGGTTCTGAAGTTTATTTTCGTGCAGTTTTGTTTGTTAGCAGCAATACTAATACTACCAATTCACATGAAAATATAACTATATAATCAATAAACAGTAATCATACAATTTTAAATCACGTGCGATAAATCGCAGGTTCTTGTAGAAGAAGGGAAGAGGACTGAAGCACACAGTATATAGTTCAATCAGAGGTCGGTCTATATCGGATTTGTGGTGCACAAGAGTGGCACTGCCTCACGGTTTCCTACGTGTACTTCAGTTGTCGCTTGTCAGTGACATTCAACCAATGCTTGTTACTCGTATTTCATTAATCAGTCACTGGTCGTATATAATCGTAACCTTAGAAATTTATAGCTTTTTAAAAATAAGTAAAATACTTCACCATAGACTATAACTTGGGTGCACAGTCACGAATAGATTATACGAACCAGGACGGTGTCACTAAATTTAGAGCAGGAATATGCATACCCTTGTAGTAGTAGTAGTAGTGGTGGTGGTGGTAATAGTGGTAGTGGTAGTGGTATTAGTGGTAGTGGTAGTAGTGGTGGTAGTTGTGGTAGTAGTAGTGGTAGTGGTAGTAGTAGTTTTGGTAGTAGTAGTAGGAGTAGTAGTGGTAGTAGTAGTAGTGGTGGTAGTATTAGTAGTGGTAGTTGTTGTTAAATTTAGGAATGCCTGCTGTCACATGTCCCCTCTCCCTGCCCCATTTGTCTGAGTTCAAATAATGAAGAGAGACAATGTGTATGGAAGTCATCTAAGTTACACACACACACACACACATCAGACGATATGTGATTGAAGAACTGTGTACGCTATGCAGTGATAGAGAACGTAGTTATTTTGGTTGACACAAGGCGTTAGTCGTGAAACTGCATGTCATTGGGTTCCATTAGGCTGAGGCTGCCAGATTTATAGACAGTCGGCACCTGAAGGTGTTAAGGTCGTCAGCACTACACATCTGCCGCCTTTACCCCCAGGAAATATTTCTGTTACTCATTTCTGTTAGAGGCTAAGTCGACCCCAGGGCCATTGCACGCTGGAAGGAATAAGCCAATAACCCCATCGGGAATCGAACCTGCGACCTTCCGGCCTGTAGCGCAGTGTCTCAACCAACTGTGCCACTGCGTGCCTGTATATTTACGTAGTTTTTCTTATAAGGGAATGTTTGCTGAATTTTCGACGGGCCCTTTCACTGGTTATCTTAGGATATTGAAGTCTTGAATAACAGGCTGCTAGTACGGAAGACCTATACAGCTCACTCACCAATAAATGCACTATTTATTAACTTGGAAAAGTTTTAAAATTCAAATTAAAATATGCATTAATATCGCTCCTACATTACGACATGCTGCCACATCAACACATAATATACAACGATGCACTTTTACCGAGTGTTTTAACATAAATATAACTTTAACCAGGTGCAGTACAAGCTCCCTAATGATGGCCATAGACCGAAACATGTAGGAGCGATATTAATGTGTATTTTAAAGTAAATTTTAAAACTTTTCCAAGTCAGTAATTAGTGCATTGTTTCGGTGTGTGAACTGCATAGAGTTTAGAATGCACGGCGCAACGATAAAAATTATGGAAGGCCTCTTCGAAAATGTGCAGTTACAAGACCGAGAAAAAGATAGATGCGAAGCAGTAAATGGATCTAAGGGAGATACGTTGCGAGCTCTGTGGTTGACCGAAGTTATTCTGAAAATCGTCTAATTTTGAGTTAGACGTCCCGTCGTTTTATCATATTTTATGCAAATCAACAATATATGTCATCGAATGTAACTTGTTACATTAAATGACATTTAGAGTACTTGGTTGTGTTGACTGTTTATTGACATAATAATCTCGCATAATGCTTGACATTTGTGTTATTAGTTTTGAAAATTCAGAATAGGTGGCAAATGAGCTTCTTTCATTTTGTCTAAACAGGTTAGTTTTGTGGTATTTATTCATTCAGCCAGGGCTTCTTTAGCGAATCTGTAACTCAGACTAAACAGAGTTGGATGGCAGGGTAGTTAATAAATAGTAAATAGAAAATAATGTCGGTCGTGTTTTAATTTGAAGTATTATTTTGGCATTTTCCTGGAGCAACTGAGGTACGCCTCGAACCTGTCGTCGGTTTGTATATTTTCTTTCCTCCTAATGAAAGTTGAACCAAGTGTCTGATCTTTGAGGTGTTCAGTGAGAGCAATGATGGCTCATAACTTCTAATACTCAATCGTAACTAAAACAAAAATGGTGGGTGTACTGGATTTTAAAGTGCGAACGGTTGTGGCATTAGTATGGAATAGTGGCAGGTTGTTTATAACAATTAATTGTGTACAGTTATTTCTCTAAAATCGTTGGAACGTTAATCAAAGCCTATTTATAAATGAACACATAAATATAACCGTAATCATGCCTTTGGTAATGCTTTCCTTACAGAATTGCTGCCATATTATACAGGGTGTATCTCAAATGCTGGGATAAAATTCAAGAGAGCGTTCTTCGTATCACGTCAAACAAAAAGTTGTAAACGTATATCCGGAGATGAGTGTTTTTCGAGTTTAATTAAAAGATTACATTCAAAAATACATACCTTAACTGTGTAACATTTTACTTACGATTGACATAATATATTTACAATGCACATTCCCGATTTAATAACTGTTTAGCCGCTATTATTTACTTACATACATACTTACTTACTGACTACGGGCTGGACGGTCCGGGATTGAATCCCGTTGGGGACGAGATTATCCACCCGTCCAGACCGGCCTTGGGCCCACCCAGCCTCCTGTACAATGGGTACCGGGTCTTTCTCGGGGTAAAGTGCGGCCGGAGCGTGCTGCTGACCACCCACCCCCCTTTAGTGCCGCGGTCATGGAAGAGTAGAGCTATACCTCTACCCACACTCTGGACCGCACCGGGCCTGTATCGGGATCACTTTACCTTTACCTACTCACTTACACCAAAGAGCAGAGTCCTTCTTGAGAACCTAATCGGTTCTCAGCTACTCAAGAAATTCCCCGCATTCTATGGAACCCGAAGGTTCGTTACCGCAGTCACAAGTGCCCACCACCTGTCCCTATCTTGAGCCAAATCGATCCAGTTCATGCCCCCACATCCCACCTCCTGACGATCCATCTTAATATTATCTTCACATCTACGCCTGGGTCTTCCAAGTGGTCTATTTCCCTCAGGTTTCCTAACCAAAACCCTGTATACACCTCTAACCTCTACTCTCTCCCATATGCGCTACATGCCCAGCCCACCTCATTCTTCTCGATGTGATCACCCGAACAATATTTGGTGAGGATCATTCAGCTCCACATTATGTAGTTTTTTCCATTCCCTGTTACCTCGTCCCTCTTATGCCCAAATATTCTACTCAGCACCCTATTCTCAAACACCCTCAGCCTGCGTTCCTCCCTGAATGTGAGTGACTAAATTTCACACCCATACAGAACAACAGGCAAAATTATAGTTCTGTATATCTTAATCTTCAAATTTTTGGATAGCAAACTGGAAGACAAAAGTTTCTGCACCGAATGATAGCAAGTATTCCCTGACTACAGTCTGCTGAATAGAATTTTCGTTTGTTAATGTATTTTCCAAATATTCGAATACCCTTGCAAAGGGACTATTATCATTCTTTATGTTGTGACTTCGTCTTGCAATTTGATCTCGAGACATGACCATGTACTTAGTTTTTACGGTGAGGTGTTGGAGGAGTTGTTAGCACCTCGCCCAACCCCCAAGCTGGAGGACCCCCTCTTGTCAGCTGTCCACGAATGCTTATTCAATATATTCGCACCCAACCTCCTTATTAGAGACCGTTCCTCCATCCGCAACCTGAGGAAGTGCCATTTCGTGGTGACAGTGACCCACTTAACACGGACTGTTATTGTTTATTAGGTCAAAATCTACAAAAATTTTTAAAATTTCCTCCACCTGAATGGACACGTCTGATCATGGATCGGTGGCTCCGTTTAATTTGTCCCGGATCATTTGCAGTTTCACAGACACGCTTTCATTTTTAATTGGAGATGAGTACGAGTACACTAGTTGTTTTCAGTGTCCTTACAGATAAAAATGTAAAGGTTTGAGGTTTGGCAACGTGGGGTCTCTACCATGAAAATTTAATTGCTTTTGGACTTACACTCAAATGAGCTATCTTTGCTTTTGAGTGCGGATCTCACTATTGGGATTAGACCAACCGTTTCAGATACACCCTGTACTACGTCACAGAAGCTCTACTTGCAATTGCCAACACATATAAACAAATTAGAACCTGCAATTCTATAACGTAAGGCTTGCTGGCTTTCATGTTGTGCGTGTAACGTCCATAGGCTTTGGATTTGTGCATTTGTAAATGAAAGTTAGGCTGCGGGTTTTTGTTTGTTTGTTTGTTTGTTTGTTTGTGTGTGTAAGCAAATATTAACTTTTGGTGTTTGTGTTTATGAACCATGGACAAGCTGTGAGTTTTTGTGTGGATCTTGGCAGCCATGACGTCTCTTGAAGTTACTCGCATGCTGTCGAAGTTGACAGAGCATTTTGCCAAACGGTTCTATTACGTGCGACTGGAATAGCATGACGTCAATGAACATTTCTGTTTAAATTAGCATATTTTATCATAAATGTTGGTTCTTTTATACATGCGGCATTGTATTTCGAGGTGTTGATTAATTATGTATTACCGAACACCTTTGTCGTCACAAAAAATGACCTTTTTCTTTTTTATACATTATTGAAATTGTTTTCTTTTACGACCATGAAATTGAATGGGCTGATCGAGGACTGCAGTCGATTTTGCTGCTATTTTTTGTGTATTATAAAGTGGATCTAAATCCTACGGCCGCCATGCGTAATCTGTAATTGTTTATGTTTATGATAACTAGTTGATAATCATTCCAACCCTGTATGTCAATTTGATTCTTTTTATGTGTATCATTAACTTTCACAGAAATATTGTGCATATCATTCATGCCGTCACTGTACGGTATTCGTAATACTACCATATAACAGTGAGTTGGTATCTGTCTACATTATTCATCTCAACGTATTCGCTAAGTGTAAACAAATTGTGGTATCAGAGTGTAGTGAGGATGGGGCGCGCGACGTTGTCGTCGCATCTTCGCTATCCGCGGCACTACGTTTCTTTACTGAAACTCAGAAGACAATACATACTTTGGAAGTGCTTAACTTTAGACCGGGGCAGGGAGGGGGTGAACGAATCCCACGCGTCAGGACGTCCGGGTAACTAAATTTTATGCAGTTTCTACCGAAATTTGTGCGCCTTCAGTATGGAACTTGGTTTGTGCCAATCTTCTGCGCCTAGGACATTAAGGTGACCATAAAATTTTGGTAAATTTATGAACTCAACTGTTTTGGGACGTGTACTAATTACAATTTAATATACATAATAATCCCTTACAATACATTTAATTTTAATAAATTATATAAATGCAGAGAAAGTAGCCGTCAGTCACATCTCTCTTTAATGTTGAGCCGTTTTGCTGTATCATGTTGCGACTCATGTATAAGGAGCCATAAACAGGCTAACAAGATAAAAGAAGGTAAAGTGATCCCGTTACAGGCCCGGTGTGGCCCAGAGGGTGGGTAGAGGTATAGCTCTACTCTTCTATGACCGCGGCACTAGAAGGGTGTGAGTGGTCAGCAGAACGCCCCGGCCGCACTTTACCCCCGGGAAAGACCCGGTACCCATTTTACAAGAGGCTGGATGGGCCCCAGGGCCGATCTGGACGGGCGGAAAATCTCGTCCCCACCGGGATTCGATCTCGGACCGTCCAGCCCGTAGTCACTATAGCGACTGAGCTACTCGGCCAACAGACTAACATGGTACTATAGAAAAGTTTTCGTGTAGAACACCTTATATCATTTTACACAGGGTATGTCGGCGACTGAGATCTCAGATTACAAAACCATAAAAGTATATGATAGCTTGAAACCATTAAATTAAATTATAAGTGAATAAAAAGCACCAACGGATTTGAAAACGGCGTTAAAATTTTTAAACCGCTTTTTAATCTGATAGTGTTTTCAACATTGAGTTGTAGTTAACGGCTGATTTCCGTACGCTTGCATATCTTTATCACAACGGGATGTCCCATTTAAAAATAGTTTGTTGTACTTATTTTCTTTTGTGTTTTCCCTTGCATTCTTCTATCTTAAAGAGAAGTGTGTAACAAACCGAAGGAAGTGCAATAATCATTTTACAGATGATACTTTTTACTTGGTTAATTTTGAATAGCATCTTGAAGTATGTGTTAGAGAATACTGTTCGGAATGAGATGTAGAGTTTTAGATTTATACTTTTCTTTTCGGTAAATCCGAGTAGTGTACCATATATCCTGTTACATTCCTTTGAAAAGTGAACTGTCTAATATTTCTTATATTCGAACCTTTGAATGTTTGTTATAAAACCTTTGATCGGGTCTACTGTTTTTTATATCTTGAAATGCGTCCTTGATTTTGATGTTCAAGATAGAAGCATGTAACAAAAGGCTGCATAGGGAATAAATGAGACATAATGAAGTTAAATGCATTCTGATGGTTTATTATATCTAGCAATAACTGAGTACACGTAATCTAATGTTGGTTTCCTAAGCTGCATGAAATTTTAAGTGGCCAACTTGTCTGTGTGTTGATTGTGAAATTGATTTTTACATCCATATTAAAGATTTACATTTTGGGGTTTTCGAAATTTTAAAATACAATAGAACTTCACTTATCCGGACGCTGGTTATCCGGATCGCCAATTATCTGGTTCGGCTTAGCCCTTCGAGTAAACATTTTCTTACTGTAATTGTACTATATTTTTCATGACTTGAATTTTCCCCCAGTTGTCAAATACATATAAGGAATTTTATGTTTATGGTTCCATGCATCGCTGATAAAATTTATTTAATAATTGTCCAAAGAGATGCAACAGTAAAGCAGTCTATTTATTATTCTGCAAGTTAACTCTACATGTTTCGGATGCTAACCACACCCATCATCAGGAGTACACAAAACCTTAACTACAGCCTCCGGTACTGGTCATATATTTGTGCAGCTACCTCCCTCTAACGTGGCCAAGTTGGCCACGTTAGAGGGAGGTTTTGTGTACTGCTGATGATGGGTGTGGTTAGCACCCGAAACATGCAGAGTGAACTTGAGGAATAATAAATAGACTGCTTAGTGATGCATCTCGTTGGACAGTTATTAAATAAACATATAAGGAATTATGTATGAATGTTTTATTTTACGTAAATAAATATGTGCCTGAAATAGCTTTCGTGGAATTTTTTCCCACTTCAAACTGACAATGTAGCCTATTTTCGAAGAAAAATCCAATTTTCCGGATTTTCTGCACATCCGAATGGCTCGCCGTCCCAATTAATCTGGGCAAGTGGAGCTCTACTTTAATGTCTTAGTTTCATTTCAGTTTATTTCTTAAGTTAGAGAGTCATAGGTGGGTGAATATTCATATTATGTACTTGTGTTCACAGAGAGAAGGCTGGATTAGGCGTTTGTGGACAAGACATGGAAGACTGTTCGCATTCAAAGATTAATATGTTAGGGACAAGCACAGAAATATCGCCTACGGTGACCCATTTCGTAGTGAATGTACCACCAGTTGATGTGGAATTCCGTGACACGACCTTAACAGTCCCGGTTGGAAAATACAACAGACGTGAGTACCTTTGTGTTTTATTGCACATCTGATATCGTCCGGCAGTTATGAATACTTTCTTTTATTGTTAAACTGCAAGTTACTTCCAACAGGTATGAGTACTTTTGTGTTGTATTGAACTTTCAGTATTGTCCGGCAGACGTGAATAATTTCGTTTATTATTAAACTTTTAGTAAGTTCCAACAGATGTGAATTCCCTGTTGTGTTATTGCAGTTCCAGTATTGTCTGGCAGGTGTGAATACTTTGGTATTTTATTAAACTTTAGTAACTTCCGGAAAATGTGAATACCCTCGTGTTGCACTCATCGCCTGGTGATGTCACGTTCAAGGATCTACATGTTTATTCTCTTTGTGTTCTGGTAGTAAGCAGCAGCAGTGTCTACCTTTGTGTATTATTAATCTTCTAACTCTGCCTGTCAGAAATATTGTTGTTTATTAGTCTTCTATACTAAAGTCCTCCAGACTTCAGTACGATTTTATTTAATTATTATTCTAGTAGTTTTTTTTCCAGAAGTGACCACCGTCTTGTTTCCTTAATGCGCTAGTACACGTTCGGCAGACACCAGTCTGCTTGCATGATCTCGCTGGATCGCACTTTAAACCCGCTCGGCAGGAAAGTTTTAAGATTTTAACAAGATGTATTCAGTGACCGTATTTGCTTCGTGTACATATTTTGGCTGCTGAAATGGGGTTACTGGAAAGAACATAAAGGTTAGAGAAAGTAGCGTTTTTGGAACTGAACAGGTTGGAGTAGCGACAAATCTGTGGTCTTGTGCTCGGTAGACGGGTGGCTCGAACGTCGCCCCGAATTTGCCCCTTGGATAACTCGGTCTCTCGTTGCAAATGCAGGAACTGGGACGTGCGCCACACATTTTGTTGGTGCTGTCGTTAGAGGGTAGATGCGAGTCCGCTAGGAGATCAGAACTGATTTCATGGCTACGTATTTATCCGGATCAAACCCCACTGGATTTTTATTTTTGGAGGTATGTCAGAGAATACGCTTGTAACAACAAATACGGAGTTATGGGCAGAAATCGTAAGGTCTAAATTACTAGAAGAAGAAGAAGAAAAGAAGAAGAATGTTAATAATCCGTTAAAACCTCGAGTTATATTGCAGTTGAGTTTGATTGTAACTTTCTTACCAATTTTAGCCACACGTCCAGCAGATCATGTCAATACTGAGGCGGGTAGTTTTCGTCTGGGGACCCGGGTTCTATTCCAGACCATCGTGGGATTTTTTTGTTGTTGGACAGATTGGCTCTGAGGCAGGTTTTTCTCTGAGCACCGTGGTTTTTCCTTGTCAGTATAATTCCACCAGTGCTCCATTGACAGCATCGGTAAATAGAACACTTAAGGAGGACGCTACACGTTGAACCCTGTATTTCTCTATACCGACAGCAGTGGGTGACGTGGTTAAACCACTAACTTAGCGTAGGTGATATACTGCATTTGATAATCTGCTCCTCTTTTTTTTCAAAATAAGGGACCGTATTTGAAAATTGTAAAAAACAGGTGACAAAATCGAAGTTTCGCTAGTAGGTAATTTCGTGCTGGTTTTCACAACGTGTTTTTCCTATGTTTTTATTGTGACCGTAATGTATACGTGTTTGTCATTGTGCTTACCAAATACGTACTGATACTGACAGAGGAGTTTGCAGTTGACCTTTGCATTTGCCCTGGGGAAAGCTGATCATTCCTTGTTTGTGAACAAACAAACGATGCATTCCAGTTAAAAATACAGTAGACTGAAGTAGGTACACTCGCGGTTCGTGCCTGTGAGATACTACAGTTATCATCAGCAGTGTTGTGTGTGGTTAGAGAGCGGCGCTTAATTTGACTAGTGACTTGTTATAAACGAAATACTAACATGCGGTGACCACTGGTAATATCGTGCCTCCCGGCTTCCCAAGACTCCAGCCAGCACATTAAGTGCTGAAAACCATATGCAGTAGCATACAGCCTCGCGCTCCTGAAGATGGCCATAATGGTGCCCGAAACATATTGAGGTGAAGGTCGATTAATAAATCACAATTGTTGCATCAAGTTTGTCTCACAAATCATTTCATATTAAAGATGCACGGTCACACGAACATCAAATAAGTATGTAATTAGCTTCGCCTTGTGCAGGTAAGCTTGCAGAATCTCGAGAACTCAGGATTTCATTTTGGAACAAGACGCTGCGTCACGGGGTAGTCGGATACAGTCGTTTCGGAAGGGTAGTTGACCTAGAAAATTCATGTAAGTCGTATTTGTCCTTCAAATTTTTCGAAACTCCGGTGCTCGATGACCCCGTGACGCAGCGTCATGTCCCTGATGAAGGGAATTCACATCTTCACCTTAAGCGTCGTAAGGTGAGGACTATTGAACGAAGTGTTACGATATTCGAGATTGGAGTGATGTGCAGAGATTTGGTCGCCAGCTAATTTCTTGTTAAAATTGAAAACAGTGACACTTCACATGCTTTGCGCTTCTCGCGCCTAAATTTAAGTGTTTATCGGAGCGAAAGGAAATGTTTTCTTTATAAATTAGAGGCGGAATTTAAAGGGATTTTATGTTCGTTACACTTTCTATTTAAGTTTTGCTGCAGTTTTCTGGATAGTGCAACAAAACTAAGCCAGGCTGCCCAGACCTCTTAACCTATTCGCATATTCTGTGAATTTTTTAAGTGACCGTTTCGAATAGCTTGCAGTACGACTCTTTATGTTCGTCATCCCATTGTGTTGATTACAATAACGAAGGAATTACTTACAGTCAAAGAAACTAGTGTGTATTATATGCTTATTCTGGCTGCATGTTTTGACCCGTTATGGTCATCTTCAAACCAATATTATAAAGTTTGATAAATGGTACTGTAAGCCTGTACAACAGTATTACAAGATACTAATTAACGTGTAATCCAATACATGTTGCTGTGTCAAATATGTCATGATAATAATTAAAATTATTGAAACATTTTAAATTGGATTCCTATAGTATGCATTTGTATTGCGGTGTGGTAGCTGAGTATGCCGTATGAAGTGTATGGAACGTCGCCTTGTTGGTCTTATTTACGCTTGTAACTGCTATACTTGTACGTTATCATATTTTTTTATAAATATGTTGAATTGCCATGTTATTTACGAAGTGTTGAGTCCGGTGCACCAATGTACGAGGGCGGGCTGATAAGGTTTGCCTCCACTTAAATAGAAAATTAACGGGAAAAGATATTTTAATGAAATAAAAAATATATGCCTACATCAATTATTTTCAAAGCTGCATAATTATTTTTCTACAAAATCATCATACACTTCAATACATTTCCGCCAACGCTGCGCTAGCTTTTGAAATCCGTCCTTCGTGTTTTGTCACTCAAACCTGCTTGCCCCAACTCTCCATCTTTGAACCGCCTTACCCAGCGTCTTACTGTACTCACATCAACACACTGATAATCATAAACGGCTTGCATTCATCTGTGAATTTCAATTGGAGGAACTTTTTTCGCGGTTAAGAATTCCATAACAGCACGCTGTTTGAACTGGAAGTCTGAAAACTCTTTCATTTCGATGTGCGCTGGGTGAGGACTGTAAACATCTGTGTGTTCGAGGTGAAGTATGATGGAAGAGAGATACCATGCGACTACACAGAACCGGTTTTATCCAGATATGTCTAATGTAAATAAAAATATTACAGTGGAGGCAAAACTTATCAGCCCACCTACGTACTATCCGTCGTCACTCTTCGGCCTCATGGCGGAGAATTCTTACTGATACTGTGAAACTCGTTTCGGTCTGTGATATATATAGCTTTGCAATAACCCTCACCACCAGGCATGCAGGAAAAACTGTAATATACTCGTCCACTTTGTTGCTGTCCTTGGCAGGTGTAGTGGTAAACACGTCATACTGTGACCTTCCCGTCTGCTCCAGCCCTTATTGGCCAGCCTGCCCCTGGCACATCAGCTGAGAACTTGGCAGCGCTTACGTAACCGTTGCCTGCAGCTCGCTGTCGATTGGCAGAGCGTTAGGAAATAGTACTGGCGGGAAATCGAGCTCACGGTGCACTACTTCTAACACAATGTGGTTCGTATAGAACGCAATACAAATGCTCAGCCATAATCAAGAAAAAATAAAAAAAAGTGATAATATTGATAGGAAACGTGTGCTGTTTTGTGTTGAAACAACTGACATCAGTCACATCATACACCGGGAATCATCACCGTTCCTCCGCCAGGCACGTCTGGATGCGGCGTTTCGTGTTGTCTGTAGTGCGTCAGAGCATCTTGCTGCAATGCACCTTATTATATTAATTATTAATTTTCTTTTCTTAATGCGTCAGTTGTGCGTTTGATGTCATGGAACACTTGGTCCTTAACGTGGCCCCACAAAAAGAAATCAGGAATGATTAAAACAGGTGATCGTTTTGGCCATGTATCACTGGAAATCAGTCGGTCTTTGCAGAAAGTCTGAATCATTGCCATAGATTTTCTAGGCGTGTGATATGTTTCACCAACATGCTGGAAGTGACTTAGAGTGACTTCCACATCGTCCAGGCCTTCCAGCATTTTGCGGACAGCTGTCAATCTTTATAGCCGGAATTTTCCTTGGCGGCTTGGCTGCTCTTTGACATTAGTATAAGAGTAACCAGATTCATGGGGCAATCTTCGCAGATATTTTCTGGGGTGCTGCTCCGAACTGGTATACACGTGCGCTATCGCAGCCTGGCGTTTCTACCAACGACGGAATTTACGATCATCCAAAAGAGAACACGTTTTCTCCAATTTTCATGAGCAATCGCGTATCGTGGACTTACTTGAGACGTTGCGTCCACCAAATTTCTGTGCTCCAGTGTAAGCCAGTATCCCCGTAGGTTCGCACAAGAAACACACGCTTCTGAAGTCTGCAAGAAATGTTGCAGCTACTGTCCGACAGTGATGGACACACGGAAAATTAGGTTGCCGCAACCTGCCACCTAGCGTGGCCGAGGCAAATGATTCACGGCTAGACGCGGCATGAAATGCCCGGTTATTCTCAAACAGTTGTAGGGCAGGCATTGGCGCGTTGCTTCAAACGTGGATCACCACTTGTATCGGAGCGACCCTTTCCAGTCTCGGCCCTGACATGGACGATCCGTACTGTTGTAGTTCGCGGCATTACTCAGTACTTTCGGGTAAATGCTTCGATAATGCACTCAGATACTGATATCTTTCTTTCCATTTCTTTTCAAGTTACCTGATCCGTTTATTGTGTTCTAATAGTCTACTGCAGTTGATACACCTCGTCGTGATATGCAGACACAAGGCGGAAAAGAGTGACTTTAGCATTCTACGTCCGTCTAGTCCGTGATTATGAAATCTTCCAAACAGTGTTTTGTAATGGATCTTGGTTAGTAATTACATTCAGAAGGATCCAATTAGTTCTTATTAAAGCGGTGTTCACATTACAGTGGTTAAAGATTGTCACAAGGTCTATCGCTTAGCATGACAATGCATAGTATCGATATAACAATTCACATTAGGCTGTAAATAAAACAAAATATCAAGTGAGAGATTAGAAGAGTAGTAATTTGTGTAAGGTGTTATTTGTTATTAAAAACTGTTTCGCTGCAGCGATTCTAGGATTTTTAACTTGACTCTTACCTTGACGTAAATTAGACTTTGTAGTTTATGAAGTTAAATAAGCGATAATTTGTCCCACGGACAACTTCTGTTCTCTTAGTCATTAACCAAATTAATGCACAAAATCTTCTTTTATAATAAGTTTATTATATGCCTCTATATGTTTCGAGCACTATGTGCTCATCATCAGGAGGTGAAAATTGTATTATACAGCATCTAGTATCATCGCACCTGTAGGTGGCCTTCCGGCGCACAGGTTGAGAGAGGACCTGTGCACGGGACTGCCACCTACAGGTGTGATGATACCAGATGCTGTATAATACAATTTTCACCTCCTGATGATGAGCACATAGTGCTCGAAACATGTAGAGGCATATAATAAACTTATTGTAAAAAGATTTTGTCATTAAGTTGATTAATTACTAAGATTATACTGAGATGCACGGTCAGCAAAGCATCAAAACTTGTGTTCTGAAATTATGGTGCCATGTGTTAACAAAAAATTGAGAATATCACTACAAGATTGTGAATGTTTACAACTAAAGCAATCCCTTACCAACTGCGTGGGTTACTTGTAAATGAAGCCAACTTGATGCACAATTTTTCTTAGTATGTTTATTTCTTTTCTCTATATGTTTAGGGCGACTATGTGCCCATCATCAGGAGAAATAACTGTATCTATGCGACACTTGGTATTTGTCACTCTGTGGGATAAGTGACCGATATGCATGGTGGATTCCACCCTGCATACCACGCATACAGATTGACAAGTCCCAAGTGTCGCATAATTTCTCCTGATGATGGGCACATAGTCGCCCGAAACATGTAGAGAAAAGAAATAAACATACTAAAAAATTGTGCACCAAGCTGGCTTTATTTACAAGATTATACAAGGATGCACGGTCAACAAAACATTTAAAATGAGTGGGTTACGTTCCGTAAAAGCACCGCGGATGGAAAATTGGGAGTAAGGGAGTCCGTGGCCACCATTCACAGACGTCATGGCCTCGCGCGACGACGTAACACACCCACCCACACACATACACACACACACAAACCCACCCACCCACACGCACACACACACACACACACACACACACACACACACACAAAACAACTTTCTTTATAGCATTGTAGTTAAAATGGTATTGTATCAGGATTACGCGCACAAAATCCCCGTCATTTTGCACGACAGCCTTCAGCGCGAGTCTCACAAACCTTACGTTCCTCCTACATCAGTCACGTGATTGCAGCTGCTACATAAATAGGCGAATACTGGTACCGCCACCGCTCTGATAGCAGAAACACGCTGATCTACGCCCACACAACTTCGCCAACTTTCCCGACTTATGACGTTACCTGCGCCTGAATCAGGAGACTTTGTGTAATTAATCCTTCTATACTTAAATGGACTCTTCAGAAAGACACCACGATAGTAACCTGTAAGCTACAAGACTTGGTTCGGATGTTATTATGACCGCCTCCCCCCCCCCCCCCCCCCACCCCAAAATAAAAAAAAAAAAAAAATTTTTTGTGAACTCCACCCCCCCCCTTTCCTTGGAGGGGGGGAAAAAAACAATTCATAAAA
>Ga0123354_10006000_pt1 | contig 17904 bp, 15 predicted proteins | sample TergutLab28metaG_2_FD_97872 | JGI IMG/M metagenome (GOLD analysis project Ga0123354, IMG submission 97872) | Labiotermes labralis P4 segment gut microbial communities from Petit-Saut dam, French Guiana - Lab288 P4 | ecosystem: Host-associated > Arthropoda: Insects > Digestive system > Gut ...
CGATCACGTTCGGCTGCGCCTTGATTTCATCGAGGTTGGCCGATTTGACCTTGCCGCCCGTGGCCGGGCACTTGCTGAAGCTGGCGTAGACCATGCCGGGCAGCTTCACGTCGATGCCGAACAGGGGCTGGCCGCGGGCGATTTTGGCATCGTCCACGCCGCGATAGCGCCGGCCCAGCAGGCGGTATTGCGCGCGCGTCTTGAGCTTGAGCGTGGTCGGGTCGGGCAGCGGCAGCTTGGCCGCGGCCGTCGCCAGCGCGCCATACGTCGCGCTTTTGCCGCTGGCGGCGTGGGTCAGTAGCGAATCTTTAGCCGTGATCTCGGCCGGGTTCACGCCCCATTGCTGGGCGGCGGCGGCGATCAGCATGGCCTTGGCGGCGGCGCCCGCCTGGCGCAGTTGATCCCAGGCGCGCGGAATCGTGGTCGATCCGCCTGCGCCCTGGTAGCCATATACCTTGGCGTCGATGGGCGCTTGCTCGACCACGGTGTGCTTCCAGTCGGCATCCATTTCCTCGGCAATGATGAGGCCCAGGGCGGTCTTGATGCCCTGGCCGATTTCCGGCGCCTTGGAATAGACGGTGACGGTGTTGTCGGGGGCGACGCGCACGAAGGCGTTGATGGCCGGCGACTGGCTGATGGCAGCGGCGGCCTGGGGCGTTTCACTGTCGGCGCGAGCGCCGCTGGGCAGATAAAAGCCCAGCGCCAGGCCGGCGCCAGCGAGCTTGAGAAAGCTCCGGCGGTCGAGGGGCAGGGCAGGGCTGGCGGACTTGCTCTGCGCCGCGCGCATCAGGTCGCGGATGTAGGCGTCGGATTCGGCGAATTTGGAGGCAGCATGGGACATGATCGTCTCCCTCACGCCTTGGCGGCGTTCTTGATGGCCTCGCGCACCCGCACATACGTGCCGCAGCGGCAGAGCGTGCCTGACATGGCGGCGTCGATGTCGGCGTCGCTGGGATTGGGCGTCTTGTTCAACAGCGCGGTGGCTGTCATGATCTGGCCGGCCTGGCAATAACCGCATTGCGCCACTTTGGCCTCGCCCCAGGCTTCTTGCACCTTGGCGCCGGTGGGCGTGTCGCCGATGGCCTCGATGGTGGTGACGGCCCGCTTGCCGACCGCACCCACGGTGACCAGACAAGAACGAACGGGCTGGCCGTCCAAGTGAACCGTACAGGAGCCGCATTGCCCGACGCCGCAACCGTATTTGGTGCCGGTCAATCCTAGCAGGTCGCGCAGAACCCAAAGTAAAGGCATCTCTTTGGGGGCGTTCACGGTATGGGGTTTACCGTTGATTTGAAGCGTGATCATCGTTAGCCACCTCATTAGAAGGGAAACTTTTATGATGGTAACACCATCGCCGCCGCCATGCCATAGGGTTTTCTGTAACCTCGTCACACGGTTGGCCGGGTGTTGCGCGGCGCTGTTCCGCTCGCCCTCAGTTTGTTGAAGGGCAACCGGCGAATGAGCGCCCTAGAAAAACCGGCGGTCATTGCTGGCCGCCGGTTTTGTCGAATCAAAAACTTTTTTGCGTTAGGGTGTCTGCGTTGGTGTTTTCGCCGAAATTCTGCGTTTATAACGAAAACCGATGTACAAAAGCAGCACCCAGAACGGAATGGCGATCACGGACATACTGATGTTTTGCACCAGCATCAAAAGTCCGGCGCCGATTTCGCCGTTGGCGATTTTATGATACGGCTCCATGCCCGGCATCAGCATGAGAATCACCAGAATGAAAATCACGAACGCGATGCACAGATAATTTCCGAACGGATACCAGAACGCCCGAAACGCGGCAGTCCCGCCGGCGCGGGTCAGTGCCGCGCGGAATTTGAGATGCGCGAGGCTGATCATCGCCCAGTTGATCACCAGCGCCGCCACCACCAGCGACATCAGAATCGCCATCGCTTCTTCGGGAACCACATAATTGATGATGACGCAGATGAGCGTTGCCGCCGACGACAACATCAGCGCCACCACCGGCACGCCGCGTCGATCCACTTTCATCAGTGCTTTCGGACCGTTGCCCTGAAGCGCCAGCCCGTAGAGCATCCGGCTGTTGCAGTAAACGCAACTGTTGTACACCGACAGCGCGGCGGTGAGAATCACGAGGTTCAAAATGTCCGCTGCCCACGAAATGCCGATGTGCGAGAAGATCAGCACGAACGGACTGCCGCTGTAATTACTTCCGCCTTTGCCGATGATTTCAACCAGCATGTTCCACGGATACAACGCCAGCAAAATAGTCAGCGCGCCGATATAAAAAATCAGGATGCGGTAAAGCACTTGATTGACGGCGCGCGGGATGGTTCTCGACGGATCGCTCGTTTCCGCCGCCGCGATGCCGACGAGTTCCAGTCCGCCGAACGAGAACATGATGATCGCCATCGCCATCACCATGCCCGATATCCCCATCGGAAAGAAGCCGCCGTTCGCCCACAAATTGCTGATTTTTGCCTGCTCGCCGCCGGTGCCGGTCAACAGCAAATACGCGCCAAACACAATCATCCCGATCACCGCCGCCACTTTGATGATGGCAAACCAGAATTCCATTTCGCCGTACAAACGCACGTTGGCGAGATTGATCGCGTTGATGATAAGGAAGAACGCGGCGACCGAAACCCAGGTTGGAATTTCAGGCCACCAGAATTGCACATAGATGCCGACCGCCGTCAACTCGGCCATGCTCACCAGCACATAGAGCGCCCAATAGTTCCAACCGGAAAAGAAACCGGCGAAGTCGCCCCAGTATTTATGCGCGAAGTGACTGAACGAACCGGCGACCGGCTCGTGCACGATCATCTCGCCCAACTGTCGCATGATTAAAAAAGCGATGAAGCCGCCGATTGCGTAGCCCAGCACCATTGACGGTCCGGCGGTTTTCATCACGCCCGCCGAGCCGAGGAACAAGCCGGTACCGATCGCGCCCCCCAGCGCAATCAGTTGAACATGCCGATTTTTCAGCCCTCGCTGTAACTGCCCAAAATGCCCCGTGTCCATCATATTTTCTCGCGAATGATTGGTATTCGCGCACACTACAACAAGAAAAGGCGCTTGCCAAGAGATACGCTGAATAAATCAAGCGGTAAGCGTGGCGAATGACGGAGGCGGCCTGCGGCCTTATCCGCCCCGCGCTGACTGAGCCTACAAAATCAACGCGTGGAAGTCCTCACGAAACCGCCCACTTCGTCGGCGGTCAGGTGACCGTTTTTGATACAGTCGCTGATGGAAATGCCGCCGCGCCAGTTGGCGCAGAAGAAAAGTCCCGGCGCTTGCGGGCGAACGGCGTCCACGCGGCGCACGCGGTCGAGGTGGCCGAGCGTGTATTGCGGAATCGCGCGCGGGTGTCGGCTGATTTTCGTCCACAGCGGCGTTCCGCGCGCGCCGATCAGGTTCGTCAAATCGCGTCCGGCCATTTCGCGCAGCGCGTTGTCGTCGCGCCCCGGCAATTCGGGGCGACGCATGCCGCCGATGAAGGTGGTGAGCACGGCATGGTCGGCGTCGGCGCAATGGCTGAACATGCTGCTCGAAAACAACGAACCCAGGATTTGGGTGTTTTCTTTGCGCGGCACGAGAAAGCCGAAACCATCCAGCGGGTGTTCAATCATTTCGCGCCGCCAACCGCTGATGAGCACCGACACCGGCGCATAGGGAATGTCGCGCAAGGCTTGCACAGCGGCGTCGGCTTGCGGCGTTTTCAGCGTGGCGAGCAGGGTTGCCGTGGTGTCGGCGGGCGTCGCAAGCACAACGCTGTTGGCGCAGTATTCGACGTTTTGTTCGTTGTTGTGCGCGCCGTACACGAGCCAGCAATTTTCCGCGTCGCGCGAAAGCGCGTTGACGCTGATGCTGGTTTCGATGATGCCGCCCACGGCGGCAATGCCGCGCGCCAGCGCATCGGTCAGCGTTTGCATGCCTTCGGTGAACGAAAAACTTTGGGCGTTGTTTTTCGATTTCTCGCGCTGACGCTTGCGCTCGCGAGCGCCGAGAATCAGCCCGCGAATCAAGCCGCCGTAGCGTTGTTCGAGCGCAAACAGTTTCGGGAACGCCGCTTGCACCGATAGCTGATCGGGGTTGCCGGCGAAAACGCCGGCGACGAACGGTTCGATGGCGTAGTCGAGAAATTCGTCTCCCAAACGACGGCGAACGAACCCGGCGACGCTTTCATCGCTCTCGGGCGACGAACGCGCGATGAACGGTTCGCGCAGCAAGCCGAATTTGGTTCTGGTCGAAAAAAGCGGCGTCGAGAAAAACGCCGCGGGCGACATCGGCAACGGGATCAACTGACCGCCGCGCATGATGAAGCGGCGGTCGGCGATTTTGAGCGCGTCGGCGCGCTGTTCGCGGATGCCGAGCGCGTCGAGCAAATCGTTGATCAGCGGCGTGGTGTCCATGCCGCTGTTCGGCCCCGACTCCCACAACATGCCGTCGTTGCGTCCTGAGCCGATCACGCCGCCGGGGCGCGACGCCGTTTCCAGCACGCGCACGAGAAACCCTTTTTGCGCCAGCCGGTAAGCAGTGACCAGACCGGATACGCCGGCGCCGACGACAATCACGTCATCGACGGTTTTCTGGTTTTCTGCCGTTGTCGCTTCCGCCATCATCGCCCCTTTGGAATGTTCGCCCTGTCAGTCATCACCTTGTCCGCCTTCGCCCCTCTCTTCGGGGCGCCCTCTCCCACAAGCGAAGGTTCAGACTTGAATCAAAATCATTCTAGCAAACAATGACTCTCTCGGGATATGCCGAACCCTTCACGGCGACGACGCCGTCGTCGTCGGCATCGCCATGTCGGCGCCGGGTTGCGTCTCCGTCGCTTCGGCTTCGACGCGGGAAATCGCCGTGCTGAGTTGCTGGTACGCTGGCGAGTCTTCCGGCATCTGCGCGAGCAGCGCTCGCCAGTAGCGCGCGGCGCTGACGAAGTCACGCGCTTCATACGCCGCGCCGCCCGCCATTTCGAGCACTCGCGCGTTATCGGGCGCCAGCGTCAACGCTTGTTCGACCAGTTGACGCGGCCTTCCTTCAAAGGTGCCACCCTGCGCCATCCCGATGGCTTCGGCCAGTTCGCACAACACGGCCGCGTCGTTGGCGACTTTCGGCGAGACGCTGATCGCTGTTTCGAACGCTTTTTGCGCTTCGCGGAAATGGTCTTCTTCCATTTCGTGGCGACCCAGCAGCACCCAGGCGCGCCCGTCGCGCGGGTTGTGTTGCAGGTGTTCTTTCAGTTGCTTGTAGGAATCCGGTTCTTTTTTGCTGTCGGCAACGATGTCCAGCGTGTCGATGCTGCCGACTTTCATGTACATCGCGCCCGCCAGCACCGGCACCAGCAGCATCACGACAAGGCCGACGGCGCGCTTCGGCGCGCTTCGCTTCGGCGCGCTCATTTCGGCGTCGAGCGTGTCGTCGAGCATGCGTCGATTTAATTCGGCGCGCGCTTCTTCGCACGCTTCGGGCGAAATCCGCCCGCATTGGTAATCAATGTCCAGTTGCGCCAGTTCGTCCCGATAGACTTCGAGATTGGTGGTTTCCCGACTCCGCTCGGCGCGGACGCCGGGGGTTGAAAACAGGCGCGGGCCGATCCAGGCCAGCGTCAGAATCACCATCAGTGCCGCAACTCCGGCGAACAGGTAGGTCGCACAAAACATCATGACTGAAAATCCCCAACGTTTTCTCTCTCTTTATTTTATGGCGCGGCTTTCTTGGGGCCGCTTTCTGCAAGGTTCGCCTCGGCTACCGCCAACGCAACCATGTTGACGATCCGCCGTACGGTCGCCGAGGGCGTCAAAATGTGAATCGGCGCGTTGACGCCCAACAGGATCGGGCCGATGGTAACGTTGTTGCCGCCGGTAATTTTCAGAAGGTTGAAGGCGATGTTGGCCGCGTCGAGCGATGGCATCACCAGCAAGTTGGCCGAGCCAGTCAGCTTGGCATTGGGAAACACGGCGGCGCGCACTTCTTCGCTCAGCGCCGAATCGCCCTGAATTTCGCCTTCGACTTCCAGCAACGGATCGAGCGCCTGAACCAGCGGCAAGGTGTCGCGCATTTTCTGCGCCGACGGCAGGTTGCTGGTGCCGAAGCTCGAATGCGACAGCAGCGCCACTTTCGGCTCCAGCCCGAAGCGCCGTATTTCCTGCGCCGCCATCACGGTGATTTCCGCCAATTGTTCCGGCGTCGGGTCGGCGTTGATGTACGTGTCGGTGATGAACAAGGTATGGTTCTGCAGAATCACGCTGTTCATCGCCGCGTAGCACTTGACGCCGGGGCGCTTGCCTATGATCTGGTCGATGTAATAAAGGTTCAATCCGTAGCGCGCGACCAGCCCGCAAACCATCCCGTCGGCCTCGCCTTTGCGAACCGCCATCGCGCCGATCAACGTCGGTCGCCGCCGCGCTTCCAGCTTGGCGTAATCGACGGAGACGCCCTTGCGCTGCGTCAATTCGTAGTAGCCCGCCCAGTATTCCCGATGACGGTCGTCCTGCTCGGGGTTGATGACATCAAAGTCGCGCCCGATCTTGAGCCGCAAACCCATGCGCTCGATGCGTTTTTCGATCACTTGCGGGCGACCGATCAAGGTCAGCTCGGCGATTTTTTCGTCGAGCAGAATTTGTACCGCGTGCAGCGTGCGCGAATCTTCGCCTTCGGCCAGCACGATGCGCTTGGGCGCAACCTTGGCGGCTTCCACGACCGGCTTCATCAAAAAGCCGGAGTGATAGACGAATTGCTGCAACTGCTGCTGATACGCGTCGAAATCCGCAATCGGATGCGTCGCCACGCCCGATTCCATCGCCGCTTTTGCCACTGCCGGCGCGATCCGCAGAATCAGTCGCGGGTCAAAGAGTTTCGGGATCAGGTACTCCGGGCCGAAACGCATGTCCCGGATGTTGTACGCCGCCGCGACAATTTCGGACTGCTCGTCCATCGCCAAGTCGGCGATGGCCTGCACGCAGGCGGTTTTCATCGTGTCGGTGATTTGGGTTGCGCCGACATCGAGCGCGCCGCGGAAAATGAACGGGAAACACAGCGCGTTGTTGACCTGATTCGGGTAGTCCGAGCGACCGGTGGCAATCACCGCGTCGGGGCGCGCTTCCCGCACCAGTTCGGGGCGAATCTCCGGCTCCGGATTCGCCAGCGCGAACACCAGCGGTCGCGCCGCCATCGACGACAACCATTCCGGTTTCAGCACGCCGCCCGCCGACAAGCCCAGAAAAACGTCGGCGTCCGGCAGAATTTCCGACAGCTTGCGCTTGTCGGTTTTCTTGGCAAACTGCGCCTTGTGCTCGTCCATTTCGATTTCGCGGCCTTCGTAAACGACGCCGTGAATGTCGCAAACCCAGATGTTCTCGCGCTTGGCGCCGAGCAACACCAGCAATTTCAGGCACGACAGCGCCGCCGCGCCCGCGCCTGAACATACAATTTTGACACTGTCAAAAGTTTTGCCGACAACGCGCAAGCCGTTGGTGAGCGCCGCGCCGACGATGATCGCCGTGCCGTGCTGGTCGTCGTGGAAGACCGGAATTTTCATCCGCCGCCGACAATGTTCTTCGATGTAAAAACATTCCGGCGCTTTGATGTCTTCGAGGTTGATGCCGCCGAAAGTCGGTTCCAGCGCGCAAACCATATCGACCATCCGCTGCGGATCGGGCTCAAGGACTTCCAGGTCGAAACAATCGACCCCGGCGAATTTCTTGAACAGAACCGCCTTGCCTTCCATCACCGGCTTGGCCGCCAGCGGCCCGATATTGCCCAGCCCCAGCACCGCCGTCCCGTTGGTAATCACCGCGATCAAGTTGCCGCGCGCCGTTAACTGCCGCACATCCTCGGGGTGCGCCACGATTTCTTCGCACGCCGCCGCGACTCCCGGCGTATAAGCCATCGCCAAGTCGCGCTGCGTCATCAGGTTCTTCGTCGGTACAACCTCGATCTTGCCTGCCGGGCGCTTGCGATGATATTCGAGGGATGCTGGGCGGAATTTGTCGTCGGGCATCATGGTCTCTTCTAAAAGCAGGGAACCATAATAGCGGAAATCGCCGAACCGCCAAAAGTTTGCCGCCCAAACCCGCGTAACGGCTGGTCAGGCGATGCGCGCCGTATTGACGACGGCGTTCTTTTCAGCGCGAAAAAATCCGCTTATCAACCGATGAAAAAGACCAGCGCCGCCACCAGCGTCGGCCCCAGCGCCGCCAGAAACAGCTTGAGCGGATTGACCGAAGCGTCCTCAAAACAACTTTTCAGGATGGCAACCCCGGCGGGATTGGGCGCGTTGGCGATCACGGTCAGCCCGCCGCCGACAATGGCGCCCGCCACGAGAGAATAGTGGAACGCCGCATCGGTGCCTTCCACCAGCGAACCGAGATACGTCAGCGCCGCGTTGTCGGTAATCGCGGTCAGCGCCGTCGCGCCCCAGAACAAAAGGTTCGGCGACATCCCGCTCAAAAGCGGTTGCAGCCACCATGTTTGCATGCCGCCCAGCACGACCAGCCCACCGAGAAAAAACGCCACCAGCATGCTTTCCCGCAACATCAGCAACTTGTTTTGAAACTGCGGATAGGCGGCGGCAAACCCCAGAAAAAACAGCAGCAACGGAATGAAAATCGCCGGATGGCGCGAAAAATAAACGATCCCCACCAGAAAGAAAAAATGAATGAGACGCACCAGCGACGGGATCGGCGTAGCGTCTGTTGCCGGTTCGCGCGCCCGTTTGACCAGCACTTCCCGGAAAAGATAACTGACGATGAAAGCGTTAATCAGCACCACCAGCACGGAGCGCCAACCGAACGTCGTCAACATGAACGCCAGCCCCCAGTTCCAAGTGTTCGCTACCATCAAGACCGGCGGCGCCGCGTAAGGCGTCAGCACGCCGCCGATGGACACGTTGACGAACAGCACGCCCAGCGTTGCGTATTTCACCCGCTGCGGCATCGTGTGCGAAAGAAACGTGTCGCGCAACATCAGCGCCGCCAGCGTCATCGCCGCCGGTTCGGTAATCAGCGAACCGGACAGCGGAATCACCGCCAGCGTCAAAAAATACAGCGCCAGCGGCTCCTCGACCGTCAACGGCTTGGCAACCCACCGCGCCAATCGGCGCACACCGTCGCGCACCGAAGACGTGATCGGGCGGCTTGCCGCCACCACCATGACGGCAAAAACGAACATCGGCTCGGTGAAATGGCGGCCGTCAACATAAAACTGCGTCTGCTCACGCCCGGCGTAAACAAACATGAACACGATCAGCGCGCCGGCCCAAAGACCGAAAACCACCTCGACTTCGCCCAGCAAATGCCAAAGCCCGGCATGCGCCGGAAAGCGCGCGCCCAAATGCGCCAGATAACTGGACGCAAAAGTGTGCAAAATCGCCAGCGCAAAAAGCGCCGTGGCAACAATCTCGGTGACGGAAGCTTCAGCCATGAGGGGTTGGGGTTACGGGTTCTCGGCCTGATCGATGATAAGGCGACATCATGGGTGGAAGTATATCAGCGCATCAACCCTACCGTTCGGGCTGAACCTGTCGAAGGGTGGCGGGGTGGTTAAGGTTTTCCCCTCGCCCATTTATGGGAGAGGAAAATAGTGATGGTTGGATGGGCTGGATTCCCTGTCATTCCCGCGAAGGCGGGAACATCGCGGGAATGACGACAATGGAATAACGAGATGACGTGGGCGCATCGTAGGGGCGGCATTTTGCCGCCCGCGGACGGACAAGGGGCGTGAAGCGGGCGTAGGGGCGACTGTCCTCGGTCGTCCCGGCGCGCCTCGTCCCACATCACGATGAGACCGATGATCGGTGGCGAGGTCATGATGGATTCAGGGGCGCGGAGCACATTTTTTCGGATGGAAATCATCGTTGACGATGGTGTACTTCTCGGTGATTCCGTTTGGAAAAGCGAAGGATCCCGGAATGAACGTGGCGTTGCCATTCACCGACGGCTGAGGCGTCGGGCCGTTCGGCCCATAAAAACGAACACAGGCATTAAGGCCATGATCTTCTATATTGTAGATAAGAATATCCCGATACCCTCGCTCGCCTATTCTTGTCGGCCCATATATTTTTTTGTGCACTCCGCCTAGAACCAGCAAGTATTAATAATCCGCGTTACCCCCTCCATCCAAAACTGAATAGCTATCACCAGCGTCAGTTTTTCATCTTCGCTGTCGTCGCCAGTGTCCGCATACATTGTGCGGATAACTGGCAACAACAACGCAACCCGAGCCGAAAAAAAGGAAATGGGAGCCGGATCACACTTTTTCCGACTCCCATTTTCCCGCCTCTTCGGCGGTTGCCCGCACCTTTGCGGGCTTTCATTATCTCGTCGCTTGTTTTTTCGAGGATTGTTAGAGCATCCCCGATCAAGTTAGTTCATTTTGCCGTCGTCTTTTCGCTCTCCGCCCTTTCAGCAGATTAACGGCGCGGCCAAGCGGGACGAATGGTTGACGATACGTTAGCCCACGGCGCTCTCGCCGGCGTGGCACAATGGATCGACTTTGGAATGTTTTGTGAGGCGGTTTTAACGCCGTCAGAGCGGGTTTGAAACCCGTCTCTACCCCGGTGGTTAAACCGTCCTCGCCTTGTATTGGTAATACTCTTCCAGCGTAGCGCCGCGACAGCGCGCTGCCAGCCACGAGAATAGGGCTTCGAGATCGGCGTAGAGTTTTTCGATGTGTTCGGCGGTTTGGAATGTCGGACTACCGCCCGGCATGAATTCGGACGAGTGCAGCATGAATTCGAGATAATCCATTCCCGGCTCGGCAAGAACGCGTGTTGCCAGCTTCTGCATCTCTTTGACGTTGCCGCTGCGTTTGCTTCGGCGCGGTCGCAACCAAACGGATTTGGCGCTCTTGCCCGCTTCCCCCGCGCTTTTGCCGCGCCAGCGGGCAACGGCTTTTTTGAGGGCGTCCCCCGCGCTGTTTTTGAGCCGCGTGGTCATCGGCACTTCGAGCAGCGCCGAATCGCCCATGCGCTCGATGTGATCGAGGTCGAGAAAATACGCGCCTTTTGGAAAAGCGCGGTAATCGGCGCCGCCTTGTCCGGCTGGATCGCCCATCGTCGCGCGCCATGAAATCTCCGGCGTCACCGAGCAATCACTGTGGTAATGGTGTTCGATGAGCAACCGGGCGTAGCGCGCGTCGAACGCCCAGCGACCGGCGCGATGGCTGACCATCGCCGTCTGAAAAACGTCTTCGAGCAACCGATGGGTGATGAAAAATTTCTCGCGCATCACGGCGTCGGGGTATTCGATCAGATAGGGCTGATGACGGTTGTCGTCGTCGGTCAACGGCGTGAGCGGCGGATTGTTCCAGGCGTGAACGTGCGCGCCGATTTCGCCGACGCTCTTGCGCAAAACGTTCCGACCGAATGCCTGAAACACCGGCTCATTCGCCATTTCAAAATTGGTCAGATAAACCGGCTTGAACGCGAAGCGCTCGCACAGAGTTTGAAAGCGCTGCAAATAACGGGCGTTTTCGGTGGCGATGTGGCGAGGCTGCGCCCACAAGTTGTCGCCTTCGGTATCGATGGTAATGATGAAAAACGGCGGGCGCATGGGCGTTATCAAAGAATGGCTAAAACGGAACGCTGGAATTCGATCTACAATACTCTGATTGTATAGGAAACCCCGTGGAAACCACAGCCGCCATGTCATTCGTTCCGCAGCGAGCGCTGATCACCAAACTTCGCCATCACGGCGATGTGTTGCTCACCACGCCGCTGATCCGCGCGCTGCATCATTACTATCCGGGCATCGAAGTGGATGCGCTGATTTACCGCGAAACCGAAGACATGCTGCGCCATAACCCACAAGTGGCGCAACGGTGGACCATCGACCGCCGCTGGAAAAAAGAAGGCGTGCGCACACAGGTCGCGCACGAAAAACGATTGTGGCAAGCAATGAAAGCGCGACGTTACGACTTGCTGATCCACTTGACCGAAAGCTGGCGCGGTGTGGCGCTGGCGCGTGGTTTGGGTGTGGCGCGCAGCATCGCCTTCGCTTATCCGCGCCGCGACAATTTTTTCTGGCGGCACGGTTTTACCGATCTGGCGCCGCTGCCCGAAGCGCCGTGCCACAACGTCGCGCTGCAATTGTCGACTTTGCCGGCGCTGGGTCTGACGCCGAATGCCGCAGATTTTCCATTATCGCTGACCGTCGATGCGGCGGCGCGCACCGCGGTTCTCGCGGCGTTGCGAAACATCGGCTGGCAGGGGCAACCCTATCTGCTGATCCATCCGGGCGCGCGCTGGTTTTTCAAATGTTGGGAGAACGCCTCTTTTGCCGCCGTGATCGACGCGCTGGTCGCGCATGGGCAAACCATCGTGTTGACCGGCGCGCCGGACGCACGCGAAACCGAAATGGCCGCCGACATTCTGTCTCGCCTCAAGGACACCGCGCGCGTGCATTCGCTGGTCGGGCTGTTGTCGCTCGTCGAACTGGCGGCAGCTATCGACGAAGCGCGCTTCTTCATCGGCGTTGACTCGGTGCCGATGCACATGGCGGCAGCGCTGCAAAAGCCGGGCGTCGTGCTGTTCGGGCCGAGCAAAGTGCACGAATGGTCGCCCTGGCAAGCGCCGATCACCGTGCTGAAAGCCGCCGACTGGACGACGCTGCCGCACCCCGACAGTATCGACACCGCAACCACCACCCGCTATCTGGCGGCGATTCCGGTGGTGGCGGTGTTGGAGGCGGTGCAAGCGAGGATGGCGGGGCTGCCGCCGCCTATCCGCCGTTAATCATCTTGGAAACAATGCCTTTGTCGGTCGTGTTTTCGCCGAGCCAGAGGCCGGCAAAATGCGCCAGCACAAACAGCCCGATGCCGTAGCCGCAGTAAATGTGGATGGTTGCGACGGTTTCTCGCAGTTCGTTTCTCGGGCCGAACTTCAGAAACAAGCCGAGCAGGAGAATGATGGTCACTGCGGTGTAGAGGAAAACGTACAGCGAACCTTGCAGTTTCTGTTTCGGCGTGATTTCTTTGGCAAACGGCGAAATGAATTTATGGCCGTTCACGAAAGTGTCGATGAATCGCAAAATCAGCAGCGCGATCAACGCATAGCCCGCGTAAAAGTGCCACTGAAACATCGGTTTTCTGATGGCTTTGGCGACATCTTTCGCATCGGCGTTCGAGAGCGTGATGTTTTTCTCCGCCAGCGACGAGGAGATGGTCGTCGCCATTCCATTACTGTTCATCCATGTTGCGTGTAAAAACGCGGTGAACAGCGCCAACAAGATTCCCAGCGCAATCGTCCAATGCAAAATGCGGTGTACGCGCGAAAAGTGATTTGGATTCATTTGGTCCCCCGTTTTCAAAAAGTGTGATGGGCGGCAAAGCCCTCAGCCCCTCTTTCGCTTCAAAGAGTGCCCGGTTTACCGTTTTTCACGAAAGGGAAAGAAATGCCCCGCCCGCTTTCGCGGGCGCCCCCGTTCAAACAACAACCGCTTCCGACAGGTGCGGAAGCATAAATAACGAAAGCGGCGCGGTAGCCTTTCTCAACCATCCCGTCGGCTTTGCCAACGCCGCCCGCGAGCGAATGCGCGCTTACTCTTCCTTATGTTCGTCGATACCCACCGCGATGGATGAGTAGCCGCAATCGACGTTGGTCACTTCGCCGGTGATCGCACGCGACAAATCGGAGAAGTAAAACAGCGCGACGTTGCCGACTTCTTCAATAGTAACATTGCGGCGCAGCGGTGCGACATGTTCGACGTGCTTGAAGATTTTGTTGAAGCTGCCGATGCCGGACGCGGCCAGCGATTTGATCGGGCCGGCGGCAATCGCGTTGACGCGCAAGCCTTCGGGACCCAGGCACGCGGCCATGTAGCGCATGTTCGCTTCAAGGCTCGCTTTCGCCAACCCCATCAGATTGTAATTGGGAATCGACTTGGTAGCGCCGAGGTAAGAAAGCGTCAACAACGAACCTTGCCGCCCTTGCATCAACGGTCGCGCGCCTTTGGCCAGCGCCGCAAAGCTGTAGCTGGAAATATCGTGAGCGATGCGGAAAGCGTCGCGCGAAATCCCGTTCAGAAAATCGCCGGACAACGTTTCGCGCGACGCGAAGGCAACCGAGTGCAGCAAACCGTCGAGCGCGCCCCATTCCTTGCCGAGCGTTTCAAAAACCGCGGCGATTTGTTCGTCGGACGAAACATCGCACGGAATCAACGGGCACGAGTTGAATTCGGCGGCGATTCGGGCAACGCGATCGCGGATGTCTTCGTTCATGTAGGTGAACGCCAGTTGCGCGCCTTCGCGCTGGCACGCTTGCGCCACACCGTAAGCGATGGAGCGGTTGGAAATCATGCCGGTAATCAGAATTTTTTTATCTTGCAACAGTCCCATAACAGTCCCTTTATCTAAAAAAACAATGGCGCTTTTCCAGCCGCACGCTCAAAACAAAGTCTGTATCGTATCAAAAACGCCGCACGCCACCACATCATTGCGAACGCTCGGCTTCAATTCTTGCACATCTATGCCGGCAAAAACGAGGACGCTGCGCTTGCGGAACACGCTCTCGTTTTGCTCACTCGGGTTCGGCAGGCTTGTTACGGCATCGATGCTGCCGCCCTGGCTGGCAGAAAACGTCGGAATCCACCGATCCAGCCGGGTTCCTTCCGGCGTTCCGGGCGGCGGCCACAGTTTGCCCGCCGAAAAGGCGTTCGGCGACGAGCAGTTGCCGTTATCGAAAAACGCCAGTCGGTACGTCGAAGACGGCGGCAGCCCGAAAATCGTGATCGACAACCGCCAGCGATCACCGCTCTGAACCACCATGATCTTGCCCTGCGCGCTGGAGCCGCCCTTGGCATAGAGCAGCGCTTCCAGTCCGCGCATCGGCTTGCTTCCGCCCGGCATTTCTACCGCGATGCCCGTGTCGTCCTTTTCGTTGGACAGCCGGCTGCCGCCGCACGCCGTCAGCGTCGCGGCCAGCACCGCCGATAACACCACTGCCAGCGCTGCTGTGCTTCGCCACCCTTTTCTCTGCATTTTTCCTTGCCCTTTACGATCCCGTTTTTCCTGCCGCCCCTGCTTCCGGGCACGCACCGCTATGATAGGTCATCCCGCTGATTTCGGACAACCGCGGAGCGCCGCCGCAAGAGAAGAACTATATCATTCCCGATGGTACGGGTGACCGGCATTCAAGCTGATGGCGCGGTACAACTGTTCCGCCAGTACCACCCGCGCCAATCCGTGCGGCAGGGTCAGCGCCGACAGCGACCAGCGCGCCTCGGCGCTTGTCTTCAGCGCCGCGTCCAGCCCGTCGGCGCTGCCGAGAATGAAGGCCACGTCGCGCGCCTCGTCCCGCCACTGCGCGAGTTTTTGCGCCAGTTGCCGCGTTTCCCACGGTCGCCCGCGCTCGTCGAGCGCCACTTTCAGGAACGCCCCGCCCGCGCAGGCATCTTCGACCCGCGCCGCTTCCGCCGCCAGCATTTGCGCGACGGTTTTGCCGCGGTCGCGCGCTTCCGGCTTCAACTCGATGACTTCGACGCGGTACTCGCGCGGCAAACGCCGCAGATAATCGTCAACGCCCGCCGCCATCCAGTCGGGCAGCCGTTGACCGAACGCGATGATTTTCAGCCGCATCGCCGGAGGCTCAGGCCGTCACTTTGCGGGCAACCTTTTTGGCCGCCTTTTTCGCAACTTTTCTGGCCGTGGTTTTTTTGGCGACTGTCTTCTTCGCCGTGACTTTCCGCGCCGTTTTCTTGGCCGTCGGTTTTTTCGCCGTTGCTTTCGGTGCTTTCGCCACTGCCTTCTTGACCGGCGCACGCAACGGCGTCGGCGGCGACCACAGTTCCTCAAGATTGTAGTAAGCGCGAATCGCCGGTTGCATCACATGAACGACGATATCGCCCGCGTCCACCAGCACCCACTCGCCGCCTTCCTCGCCTTCGACGCCGATAATCGTTGCGCCCGCTTCCTTCAACTTGTCGCGCACATGCTGCGCCAGCGCCTTAGTCTGGCGCACGGACGACGCGCTGGCGATCACCAGCGTGTCGTACAACGTCGTGAGCTTGCGCACATCGAGCGTCACGATGTCTTGCGCCTTGATGTCTTCGAGCGCCGCGACGGCAACCGCCTCCAGCGTTTTTTTCGCTTTTTTAACTGCCATAATCTCCTGCCTGATAAAGACCGTGGCGGGCAATATAGGCCAAAACCGCCGTCGGAAGCAAATCGGTGATGTCATCGGCGCGACCCGCCGCCAGCGCCGCCCGAATTTTTGTGCTCGACGCCGGTTGCGGCGGCAAGGTCAATCTGCACACCAAACCAGCTTTATTGACAGTAAGCGCTTGCTTACTGTCCGCCCACCGCGTCGCAACCGCCGCCTGCAATGCTTGCGGCCAGTGACTGGAAACGCCGCTTCCCTCGCGATTGATGACAACAAAATTTGCCGCATCGAACAATTCCCGCCAGCGGTGCCACCCCGGCAACAGCGCGAAAGCGTCCTCGCCGATGATCCACAGCAACGCCGCTTCAGGCAACTCGGCGCGCAAACTTTGTAGCGTCAACAGCGTGTAATTGCGCTCGCGGCTGTCAAACTCGCGGGTGTCGATCGCCAATTCGGGATACGGCGCCACCGCCAGCCGCAACATCGCCAACCGATCCGCCGCCGACGCCACCGGCGCCGGACGGTGCACCGGCGCCTGCGCCGGAACCAACCGCACCTGATCCAGCCCGAAATGAACGCCGACGGCGCGGGCGATGGCCAAATGCCCCTCGTGAACCGGATCGAAGGTACCGCCCAAAAACCCCACTGCGCGAAAGGGTGGCGACAAATTCATATGTATGTGCTGCGATAAGAACGGTTTGCAAAAAATCGTTTCAAAAAAAGTTTCGGTTTTTGGGACATTGTAGTCGTAAAATGCCTCGCCTTTCGCTACGATAGCAGTGTTTCTTATTCTTTCTCTGGAGACCTCATGAAAAAAACCCTTTTGCTTCTTCCCGCCGCCGCTCTGCTCGTGACCGGCTTTGCTTACGCTGAAACCGGCGAAGAGCTGATTGCGAAAAACAAATGCACCGCTTGCCACAAAATTGACAAGAAAACGATCGGCCCGTCTTATCAGGATATCGCCGCGAAATACGCCGGCAATGCCGCCGCTCCGGCGCAAATGGCTGACCGCATCAAGAAAGGCAGCCGTGGCGTTTGGGGCCCGGCGCCGATGACGCCGCACTCCAACCTGTCGGACGAAGACCTCAAGGCGATGGTCGATTACGTGCTGGCGCAGAAGAAATAAGTGTTGTTGCTTTGAAATGAGTCAGGGGTTGCGCGTGCGCAACCCCTGATTTTTTGACCTTTGCTTGAGCGGTTTTGATACCGTCACGCACAACCCGCCCTCTTCCTTTGCGTGAGAGAGATAAAGGGGAGCGTGCAGCACCGGATGGATGCCGAAGGCCTTCCTTCTCCCCTCGTGGGAGAGGGATAAAGGGAGAGGGGGTGGTTTCCGAATCAAAAATGCCGCTCCTACGAGAGGGGAGGGTCGTCATTCCCGCGAAGGCGGGAATCCAGTCCGTTCATCCATCGCCGCAGGCGGCAGGATGCCGCCCCTACGACATGACCCAAAACAACATAACCAAAAGCCGGAAATTTGACCGGCGTCGTTTGTTGCAGGCGGCAGAGCCTGCCTCCGCGAAGGCGGGGGATGCCGCCCCTACGACATGACCCAAAACAACATAACCAAAAGCCGGAAATTTGACCGGCGTCGTTTGTTGCAGGCGGCAGGATGCCGCCCCTACGGCGAATCAAAAACGTTGCAGGCGGCAGAGCCTGTCCCCGCGAAGGCGGCAGAATGCCGCTGAGTGTGTGCGTGTATGTTCCGCGCGCTAGCAGAGCCTGCCCCCGCGAAGGCGGGGGATGCCGCCCCTACGACCTGACCCAAAACAACATAACCAAAAGCCGGAAATTTGACCGGCGTCGTTTGTTGCAGGCGGCAGAATGCCGCCCCTACG
>Ga0123354_10006001_pt1 | contig 17903 bp, 12 predicted proteins | sample TergutLab28metaG_2_FD_97872 | JGI IMG/M metagenome (GOLD analysis project Ga0123354, IMG submission 97872) | Labiotermes labralis P4 segment gut microbial communities from Petit-Saut dam, French Guiana - Lab288 P4 | ecosystem: Host-associated > Arthropoda: Insects > Digestive system > Gut ...
AAGAGGGGGGCATATAGGGTCTTGGTGGGGAAACCGGAGGGAAAGAGACCACTGGCGAGACCTAGGCGTAGATGGGTGAATAATATTAGGATGGATCTCCAGGAGGTGGGATGTGGGTATGTGGACTGGATTGGGTTGGCCCAGGATAGGGACGGGTGGCGGACGCTTGTGAGTACGGTAATGAACCTTCGGGTTCCATAAAATGTGGGGAATTTCTTGACTGCCTGCAAACCAATTAGCTTCTCAAGAAGGACTCTGCACCATGGAGTAAGTAAGTAAGTAAGTAATATATATATATATATATATAATGTACATACAATCACATATAAGCTCTGTGTGTGTATGTGTAAGTGTGTGAGTCCTTGTGCACCCATGACTGTAAAAAGTCACTCTTTCTTTCTGTCGGTCTATTCCCATCTGCCTTTGCCTCGTTTTTCATAAAATTTTCCAGCTAAGTTTTGCATAACCTTCTTGTCTCTAAAGGTCTGCTAGTTTTGCCTCCAGAATTGCATTCCCTCCAATTAAATAATGTCCTATTAAATTTCATGTATTATATAGACCTACAACTATTATTTTTTTTTATGTTTTTCTATTGCAGTGAAGTAAAATTTACCATCAATGAGCGGGAGTACACAGGTATGCATGGGATTTTGTCTGATGAGAAGAAACATTATGAGGTGATGAATCTGAGATTGTTATTTCCATGTCATCATTGGATGTAAAAGTGTCAAGCCTAAATACTTGCCAGTTTCCCCCTCAAGTTAATTCTTCAGCGATTCTGGAGTTTAAACTCCAACTAGTATCCAGGATGGAGGACTTTAGAATTTATAAAAAACGCTTTCATGAAGGTATGGCACATGAATGCTGGCAGCAGGTGAAGAATTAAAGTTGTGTACAGTGAAATGAGACTGGTTTGGAAGGGTTAATAAAAAAAGGTCCCCTGCTAAAACTTGAAAGGGAATTCAAATTTCTTGGTTATGACGTTTTTTAATTTTTCTATAATGGGGTAAAAAATCTTCTCAGCGTGCTAAATTTTAACCATAATTGATCGTGCCTCTGCTTTGCTCATCACCATAACTTTCAAATTCTGAAGCAGATATTGTTGTCTTCTGATTGGCACTACTGAGCTTTTCTTCTAGTGACAACACTTTTTATCATCACATTTATGCCATTAATCTTCACATAAACAAAGTTTGTCCTTTCAAAATCTATCAGATTTGAAACACTTGTAAGATACTAAACTGCAAAAAGTATTTGCTTTCTGCTGATATTATGGCATATGTGTCACATACAAATGAGAACTATTTGTGGGGCAGTGTACTGGACTTGGCACACACTGGGAAAACAACTGTGTAGAGCAGTGCAGTTAAGTAGACTAGTAGCTAATATAGATGGCACTGCAGTTCAGTTGAAAGATGGCATATCAGGTAGTGACTCTATCCAGAGAAGACCAGATGGACATGAACGAATCCCTGTTTCTGGACTCCAAATAACACAGACACAACAAATGCAAACTGTTACTCTCAGATGCTTCAAAAGCTCCACACCAAGATAAAGAAGAAAAAATGACACTATTCTGCTGGACTACAATGCCTGCTTCCATGTGGCCCACAGACTTCTGGAACAATTAAATGTTGTGAAGGGATGGGAGGTGCTCAAACACCCTGCGCACAACTTGGGCTTACTGCCAAACATTTTCCATCTTTATGGGCCATTCAAAAAAGCACTCAAAGACTGCATGTTCATGTTGGATGATGTGATAGTATGGTTTAGGCAGCAGCCCAAGGAATTCTTTGCAGATTGGATAAACTGACTTTTGCATCATTGACACTTCTGTCTAAATGCCTGTGGTGCTTTTTATGATTGTTGCAGAACCTTCATCCATGATCACCCTTAAATTGGTTTCATATGTACATACACAAAATGCGTAGTTTTTAATTCAGGTCTGTAAAGTTGGGTTCCATTGGGCTCAAATCATTGAACCTGTAACTGCCAAATATGGCTATTCAAATGTCTGCAGACTTAAAACATAAAATGTATGTTACATTTAATCCAGTACAGAAGCACTCAACATGTAGCCAATTGACCCTTTGCTGCAGTACCTGAAGTTCTTCATCAAATATGTTTTCACCTTCTTAGCTAGTACACATGAACTAGTAGGCAGGCAAACTGTTTATTTTTTGGATCAATATCCATATTTTTGAAGAGTATAAAGAATTAATGGGGAGCTCAAACAGAAATGTCGCTATAATGATTAAACAAGCTGGATAACTGAGGAATTGTGGTTTCATTCCTGGACAGGGCAAGAGACTTTTCTCCATGGTGTCCAGATCTACACTTGTGCAGATTCAGATTCCTATTTTAGTGGTACCAGCTGTGTGGGGTCCTCCAGGGATAAAACAACTGGAGCATGCAATTGACTACTGTCCTCCATCACGTGCTGAGATTAAGAATGATTAGATGTAAAACCCCATATTGTTTGCACATGGATTATTTTAAACGAATAATTTTTACCCACACACAATCATCACACACTGCATCATTTGGCCCACTATTGACAAATTTGCACATTTTTGACCAAATTCGTCTGTAAACAGAAATTGGTTTGTGAATGTGTATTACATTGTTTCTTATGTTAGAAAAAGTTGATAATGTGATTTGAAACACTGCCATGAGTAAATATGTAATTGTGCATATATAAAAAAATCAACTACTTTCAAGTACTTGTAGCATCAGAAGCCCAGCAGATTTCTTATGAAGTTGTTGTAGCAATATGAAGTTACTACTAAAGTACTTTCTCTTTAATTTTTCTGCATTATGTAAGTTTCCCTGAAGTATGTACATACACATGAGTGCCTGGCTGTGTAGTTTATGTAGTAAGTTTGTGTCATATTTACCTGAAAACATGAATATTAATTGATCTTCTGAACTGTGCTAAATATAAATACAAAATAGCTATAACACTGCAACATTAGTAGAGCATCCTAATGTGCCATGATAGTGTGTGCCTGCAAGAAGCAGGGAAGCCAGTACAAATTGCAGGGCCCGATGGTCCAGAAGGGGGCCCTGGATCAACACTATTATGCTGCTATGTTTCTCGGTAGTTTCTTGATTGTTGAGTGTACAAATTTAACCCTTCCAGACAAAGCCCAGGTCACTCTGCAACTAACAGCCGGTCTTTCCAATTTAGTGCGCCCTTGATGGGGTGCCCGAAAAAATGTTCACCGGTGCCCGAAAAAATGTTCACCGGTGCCTGAATCAGCTCTTGATTTCCCTGGTATTAGCCAAAATGTTGCTGGAAATATCTGCATATATGCTGTCTGCCAGCGTTCCTGGAAGGTTCTGTCCTTCCTGTGTTACCTCCTTCCTGCTGGTTTTTCTGGTCCAACCTCTAATGGGGGTTACTACATGATATGTGGATGGGGGTTTGCTGAGGCCGCAGATTATCTAGGGCCTCAACAATGTGTGACCAGTCTCAGACTCATAGACATGCACATTTTGGTAGATATGTTGTTGTTACAAAATCATTTTTTCGGCTTGGTTCAGAAGCAGTTGCTGGAGTCCTTGGAGGTGCTGTGGTTTTTTATGTGGGGGCTACACACATTGTTTTGGGACAGTTTTTTATTTGCAATTTTAAATATTGCAAAGGGCAGTGACGATTAACTTGAGATAAAAGATCCTCAATTACCTCAGTAACATGAATGTTAAATTTCTCTGTAATGTAGAGGTCAATAAAATGTTAAGCAGGATAAACACACACTTGATATCTGTGCAAGTATCATATGCAAGGTACCACCACCACCAAGTCACTCAGTGTAAATACAAATTCTTAACACTCTACTTACTAACACTCACAATAACTTCTGAAAAATTTATCTTTTCCAGTCTTAGTGCTCAAAAGAATTTCCTCTTCATGTTAAAATCTGTTACAGAATTAACTACTTCATGTATAAGCTCATAGATTATAAGAGATACTTGCTTTAGGTTCCAATGATATGGCCAAATTTCTCTAAATATAGTTTGGAGAGAGTTAACCCACCTATTGTACATATGGGATTTTGCAGCAACATTCTTCATGATAATATGAGGATAATTTCCTTTTTAAACTGGTGATTTAATTTTTAGTCGGTGCAGATGTTGCACCTGGCACCTCTCTCAACACATACATACGAAACTGTGCCAATCTGAGAGGTACAAAAGTTATGTGCCATGAGGGTGGTTGTGGGGTATGCATTGTGGCAGTGAGATCACAGAATGTCTTCACGAAGACGACATCAACCTATGCAGTCAACTCGGTGAGTTTGTTCTGTTTGTATTCTAGATTTGATAACTATGCAAATGTTAACTTCATTATGTTTTCTTTACTTGCTTATGCTAATGATGTCCATTAAGCCAAAACATTAATACCACTAACCTATTGAAAACCACTTAAGAAGTTGATTTGAACAAACAACAAACAAATACATGTGCATTTTTTGTGACTAGAATAGGCAAAGATGTGCAGGCAAATATGCCACTGTGCTTAACTACCATGCTGTGAACACATGTAAGGAAAGAGAGAGTGAAGTTCATGGTTTCTAAATTGCAATCACTAGAGAGAGATGCATGTAATGTCTGTTGGATTAGAGGTTTGAACTTGAAGTGATACTGTAGCTTTAACAGATAAGATCTTTTCAGGTTTATGGCTACCTCATTTCACATTCAAAGTATACTTAAAACTGGTGCGGTTGTTCAAGCAAGAATATGTTATCAAATAGAAATTGTATTCAGGGTGAAATTAAGAACAAAGAAACTATATAAACTTCTGTACGCATTTTAGTCTGAATCTCATATATTTCTTTTTCTAACAAAATTTATAAAGAAGAAAATACATAAAACTACAATTTCCCTGTTATTTTATACATATTTTAAACTACTGTCCAGGGAAGAAAATTTACTACAAGTAGGTTCTGTAAGAACAGGCTTCAGAGGAAATTATTGAAAAGGACATTAAAGAAAAAGGGAGAAAATTTTATGGTTTCATTAATAAGTCATTGTTGGTTTTTGATCATTGAAGAACCTAATATACCTGGCAGGTGGACATACTTTGTATGCGCAGTAGCAAGGGGAGAATTTTTTGGGGAGCACATTTCTTTTGTCTCCTCTTCCACAAACTTTTGCATGAAAATCCCACTTGTTAACAAAAAAAAGACATACATTAAATATAGGCAAGTAAAGAGGACTCAACATATAAATACTTAACAGAGAAAGAAGGAAGAGTTACTAAACCTCAAGAGAAGAGACTATATAAAAGATGTGAGTGTAGATGAAAGGATAATAGTAAAATGCATTTTGAAGAGGTACAATGTGAAATTTATGTAATGAACTCCACTGGGCTGGGACAGGGAAGGTGATCTGGCAAATAAGGTTAGGAACTAACATTTAAGTAATGTACTGGGAAGAATCAGGTAAAATGACTATCCTGATTCTTCTCATGGTCTGCTTCAGCTGTGACAGGACCTTGGTTTCTTTTCACAGTCTTTGTATTTTATTATATACTATCATCCAATCATACAAAGTTATGTGGTCTGAATTACTGACATCATACTTAAGGGTAACAGCACGCTTCTGTGAATAGAGTTCTGATCATTTTTTTTCCAAAGGAAAAGTTAACATCCTGAGAAACTGAGTTAATATAAAATTTTCAAGAAATTTTCTGTAACCTACAGGGACAGGCTAAACCCAGTAGGTGAAGTAGACGGTTGCCTAGGACATCAGAATTTGAAGGGAAGGATCAGGAAGCAGGTATCAAATAAAATAAAAACTTTACTTAACAAAAATGACAAAGACAACTCTTATTATGTTATTTTGTGTTGTAATTGTGCAGTATCAAGAGATGAGTTTGATCATGGGGGAGCCATGACAAGCCTAAGCTGTGCATAGGGTGGCAAGAAACTTGATCTAACCCTGGTATCTTATGTTTATTGGACCGTGCATCATTGTGACAGTTGAAGAATAAAAGACCAAATTGATGTCACTTGCTATTATATTTCACTTCTTGTGTGCTCAACATGTTTCCGACATTAATATATCCAACATCAGGATGTAACACGGATACCACTCCAACCCAACCACACTGAAACTCCAACACACATTGAACCAAGAACAAGATGACCAATGTGGTAATTCAACAGAATAGTCGCAAGCTCCTTATGTTAGATATATTAATTTCCAAAACATGTTGAGCACATAAGAAGTGAAATATAATAGCAAGTGACGTCAAGTTGGTCTTTTATTCTTCAACTAACCCTGGTATGTTCTGCTGTGATCTTGGGAGGAATAGAGATTTTAAAGATGAAGGTTTTGTTTTTATTTCTTTTTTGTATGAATTTCATAACCTTCTCTCATGTTATCTCTCATGCTATACAGTTCTGCAATAGTTATGAAGGTTAACACAAATGATATTTCAGTGTCTTGTACTTGTACATTCTTGTCATGGCTGGGACATTAAAACAATTGAAGGAATTGGTAACAAGAAGAAAGGTTACAACACTTTACAGATGCGACTTGCTCAAATGAATGGCACACAGTGTGGATACTGTTCCCCAGGGATGGTGATGAACATGTACAGGTGTGTATGCATGATTACATCTAAAAACACACATGTAGTATTACAGATCTTTACAATTTTAGAACACTGTATCTAAGTGAAATTTTAAGTTTTTGTAGTGATAAGTATTAAGATACCAGTAGTGGTCTGATGGGTGTGGGGCTCTGTTGTTTGCCAGTTCTACCTCAAAGATGAATGCAGCTGGTACTCACAAAATATTGGCACTGTACCTGTCCAACAAATTGCACACTGTCACATCCCAGAAGAATGTGGTTCATTATAAAGTGAATAAAAGAGACGATAATTTTTCTAATATGCATTACTTCAGTCTTTTTGAATCGTAAAATTAATGAAAATCAGGAAGCCATTCTTAATATATATGTGTAAGTGGTTAAAAGAATTTAGAAGTCTATTAACACATCTGTCCTGTGATATGACATCCAGTAACCTGATTGTGAATATTAAATTTACATAAATGCTTATAAGCTTGTTGTACATTCATTCTAGTAAGAAAATTATTAATGATGATTGGTCATTAAATTTAATTTCCATGGATGAAAAGGAATAAACTTATACAAAGGGCAGTAAGACTTAAAGAGTATTGTGTCTTCTTTACTTGTAACATAGAAAAAAGGGAGTCACATTCTCAGTCTTTTAGAAATAAGTGTTGACAATGTGTCATCTTGTTTATATTAGTCGTAAAAATGCAGACAGTTTTGAACTATCACACAGGATGAACAAAAAATGCACTGCCAAACCTGCAGAAGGTAAATATCTACACCACAATACAAGTAAAAAAAGTCTTATGAACCTAGGCCTTCTGAGGCATGGTTTCTTGTTACAGACTCCTGAAGATGAAAGAAAATGGTCAAAACCTTCACTTTTTGTTTCAATTCAGGACGTTGCATGTCTATACATTGATTGCCTGACTTGCTGGAAAATCCTCGGTGTCATAAAAATCAATTCTGTATTTGTCTTTGCAAGTCCTGTATGTCGCTGACTTCTATAGCATAAACAGTATACATTAGATGACCCCAGAGATAAAAATCTAAGGGACTGAAATCAGGAGAAGAAGCAGGCCATGCTTTTGAAGAATTCAAGAGTGGAATCATCAGGAGGCTGTAATTTGGAAACCATGCTTCACAAGGTTTATGTTCATGTAAATTTTTTCTTGTATTGTTGTGTGGATTCACTTTCTTTAGGCTTGGCCATGCATTTTTGTTCATTCTGTATACTTGTAGGCACCAACAGAATGATATTCTGATCCATTTTTGGGTTGCTTTGCATATTCTGACCTCTTATTTTCGTTTGTTTAAAGTAAATAATAATGAGTTCATCAATTAACAGTCTTTATTTTTGTAATTGAAACTGCAGTGAAAATGCAAACTAGTACTAGCGTTAATACTTACGACGTTAACGACACCCACAATGAATATGTTACTGGAAGAATCACACTAATGAATTTTACATACAAATGAGAAATTTTAACCATAGTATGTTCTTTCAGAAGTGTATTTTAGTCTTTGTAGAACAGAATGTGTGTGCAGACCTATTTGATATCCATGCTTAACTATGTGACAATGTATACTGTTGAAAGTGAAAATGAAGTGAAGTGTCACTGCGCTTGGGTTTATATATTAATTAAATTAGTTTTTAGCTGTTTTAATGCAGCAAGAATTTGAATATGTATAATTTGTTTGGCTGGTGATAATTTAACTCTTTGATCATAGATGAAACTGATGTATTTAATAACTGACTCACTTGTAATGCAGCCTACAGAATGACAAAGAAGTTAGTATGCAAGAAGTGGAGAACTCTTTTGGTGGTAATATGTGTCGCTGCACTGGTTACCGCCCCATTCTGGAAGCCTTCAAATCTGTGGCTGTAGATGCCCCACCACAACTAAAGAGCAAAGTAGAGGATATTGAGGTAACTTTTTGCATGGATTACATTACTGTAGACATCAGGGTTGTCATGGCTTATGCAATTACTTAGTGGCCACTCACCTTGAAGGCCCAGGATTAATCCTGGGCCAGTCCGTGTGGAATGTTTGATACATACAGTGGCACTGCTACAGGTTTTCTCACAATATTCAGCTTTCTACTGCCAACAGCACTGTACTAATCAGTGCCTCATACACACATTTCATTCATCTTACTTCAGTGCAAGGGTACGTAATCAGAAAAATGTCAGCAAAATTAAATAAAACACTTTTTCGCTCTCCACTCATGCAGATGTAACCTTTCCTTTGCTGAAAATTCCAAACATGTGAAACAGATACAACTGGCCTATTTAAGAAGGGCCGTTAATGCACTCTGCTACAGGTAAGTGATCAAGTGTGCTATCAGTTCTCATTCAGAGCATGTATATTTCCCTGTCATATATATGCTGATGGACAAGGACATTCTGATATACTTGCCAGAGACTGCTTTGTATGTTAACAACTGTGTATGTATACAGCTTGTTTCTTCACACTGTCGATGTTTAAGGTGTCTAGATACTTGCATTATTTTATGCTTTATCTTGAATGGTACCCCTAATTCTGTTATTCTATGAAAATACATCAGAAGGCCTGTGATATGGTGTAATATAGTGTGATTTCAGGTACCATCTCCCCTGCAACACATTGATATAGTAGTCTTCAAACATACGTATAAAACAAGAACAAAGTACAGTATAAGCATAATTCACTGCACATAAGAAGAAGGCTGACAGATGGAAAATTGAAATACCATTGTCTGACCACAGTGTCACTTCTGTAAGGAAAGAAATTCACAGAGACTTCATAACAATGCAATAAATAATTACATCATATTATGTGTGTGTGTATATATATATATATATATATATATATAATTGTGTGCATTCAGACATTTAGTTTCGGCAACAATTTGTTACAAGAAATTGGGTTTACATTTAGTAGGGCAATAAGACTTAAAAGTCAACCAAAATAATACTTGTATATGCTAATAGTGAAAAGTATTTTTTATGTTAATAAGATTGTAATAACACTAATAACATTTCTGTAAGTTTCAGTAGCAAGTAAAATATCCAAGTTCAATGAGAAACTGCAGTACAGTCAGATATACTGTTACTTGTACAGTACAATTGCTGTTACCCATCAAGAGATTTAAATAATGAAATACTGTCTTACAACAAAACTAGGCCAGCTTAAAAACTTAATAAATCTACTGGAAAATCGACATAATTCACCTTTAATAATTGTGCACATGTAAAGCGTGAAGTATTGACATATTCTCATGGCCTGTCTATAGTCAAGTAAATTTATTGGTATGACCTGAAAATTGTGTTGACTGGAATATTTTTTGATATTATACTGCAGCTTGTGATCAGGTTGTTATAAAAATGCCATCTTGAGGTTATGTTATACAAATTAATAAAGTTGTCGCATAAGCTTTTTTGTATCTAGCAACCCATCTTTACTACTGTGGCCAGTTTTATGTTTTTAGTGATATAATGATTTTCTTCTGCATAAATGAGGCTCTAATAATATCTCTAGTGTTTGCTGCTTTAGATCACAGTTGTTTAGAAATTATGTATTGACTAATCATTTATATCTTTTTTCAGGAATTGAATAAGATTAAGATTTGCCCTAAGAATGGAAAAAAATGCTCTGGGAATTGTAGTGATAGTGATGATGGTGATAATGATAATAAAAATGACAGTGATGGCAGTATTGAAGAAGATTTTATTCATGTGAACACAAATGGAGCAGAAATCATTCCGTCATCAGTGTGTTATCCTATACATCTAAAGCTGGAAAGTGCTCAGTGGTTTAAAGTAACAAGAATAAATGAAATTTTTGAAATATTTGATGAAGTTGGTAATGTTCCATATATACTTGTTGGAGGGAACACAGCTCAGGGTAAGTTTGAAACTGTGCATGCTAGAGTAGTCAATCTAAATATTATCACTTAGTGCACAAATGTTTTACTTTTGCACATTGTTGTTATTCTGTAGCTTGTCACTTTTTAAGGTAAAAATATATCATGGCATAACAATATTTTTTAGTAGCCTACTTTCCTCTCTTAAATAATTCAGGTAGGCTTGTGCTGACTAGGTTCATATTCAATTTCTTTCAAGTTTTGGGTCAAATGGCAAACTTTCATGAAACTCAATAATGCTATAAACATAATGCCATTGGAGGAAACCCAACCTAGCACTTTTCAGTTTTCTGCAGTCTGTAATAACATGATGGCAGAACCATGAATGTGCAGTTAGGACAACTATGGACTGATTTAATCTTAATGTTATTAAATGATGTATGGCAATGCATTTTTAAAAGTATGTTACTCTTTAATGCAATTTCTAGTACAATCTGGCATGAGGAAATCGCAGCCAATAGCAAAAACTAACAAAGAACTCAGGCTAAGCAAGTGAAACATAGTATGGAAATAAGTCAGAAGTATACACAAAAATTATGCGTAAAATAATTCTCTTGATTTATTCATTTGTTTCCAAAAAGAAAATAATATTGTTAATACTTATACTAAGAAAAATCAACAACAGTAACAATTTTTAACATATTCACAACTGCAGGCAATAATAAATTGTAACTTCATGAGGAGTCACACATATGAGCATCTGTTCATGTATCAACAAGCTGACCCACAAGCTAAATTTTATTTTATTGTTGGCTAATAAGTCTGCATTACTGAAATGTGGCATTAAGAGTACAATTTTTGCAGGACAGTGCTAATAGAAAGCAAGTTTCATGAGTTTTATTTTGTAGCATAACAGCAATTTCTGTTTATTCTTATACTCTGAATTAGAAAAGTATCTTGCCAGGCATTTGCTTAGTATGTGTAAGTTGGCAATTTACTTGGTAATTGTTGTGCTGCAGAATAAAATCATGGAGTATAAAGTTTGAAGTTCTTACAGTGGTGGTTGTTTGGGTCATGTTCTTCTGGGGTGTAATGCTATGTATAACAATCCCTCATCCAGTGTGAGTCAAAGGGAGTGATTATAATGTGTTGGGAAATTTTCTGTGCTTTTAGTCAGTTTTTTATCCATGCTCTTCCATGCCATTGTCAATATGTCATCACTAATTAATAAACTTATTATACATGATATGTATTTTAGGAGTATACAGACCAACTGTGGAGCCCCAAATTTACATTGATTTGCAAGATATTCCTGACTTGAAAAGTTATTCAACTGAGCCCACTGTAACACTTGGTGGAAACATGAGCCTGAATGATTGTATGAAGCTCTTTAATACTGTGTCTAAGAGGAAAAGTAATTATGCATATACAGAAGTTTTGGCATGCCACATAGATTTGGTTGCCAATGTCCCCGTAAGAAATGTAAGTTATCAAACAAGTAAATTAAGGATTATGTGTGTCATGTAGCATCTTCAGTCACCAGAGCCACCATGCTACTAGTGTAGCTGCCACCATCTCACAATTTTAGGCGTTAGATGTTAAACAAACCAGACTGTGTGAGACTGGTCTGATGCAAAAAGTCTCTGGGCCTCAGGTTTGCAGGAGAAAATGGGAGGAGAGATAGCCATTTGCCAAATAAACTAAGGTGACTGAACTTAACATCAACTATGTTTACAAAACAATTGACAATAAATTTCTTAGTAACTGTCCCTAAAAACCACAAAATTTGTACTGAATAAATCCATTATTTCCAAAGCAGAGAGAGAGGTCATGGATCAAATTAGTACTATACTGGAACCACTCACAATGGATTAATTCTCGCGAACCCTCCTACCTGAATGTTTAAAGTAATTTTCACAAAAATGGTCTTCTCTCATCTGACCATCTTTTCCCTCACTCTTCTTGCTGGTGGACTGTCTCTGTTCTTCCATACATCTGGATCACCACATAATGAATTCTGAGGACACTGACATGCCTCTCTGAATCACTTCTTGATTCCAACTACAAGTAAACTTTCTGAGGTTTTTATTCCCACAAATTTGTTGTCAACCTATCCAACTATTTGTTGTTTCTCAAGGTTTATAAACTCTGAAAGGGTTCTTAGTAATCTCTCTTTCTGCTGATCCTACATTCCTTAGTATTTCATAATTGCTCAAGTGTTATCACATGACATTCCTTTTCTGCTGTTCATGCATCTTGCCATGTACTGACTTTGGTTTCCATAGTCCGAATTTCTCAACACATAGCAATGCTCTGTCCATCACATAATAACCATCTTCTACCTCACAACAGCAGATTGGAATCCATAAATTCACAATTCTTACATAATTTCAATGCATTATCAAACCCAGTTCATAACAGTACTTAACACTTTTAGTCTTAACAATATTCCAAAATTTGCTGCATTACAATGCTACCTGGTCAGAACAGTGTGGCCTCAGAACTACTTAGAAATATATATTTAAAGGTAAAAAAGGATAGAGCTCAGTAGTCTTGTTATTCTAATGCTGGAAGGTAAATTTCTATGAAATATTAGTTGCAACATTCATAAACCCTGTAATGCTCTTACACTCAGGAAAGGCTTTTTCGGATGTATTACATAATGAATGGAATGGAATTTATTTGCATTTTGTGAACCAAAAAGAGGTTAATAACTTTGGATATGAAACAGGTCATAATAAGTTATTATATAAGCAGCTTTTTAAGGCTGTAAAATATATGTATAAAACGTAAAGGTAAAATTTTCCCCTTATTGGCCCAGTGTGGACCAGCGGGTGGTTAGAGGTATAGCTCTACTCGAAGGGGGTGAGTGGTCAGCAGCATGCCCTGGCTGCACTTTACCCCTGGGAAAGACCCGGTACCCATTTTACAGGAGGGCCCCAGGGCTGGTCTGGATAGGCTGAAAATCTCTTCCCCACCTGGATTCGATCCCGGACCGTCCAGCCCATAGTCAGTCACTAAACCAACTGAGCAACCCGGCCCATATGTAAAATACATGTATTAGCTTAAAATTAATGACAAAGTATTGCACACAACTGGCACAGAATATGTATACATTAAGTAAAGGAAGTACTCATTTTAAAATTTGCTATTTGCATGAAACTATTCACCTGCAGAATAGAATGAGCATGTAGACAATATTTTAACACTGAATTAATTTTTTTAATATTATCAGTCAGACTTATGGTGCTTGGTGGGAGATTGTTGAACACCTCTATTCCAAAAGAGTAGTTTTTTTTGATACTGTGATGAATTTGATAAAGGACGGTGAAACTTAAATTTTTGTCTACAATGTAGGTTATAAACTTCAGAATTCATTTTGAATTGTTTTTGTTGTTAGCCACAAATAACAGAAGAGGAATATACTATGATCGAAGAGGTACAATTTTTAAGGTCATAAATAAATCTTGACACAAGTTCCTATTGCAGCAACCAGTAATAATTTTAATTATAGTCTTTTGTATTTTAAAAGCTTTTACACTATATGGAAAGTTCCCCACAAAATTATTTAATAGTTCATAAGAGAGCAATAATAGGCACAGTGAACCATCTTCAATGTTTCCTGTGACTTAAAAGGCTTAACTGATCTCATTGTGTAATTTGTGCATATTTTGTTTGATGTATTGTCCAGGACAGTGTACTCTCTACATATACTCCAAGGAATTTTGTATCATATGCTTCGGAAATTCATTTGTTTCTATTGCTAACATCCAAATCAAATTGAGGACTGTTATAAATTGAATGAAATTGGTCACATCAAAATTTAGTTTATTCATTCATTCATTTATTTAGTATTCCAGAGATTCACCGAGGTGGATATAGAACTTGTCAGGTACAACAATAGATATAGTACAGAAAGAGTCATTACAATAAAATACTTATGATAATAATACTAAAATAAGTCAAATCAAATTTATACAAGAATGCTATTTGCTTGGAATGTACAGCTCATCAGTACAATACATAGTGTACTTAGATAGAAAAACATAGTAACAAGCCATGAGTACTAACGTAATGTCCTAGACAGAATCTGAACTTAATACATACAAATATACATACATACATATATGTTCACTTTCCATTAGATCTTTACAGAACGTGTTAAGATGGTGTTCATTGCGTGAGAGTCTGTTAGCTTTGAAACATTTTTGAATTGGTAAATACTAAAGTTAGTATCATCTGCAAATAAAATCGGCTCAGACTTTCCATTAATAATAACTGATAAATCATTTATACAGTGTTGAAAAAGCAAAGGACCCAAAATGCAAATAACAGTAAGCTTTTATACTTCATGCATTTTAGTGTATTAAAATCTAGAATTGATATTTCACATGTGGATTTTATTTGAAACTATGACCTTTGTAATAGCACAGAAATATTTTCAAACATACAAACTATTGCAAATAAATGTGTATCACAAGAGAAAACTGATATAAGTGAAAAGACATGACATTCTTAAGATTACTAAAAATTTAATTTTTATTCAAAACATGCACCATTTCAAGTAGGTTGTCTGGAAACATGATGGTTTGTTTTAATGTACAGACAGAGAACTTGGTGGAAGGAACTGAGGGAAAGCACAAAATAGCCTGAGATATTATTGCCAGTCTCAAGATCAGGATTTCAGAAAGAGGTAGCAAGAATATTAATAAATTAACGGCATTATTCCTTATGTCACTTGTGATCATTTTTGTGTAGATTCTTCGAACAATTAGAAATATTTTATTGATGTGTTTCACTGAAGGAAAATTCAAATATGTAATATATTCCACTTGAATTTGGAATACTAAGGGGAGATAATTTTGCTGATACTATAGCTGTACAATTTATATTCAGTAAATGTATTTCAGATTGGAACAATTGCTGGAAACCTTTCCATTAAACATGAACATTCTGAATTTCCATCTGATATGTTTCTGATTTTAGAAACAGTTGGAGCCACCTTAACAATTGGTAAGTTGCTTCATTTCATTACAAACTAAATTTTGTCAGTGGAATGAGTGAGTGTTATTACACTAATGGAAAAGATGATGTGAGTGGATAATGTTAATATTGACATAAAATAATGAGCAACATTGATTTAGTGATTAAATTTAACCTTAATTCAAGTTTGTTATTTAAATGTACATAATTCACATTTCACAGATCCATTATTCAAATTAATATGAACTGATTATGAAATTGGTCAATACAATACAATACAAAAATTTGATTGTACAATCAATCTTATCATAGTCCAAAAGCTATGTATAGCTTAAAATATGAGTATTACAAATTATTGTGTCTGAAGTTTTGCATGCTTACACTACACATTATGGAGTTGACTTTTTTTTTACCATTGTTCATTATCTTTTCTTCCTCAAAAATTTGAGCTGTTTGTCGTAGTGATTACTGACATAAATCCATTTATTGAATAACAGGCATTTTTTATGAGACACTTTTTGGTGTTTTTGAAGGCCATTGTATTTTCACTTAGTTGTATAATGTGCGTAGAGCAAGATTTCACTATTCTTATAGGTTGTCATAACTAGGACTGAATTTGCATTCTTAGAATAAAGCACAGCAATATTTTAATATATAAATGTTTTACTTACATTTAGACATACCTGCCATGCACCTTCCTATATTTGATGTTTTTAGTGGTGTGTACTGTGAGAATACATGCAGTAAACATTGCTTATTTCTGTTAGAACCATCACTCACTTTAAAATGAGACTTACTCCTACAACAACAACAACAACTACAACTACTACTACTACTACTACTATCATTACTACTACTACTACTACTACTACTACTACTACTACTGCTGCTGCTGCTGCTGCTGCTATAATAACATGAAGAAGACGGTATTTTACATGCCTAGCAGAAATTGCATGTCTGGTGATGGGAGACAGAAAGCAGGTAGATGTAGCAGTGCATTGAAACATTTTTAGCAACATTGTTCATACCATGCATGAGCTTGTGCAGTGTAACCAGTGCTTAACTGCAGCAGTATGATTATCTTAATTACATGGCAGAGACAGACAATAGAAAAAACTCTCTCGTGTATATACATACTACCACTACACTACTACTACTACTACTACTACTGATATTAAAACTAATACTAATACTAATACTATTACAACTAACACCACTGCAGTTTTACTGAAGGACATTGGCAGACTTGTCCTAACCTCGAACTTCACCAAGTTCATATTCTGCAATAATTTATTCCATATAATTTACCTGATGAATTGGTATTTATGAATCCATCTGTGTAGTGGTTCGTTTACTTTATTTCAACGTATTTTTATATACATTTAGCATTGTATATATTGCTTTTGGAAATACATTAGGTATAATGGTTCACAGCAATACAGGACCCTGACTTTGTCCCTGCTTATATTAGAATTACAATATCTCTGAGGTAGGATAGGCTCACGCTGAAGAAGCGCCTGAATGTAATTGATGGAAAAGTGTTGAAATTCTGACAATACTAGGGGGTTAAATAAGTTTTATACTCCCATTGGCAACAAATTGTTCATTCTTTCAGTAGGTGTATCATATCATAACCTAAGAGTATGCAATTTTTTGCATACTTTTAATGTTTTTTTATAAAAGAAACCAGTGCTGTTGATTGTTAAATACCAGATAATAATTTTAATTGTTAAACAGCATCAAAGGAATCCACAAAGAGGAATGTAAGCATGGCTGCTTATTTGGATATGGACATGAAGCACAAAGTTATCACACATGTTACTTTACCTCAACTTGATGACAGTTACAGTCTGAAGACTTATAAGGTGGGTTGAATACTGTGATAGAATTTAAAAATTAAGTGACATATAGAAAGTCTTGTTGTGAGGTATTGTACAGGATGGGGCAAAATACCCTCCTTACTTTCAGTAGGGCATTGTGAAGGGAGGGGAGGCCGTAGAAGGGTGGGGTTAGGCTCGAAAGGTGCAGGTAGTTGGGAAGTTCCCGTTACAACACTTCGCAGTCGTAAAGATGATGTGTTCCAACGAGCAGCGCGTACATGCCGTCGAAACCTACTTTTCGCAAAGTCGTTCTACCGTAGCGGTGCAGCGTGCGTTCCGTACTCGCTACCAAATCTCCCCTCGGGACCGAGTACCGGACCAAAAATCCATTCTGTTGTGGGTTGAGAACTTCAGGGAAACGGGAAGTGTGTCTGAAAAAAGATGAGGACGACCACGGACCTCACGAACACCAGAGAACATCGCGGCTGTCAGACGGTCCGTTTTGCAGTCTCCCAGGCGCTCTGCACGCAAACACCACGCAAAAACGGCCACCACTTGCAAGATATTCTTTTTAAGACTATGTGATTTAAAACTTCCCATGTTGTAGTTTCAGAATCCAAAAATAAAATTTTTGTATCTCGAATAGTTTTTTTTTTATTCACCTTA
>Ga0123354_10006003_pt1 | contig 17898 bp, 8 predicted proteins | sample TergutLab28metaG_2_FD_97872 | JGI IMG/M metagenome (GOLD analysis project Ga0123354, IMG submission 97872) | Labiotermes labralis P4 segment gut microbial communities from Petit-Saut dam, French Guiana - Lab288 P4 | ecosystem: Host-associated > Arthropoda: Insects > Digestive system > Gut ...
CAGAACGGTCCAGAACAACTAAGATTTCAGTCTTCAGTTGCTACTAATCCGTTGGCAACCGAAGATACTTAATCTGTATTCAGCAGACTATTTTAAAGCACGGCGGGGGGGGGGGGGGTAAAGTTATACCTATACTCTTTCTTCAACCTCCGCTCTAGACGAGGGTGGGTGGTCAACGCCACTCCTCGGCCGCTTTTCTCCTGGGAAAGACCCGGTACCCATTGTAACGGAGTGGTGATAAGTCCTTATCCCAACCAGGAAGGAAACAAGCTCGGTAGCATTTCAGGGACGCGTGCGATTTCAACAACATGGAGACGCGAGCTGTCATCAAGTTGTTTTTCCTGCATGGCAAGGCGCCGAAGGAAATTCACACAATTCTGACAGAAACATTAGCTTGTTTCCTTCCTGGTCGGCCTAAGGACTTATCAGTACCCCTGTATAGGAGGCTGGGTGGGCCCCGGGGCCGTTCTGGACGGGTGCGTAAAATCTCACCCCAACCAGGATTCGATCCCCGGACCGTCCACCCCGTACCGTAGTCACTGTACCGACGGAGTTATCGCGGCTGTTAAACAGGTGCCATCAACTGAGGAAAGCAATAACAAAATTAGATAAATATCTGACCAAACAAACTAAATTCTATTTGTTATATCGAACTACATGTTTCGAAATATTTCTGGTCATCCACAGGTTCACAACTGGTCTTTAAAACATATAAAGGAAGAAATATAGGACGAAATACAGTGTGGTATGCTGGAACGAACGTAATTGGTTCTAGAACCTTGTTCGTTATAGCATCTATTCGTTCTAGCATACATTGCAATATATGTATGTAGGGATAATCCGTTCCAGGCCGACAGCCTAGAGCAAAGTTACCATCCAACACAACCATTTGAACAGGAAAAATATAATACAAAATAAAAAATGTACGTAAGTGTAAAAATAGTATAAAATTATATAGCAGAATAATTTTAAAAAAGATTTTTACTCCTAAAGGCGCAAATAAGCAGATAACTGAACTAAACTGATAACTGAACCTTACAAATGATAACAAAGATGATTACTGACGCTCTAATGAAAGTGGGAAGGCACGACACGTCATGCGCACGCGCGTGCTACGTCGGCCGATAGTATTCCTATGTGTTCGTTGTAGCATATGTTCATTGTAGCATCCCGATTTTACTGATAAAAACTGTTCGTTGTAGGATCGTTCATTGTAGCATACCCGACTGCATAAATTATTGAAGTCTATTCAGATTTATGGCCTTACATAATGTATATTTATCCCTAAATAGGTATCTGTTAAAAACCAATTGTGAACAAAAGGGTAACCTGAAATAGGTCGAAATATAGTTCTATACAACAAATAGAATTTAGTTGTGTTTGGTCACACTCTGGCTTAATTTTGTACTATTAAACACACAACGTCACGACTTTCTTTAAAAAATGAGCAAAATCATTCGTGAGTCCTTACAAAAACATGTGCTGAGTCTCACAGATGAAGTAACTGAGTCATTATCTAACAGGATCGCGGTGACCGGGCGGTGTAAGGCGTAGGTCTACACCACCTCGGTTGTTGGGACTGCGAGTTCGAATCCCGCCGAGGGCATGGAGGTCTATTTTGACTGTTGCGTAATATCAGTATAGGTCCTTGCGAGGGGCCGATCCATCGTCCAGAGGAGTCCTATAGAATGTTGTGTGTGTGTCACCGAGTGTGATCAGGTGCAACAGTAACCTGCTACACTTACAGTGAGTAAGTAGAGGAGGTCAGAGTAAGAAGAATGTATCGAACATGCACTCCGTACTATAAATTCAGTACAAAGAGTAAATAACTTTAGAATACAAGAAAATTTTATAACTAGCTAAGCGACTAAAACCCCAAGAAGGGCTGTACCACTTAATCAATCAGCAATAAGTCACCTTATTCTGGAAACAGAATCGGGTGACAAAACGCCACAGAATTTCGCTTTCAAAAAAATACCCTGTTTTTATTTGCAGCTTGGATAGCTGAGCTAGTATTGTTACTACGCTACAGACTGAGGGAAAGGAGAAACGGAGTTCGATGTCCGATGACAGGGATTTTCCCCTCCTACAAAACATCAAGTCCGGCTATAAAGCCCATCCCCCAGCTACCCCTTAAGCGGTATTAGGGGCTGTTTCCGACTGAATAAAGAAAATGAGAAACTAATCTGACCACTCACATCCATCTGCTGAAGAGTGAAGGAACATGTGGAGCTACAGTTTTCTGCTCCCCCATACCTCTCCACCGAACAGCACGTAATGAAACCCGTTGACAAATTCACTCTTTAATTTATGCACATCCCCAATTCCCCCCCCCCCCTACTTACACTGCATAGTGTGTTGGGTACAGAACGGGAAATTACTTCATTAATTATGTTATCAACGGTAGGATTTTGATATTAATGATGAGCTGAAATCCACTCCAAACCCTTTAATGTTACAGAGCGATTGGCTGTAGGTCTGTGTAGCCAATGATCGCTAGTATTGTAACAATTAGCACAGCACAGGCGTTAAGCTGCTATAAATCTGCTTTATTATAGGTAACAAAGTCACAGGCGAAAGCTGAGTTAAAGGCTTCAATGCCGAGCAAAGACCTAATTGGCACGTGCAAAACAGGAATTATGGTCGTACTGTGGAACGGTACAATGATGATCACGGCGCACACTGAATGTGACGTAGTAACATTCAGCTGCGTCCGTGTATTAATACTATCCATCACCACCGCCACTTAACCCTTTAAAAAGACCAGTGGTTACTTTATGTACCTCCAGGTGTAACAATTAAAATTCCCCGTTCTACCCACACAGTACATTTATGTGTTTTGTATCGATCTCAGAACAAACAGCGATGCTTTCCCTATACAGCATTAACTGGCTGGTTTTTATAACCGTGACAGGCAGTGTTTACTGCGCGGTACGAACTGGGTCTTTATACATAATTCAGGGGGACAGTTTTTCATTCCGATTGCTTCCAGTTTCACCTGCCAATATTACTCTACAATGCCCCATACTCACCTTCATCTACACGTTGCTCTTACCAGATGGACAAATGGGCGAAGCCTGGGAAACTTCCAAAAACCAAAGCCCTTCCGGAAATCGGTGAGCAATGGAGAGAAAAGTACTTTCGCTCAGTCTTCAAAATGTCTCCAAACCAAGTTTACAAGAAGGACGAGCGGGTACTATCCTGGGACCTACAGAGCAGTATAATTTTCTGGTATTCCCCGTAATAATAGCAATGTATTGCCTCTCACTATATCGCCAGCTTGTTTCTTATTTTTCTCCTTCTTCACCTCCGTCATCTCTCAGTCTTCGTGCAGTTTATTCAAATGTCCGTATGCCCTCCAACTTAACGACGCCGAACCAATGCAGCCGTTTCTCTTCTGGCTCCATTTTGGATCGTGTATTACAATTTTTCTCTAGAACTGTATTTCTAATTTCAACTCTTATTTCTTTTTCGTCAAATTTTCAGGCATAATTTAGCCCTCTGTGTAGTCTGCAGGCGCTGTGCTCCTCAGTAGCCATTACACCTTCCTGCCAGACTGTGACTTCAACAAGAACGTCACAATATCGAGCCAAATTAAAAAAAAAAAGAACAAACTTTTAGCAAGACAGGCAATGTAGGTAATAGCCGTAAGGCTGAGACGCATTCGTGCTGTAGCAGTGGAAAAGCAATGATTATTACACATTCTGAGTGTGTGTTTTTAGCCCTTGCTACCTAGCCTAAAATGCGCATGCATCATATTGTCATCTGTGACCTGCCCCGCTCTAACATATTTCTCCACATTATCTCATAAACTGCACTATTTTCGGAAAAAAGTTACTGAATATAAAACGTCTGTCGTGAGTTTCTCTACAAATTTTTTCAAAACATTTCTCTTTCTAAGAAGAACTGAGCGAGATATGACCAAAAATGTGTATCGGTCTTCAAGTAAAGTAGCCGCTATTCTTGTCACATTTTAAAGAAACTTGAATGTTCTCAACTGATTTTCAAAAACAAACACTCAAATGTCAAATTTCATGAAAATCCGTCCAGTGGGAGCCAAGTTATTCCATGCGGACGGACGGACGGACAGACAGACGTGACGAAGCTAATAATCGCCTTTTTTTTGTCAACGTTGCTAAAACGCCTAAAAACAAGCGTACAGCTTTGTCAGAGACAAAACATTTTAATACACATAAATCTAAAGACATCTTGTTTGTACCTGGTAACCGCATGCTTAGCAAAACGTCATAAACATCGAGGCAGTAGATTCTCCCAAAAGCTGGTAAATTTCTTAGTAACAAAAAGGCGCCACTTCCCAAAAAACAGTAATCTTTGAAGCCACAGGCGCGACAACTTAGAAAGTTGGAATATAAGCTTCAAATAAATACTAATAGTGTCACAGCACACACAATACGCTTAAATTGCTCTTCCCCTACCTTAATGTTGAAACACACAGAACATTACGTTTTGTCGTAAAATAAAGTATTGCGTTTTGTTTCTTTTGGCGCGTTCGCAAAATTGCGAAAAGCGACTATTAGGTTCGTCAAGTCTACCCGTCCACACAGCTCGAGAATTCCACTGGACGGACTTCAGTGACATTTAATATTAGAGCATTTTTCGAAAATCTGTCCAATAAATTCAAGTTTCATTAAAATCTGACAAGAATTACGGGTACTTAACACGAAGACCTATATAATTTGTAATGGTATATCGCTAAATTCCTCTTAAGATGATAGATGATTCACACAAAACATGCAGAGGATATCAAAACACATATTGTGTGTTCTAAAACGTTTTTTTTTTAGAAAAATCGTGCCGTGTCTGAGAGGTGAAAAATATGGTACAGACGGACAGACCACAGATGGCAATATAATACGGCTCATGCTCTATGCATGTTCGATAAATAAGGCTACACAAACACACACACACAGAATCAGAATATGTAATATATATTGCTTTTCCACTGCACGAACGCGCCCCAGTGTTACATTTATATTTGCCTCCCTTTTTCATTTGTAGATCATTTAAAGACGTTGTAAGAAATCTGAACATAAAAGTCAGATGACTGGATGAAAGGGAATGAAAAACTGCTAAGGACATAACAATGGTCTGGTTAAGTTATCTACTCGAAGGGCCTGAAAAAAATACACCACAGTAATATCAGTCGGTACAGCTGTGACCGGGCCAAGATTCGAACCAGACACCTCCCGTATACACGTTATAAACATTAGTTGTTGAGCGAACTCGCTAGATTGTTGCTCTTTCAAAATAATGATCCTGTATAAGCTGTCTTCTGAGTGTCTAGGGATTATTACATCCTACCTCGGAGACTGACAGAAATCCACAGGAACTCATATTAAACTTTCCATGTCACATTTTCATCGCATTCCTACATTCAGACCTTCCATAAGCTGCTGTGAATACTCCCAAAGCGGATTATATTACTGTACTTGTCGCAGCGACTCGGAATTCATTTTTCCCTCACGATATATATTCAAATTTATAGATGTGAGGAAAAAAATGTATTTATTGTACCTAACCGTGGCCATATGATTATAGACGTGTCGTGACTGAGAAGGATGACTAAGGAACTGGGGTTCGAATTTCGAGAGAAGCAGACGTTTTCAGGCGCTTTCGTAAAATCGCGAAAAGCGACTATTAGTTGCTTCACGTTTGTTTTTCTGTCTGTCTGTCTGTCCGCATGGAACTCGGAACCCTAAATTGGGTATTTTGCATCCCGTTGTGTTAACGTATTATTAGTTTGTAAAACTTTTTTATTATACCGTCGTTACACTGCAATGTGGTGCAGTTGTCTGTATTATTGCACTATCTACTAAGCTACATGTTTCGGCCCTATAAGGCCATCATCAGGCTTGTATAATAGGTACATCGGCAGTACTACCTACGGTATCCCGTGGTTTACAATTCCAGTTTTGTTAAAAACATATTCTATGCTAAAATTATCATAAAATGTCGTTTTTCTTGGGTGTTTTAATGTTTTTTGTTGACGTGTCACTCGTTTAGTGTTTTGTTTAGAGTGTGTGTTTTTATTTTATTTTATTGTTTATCATCGTATTTGGGTTTTATCACTGTGTGACTTTCTTTTTTTTTTTATCGTATGATGTTCGATGTCATTGGCACTTGGATCGTCTGTGTGTTCCTGATTAATTGTTAAGTTGGGGTCTCGGTTCATATGCTATGTTATGAAAACTCACAGTTGTTCCGGGACGTGGTTGGTGCGACGTGTGTTGTTGTTGTTGGGCGTTGTCCAGTCGTATATCGGCGGTCTGGCGGATTCACGTGCAGCAACTATTACCTCGGAGCTGCTGCGTAAGTGTGGTTATCCTTGTTGTCACAGTATCCCGGTTGCTGGAGGTGTGTTGTTGTCCCCGTTGGATGGTATGGCGTGTTTTGTTGTGGAGTGGCGCACAGTCGTGTTCAGGAGACCTGGTGGGCTGTGTACTGAAGTAGTGCTTCCGAATTATTGCATAGGGATGACTTATGGAGTCCCCGTTGTTGGTGTTTTGCCTTTAGTTCTTGTGCTTGGCTCCCGTTGCTCCTGTTCTCTACGTGTGCGTTTGCCTTCCACTGACTGACTGCCGAAACATGTAGCTTAGTAGATAGTGCAATAATACAGACAACTGCACCACATTGTTGTGTAAAGACAGTATAATAAAAATGTTTTACAAGCTAATAACTCGGAACCCACTGCGCAGTTTTTCATGGAATTTAGTATTTGTGGATTTTTCAAAATTGTGTCGGAAAAAATTCACCTTGTATTAAAATCTAGCAAGAATAACGGGTACTTTACGAGAAGACCTATGTATATTTATGATCATATCTCGCTACATTCCTCTTAGAATGAGAAATGTTTCAGGCAAAATATGTAGAGAGAATCAAAACACATTTTTATCTTCAACAACTTCTCCCCCCCCCCCACCCGAAAAATCGTGCCGTTTATGAAATAACGCGAAAAAGTGTTAGCGCCAGACAAGCTACAGATGACAATATAAAATGACGGATGCGTTTTTCATGCCGGGTAACTAAGTCTAGAATACAGACACACTTATTTCTTTACCACGACTAGAATAGTAACGCGAACGCGCCACAATGTTACGTTATTCGTACATTGCCTCTTTTCTTCCCTTCTATACAAGGCCTAAACCGGCTATGAGGCCCACCCACCCTATAAACCGCGTACCGGACGTTCTTTCCTGTGGAGGAAAATGGGCGCGGTGTGGAGTTGCCCACTTGCCTCAGTCCGATGCAGAGGTTAACACAAGAAGTAGTTGAACCTCCATTCGCCCACATATATTCATGGTGTGCGCGTAACTCTTCGAAGGATAAAGCAACTAAGCAACCAAAAATCAACCAAAAAGCTAGCTAAGAGCGGAGGCTAACGCTTGGTTGGCATATCTCCTCCTGCGTGGACAAAACGCTTCGCTGTTCTAAGCCACGGGAACCTTATAACTTTAACTGGGATTGCGCTTACGTTAACGGATTTCCCGTCTCGGTTACAGGCCTTGACGTGGTCATTTACTTATGCTACTGACAGCATTACAGTGCACACCATGCAGAATACCTCGTTTATCTCTTCCCCAACCACGGAAGCATTGTTGGATAGAAGCCCTACATCCGCCGGGATATCCCGTGAGAGCTGCCGTGCTCAAGGAAACGAGAAATCAGACACCCTGTTCATAATTTCAAGGCAAGGCATCCTCCCTTGTGTTTTTCTCTATTAATTAAATAATGTAATAAAATAGTCTAACACAACTTTTTATTGTTAAATATTACATGAATTCACCAAGAAGACATACCTTCAATACCCACAGGTTTCCTCGGATTGGAACAGCCCAAAAACCACAACAGCTCTATTGATATTACATTTTAAAATTTTTAAAAATTTTATGTACTTATGTTTTTTATATTTCATACTTTATAAGCTACTTCTTGTAAAGGAGATCCCGTCTTTTACCACACTGCAATATATATATATATATATATATAGAGAGAGAGAGAGAGAGAGAGAGAGTAGCGGAACATTTTTTATATGGTTGTTATTAGGTTTGCTGACGCCAGTTACGGGCGGTCTGTCAACATATGATCAAGAACCGTTGGCGATAGGTAGGAGGGGGGGGGGGATTTAAATAAGAAAATGTTAGTAGCGGACAACGGACGCTGGTAGTCCAGTACGGAAGTCAGTCGCGTATGAGAGGTGTGAGTGAAGGAGTACAAGTGACTGTGTTGTTTTAATAAAATATGATTTAGTTGTTTAACTTGATACAGCACTCCTTTTTTCGTTTTATCAAAAATAAATTGAGTAAAAAAAAACAAGTAAAAAAAATTAAAACTGTATGTGTTTCGGTGACCCACACTCTTTTCCCGAAAAGGGATCACCTACCAGACTGAGCACGGATGGACAAAAAATTAGAAAGGGTGATCGTGTAGAATATATTATATATATACATACATGTACATATATATATATACATATATACACGCATATATATACACCCTCCTAGATTCAGCCTGAAGATGGCTCTAAAAGGCCGAAACATGTAGCTGAAAGCTGTATATTCGTAAAACATTTAATAAAATGTTGTGTTAGGCTATATTTTATTACATTATTTACTTAGACACCAAATGTATAAATATTTAGATCGTACCTCACAGAGAACCTAGCGTGCTTAGATTTTAAAGACAAACCGGTTGAGTTGATGTTGCGTAGGAAAATAATTGTGTTTTATTACATGAATCATGCAGAACACACAAATAAGCTGTTCGGGCAATATAAAAGGTTTTAGCTTTACGCTGACGACATACACAGTAACAATTAAGCTTCATAGGTTTTAATTAACGGTGGGTAAAACACTTTATAGGGAACGAAATACCACTGATCCATGTGCTGCTATTGTACTCATTGCTCTTGAGACCATTTTATTGCATTACGCTTCCCACCATATCAAGATATTCGGGGCAACGTGTGACTGTGCGGCTTCCCGGCTTGCGTGCCTTCACAGCACACTAGCCGCAACCGGATCCAAAACGAAAATAGTAATTACACACTATTTTTATTAAACCAACCAATGAAAATTATTTCATAAAAGTATATATCACAACAGTGTTTTGTGTAATTTATACTCCTATATGTTTCGACACTTTCGTGTCATCATCAGGGAGTTACAACCAATGACTTTCTAAGTTGCATACGTTCTTCTAATTGTAGCTGTTGGAAATATAATTATGAAATTAAGACGTTGCTTGTAACTCCCTGACGATGCCACGAAAGTGTCGAAACATGTAGCAGTACAAATTAGACAAAAGACTGTTGTGAGATTTACTTTTAGAAATATTTGTGAATTTGTTGGTTATAATAAAAAACAATAAAATTTCCATGGTACATGTATTAAAATAAAAGCAATTACACACCTTTGATATAAGTGAATTCGGCCACCCTCATCACCTGTACTTCGTGTGCGTCAGGCTTCATATAATCCAGATAACGAGCGCTGCATATAGTTACTGCAGTCCTTATGGCTGACGTTACAAATACTGTTGCACTCGGATATTAAATTAGTTTGGATCGAGAGTCGACATACAAACACAACACGTCCTTATTCGAGTCAATTACGAACATTGACTTCATGCAACAAAATCCTACTTGAGAAGCAAACAGTCGCACAAATTGTCAGTAAATTTCCAACCATTTATCCAAACCAACAGCACATGCAACTAATTAGTCTACGTAGCTCAGATCACATCCACAAGCTATATTAACGATTTCCGAAAAATAAGGGCGAATTTTCGAAGGTAGGTTTGGGACAAAACTTTCCTCAAATATGTGCCCTAAACAGGTAAATCTTTATGATTCAACCCGTTAAAAAGTTCCATATTAAGAGAGTTTGTTTAATTTTGTCCCGAGATATACTCACACGTCTATAATTTAAAATAAACCCTGTTATACTTCAAGGTCGATTTATGAATCAAGATTACGTTCTCCGGATTTACGGTGCTGTGTGCTGTGGCACATATACATTAACATTTCGAGGGTAAATCCTATCTCCACCTTCATGATAGGAGAGTAAAGGGCTCAGGAAACCACGATGAGGTTAAAGATACAAAAGAGGGGGGGGGGCGGTCCTTGGATATAAGCCAATGAATGTGTACGTAGCAGCGGCCTTCCAAACACGAGTTTTATAAGGACAGATGATGAGCGGGGAAAAAAGAAGGTTGGAAAAATATAAAATCAGAAATAGTAAAGACAAACACAACTGCAGGAGGTTAAGGAAAAAGAAAGAGGCATACGGTAGAGAAGGAAGCAATTTGCCTTCAGGGGCTGTTTTGCAATGGTACCGGGAAAAATCAATCTATCTTCCACCACGCAGAACGAAGCAGCATGTTCTTCCGAAACGTCTATGCTGTGTCCAGTAACGTCCCAGAAGATCATCATCTGGACTGTCATCGGCGGACTTCATCTCAGTCGTCTACTGGAATAATAAATAAGGCTACCCAACGTATCCGGTATCAAGGTATCATTTATAAACGTACAAATACAAGCGACGTCAGGAAATAAGAAATGTTTGCTCGTGACAGTGACAAACGGCGGACTCACAGAAAGAGATATCATTCTGAAAAGGAATTAATAACGTTGCTGAATACAATACGAGACAAGGAGAAAAATCACACTGAAAATGCAAGGCTTGTGACACGTTACGCCATGTCGAGTACTTTTGTCCCAAGAACTTCACCGTAATTCACTTCACTTCAAAATAAAATCACTGCGCATAAATCACGACAGTTCACTCCAAATCACTACACTTCACTACACTTCACTTATTTACACTCAATCCCCACTTCAATTCCCTTGCTTGTAACTACATTCTTAACCCTCTTTCTAAACTTAAGTTTACAGGGGAAAGACACTAGTAAGCCTGCAGGTAATTGATTCCAGCTTTTAATGGTTCTATTTAAGAAGGAGTATTTATCAACATCTGAGGAATATTTACCAAAACCTGGGGGAATAATTACCAACATCTGAAGGAATATTTACCAATGTCTGATTGGTGAATGATTTCCGACAATGGAAGGCAGTGTTCTCGAAACGTCAGCAGCTAACTCCCAATCGACATCCCGGCAGATCTGAACCTTCACTGACACCGCTCTGAGACCCTCAGCTGTCGGATCAATCAAACGTTTGCTTATTCAAAGAATTTTTATCAAAAACACGCAAAACAGCCGATCAACGTTAAGTTACAATTTGTACTGTTTCCAAAAACACAGCAAGTTAATGCCCATCAGAAACACAGGCTGACACTCTATACTGAGTCCGAAGTAAATAGATGACGCAACAACCGTGAAGCGATCCGTTTAGCCGAACTAAATATTTGACAAACCCGTAACTAACACGTAAATAGGTATTCGTGATTTATGGCAATATATTTAGGTGCATGGTTACCAACGTTACGGAGAAACACATTGCCTTACATTACTGTAAAACAACAGCAGAGCACACTCTTTACAAATGTGTTTATTAACTATACAACAAGTTTATGCTCGATCTTGAATAAACACGTATTTAACAATGTGCAGTGTTGGTATTTTATAATATTATATTTCAGTACACAGTCACAACGCGCTAAAAAAAAATACTGTCCTTCCTTCATGCCGAAAAGCGCAGGCATTTTATATTTTAGCAACGATGGTACTCATGAAACGAGATACAACGCAACAAAACCCAGAAGAAAACAGCGAGAATTTACACCGCCGTAAAAACATCTAAGCTGAAATGTAAGGAGATTATCGTAAAATAAAGAAACAAATAAATATATGCACACACACACACACACACACACACACACACATATATATATATATATATATATATATATATATACGTAACACTGATAATGAAACTGCCTGAGAGCTGACACACATTTAACTTTTCAATGTTTCCTCACTGCGCTCTACGATAATCTTTTGAAGACTGAGCTGCGCCATACATTAAATTCGAAACTCGCAGAGAACACAGTGTATTTTGATTAAAACGACCATCTGGTTAATGTTGTATAGAGACGCTATGTCTGTTAGTCGCAAGAACTACATGGAACACGCGAATACACCGTGTGGGCAGAATTTAGAAATTTTTAGACTTAAAACTTGACGTGTGTATATATATATATATATATATATATATATATATACGTCAAGTTTATATATATATATATATATATATACGCACACATATGTATACATATGTATATATACTATATATATATATATATATATGCATAGTTATAACAGGGTTAATGGTAAGTAAATGCTTCAGAATTATTATGACCTACATAGAGTTACTGGCATTATTTCGTACAAGGTTTCCCTATGCTGTGAACACGTACATTTGTTTATGGTCAAACGATAATATCAAGAGACAGAGAATGTACCTGATGACATAGAAATGTATGAATCGGCTTAGAATTTTGATTTTAAGAAGGAATGACCAAAAACTGGCTCATGCAGGAAAGCTTATGACTTGCAATCTAAAGATATTGGTTCAACTACAGAACCGGATGTGAATTATTCTAAGGATTTTCATTATTTTACCCAGTCCTCCAAGATAAATCCCGCAGAAATAACTTGAACAAAACCAGAAACCTTTCCATTCCAATCCTTTCCACTCACCTCTTCAGTAATCTACCTACTATTCGAACTTACAAAATTTGTAAGGCGAAAATATTGCAGTTGTCCCTGTCCACACCACGAAGGCATATAGAGGGATTGGAGATACAGCTCCACTCATTCTTAGCCTTGGCGAAAGATAGATTTTAGTGGTCAACTTCACGCCCCCGGCCGCTTTAACCCCAGTGTATATTGAATACGAAGTTCGGTGAGCCCCCGGAGCCGGTTTGGACGGGTTGGAGACCAGAAAGATTTTTTTTCCCCTGCCAGAATTCGAAACCCGGATCGTCCAACCCGTAGCTTAATCGTCATACTGACTACTGAATGAAATGAGTTACCAAAAGTATGGTTAAATAAACCACAAATCAATACAGTAACAAAATTGTATTACATTTTTCATTTATTTGGTGTCATCTGTGGAACCGCAGTATAATCAGTGGCCAATATATTGGACAGGGTATAGAAACAAGCTAACTTTGGTCATTCTGCCTTGCCATCCTAGCAGCTTAGTAGAAGGACTGAGTAAAATCAGGAAAAAAAAACAAGTAGGATGGCCGGTACAGAGTAAATATTCGAGGTCCAGTACCTCCGGATACACACAGCAGGAGTTCAAACATTTGTTGCAAACTTTCGGGCTGGCTTCATACAGTAGCCGGGTCGTATGCAGTAAACACAACGATCCGTTCGGTTGATGGAATTCAGGTTAATAAAACACGACTTCCTGAACAAATTAGTGTCACCGTGTGGCGATAATCACTGTTTATTTTCCGTCGATAGGTGTGCTGCTACACACAGTCCCAACAACCCCAGCCCCACCCACACATCCACCAGCCCACTAGCGACTACAAATCTATGGCTATTGCATGCGTTGTGCGTGCGTGCTTGTGTATGTGTGAATGCATGGGAAATCCCGAAATGTGTTGAATCAACTACCTAGTAATTTTGTTAGATGGGCAATCAGTTGGAAGGAATCGATTTTGTGCTACCATACGTGCAGGTAATAGTAATGCACTTAACGTTTTTATGACAAAATCCACGCACATAACGTTAAAAACTTCATTTCCTATGCCAAATCGCAACACATGTCTCCTTTACACAGACAAACGAACAATGCTATTTGGCATTATAATGACACCGTATTGTGTACTGGCATATCATAAACAACACCTGAACACACCCACTTAAAATATACCGAGAGTCTTTTTAATAAGATATGAAGTATAATTAGCATTAGAGCCATGTGCAGTTCATTACTTAAGTGCAGAGGATTTTGAAAAAAGATAAGCAACTTCACAAATTTGTATCTGACATTTCCCGCAATCTCGTTGTCACTAAAAACCCGCATCCGTCCGGAAGCCGGGTTCACATCATTCGTCATAAAAAGTACAGACATTTTAAACCCTATCTGTTGAGCCAATTGTACAAATCCAATAAGCAGACACAGATCATCTCCATACAGCGGAGCCAGCAGAGCAAGATTCACCGGTACACTGGCGACGCTACAGCTCGGGAAATCCGATAAACCGTTTTAAAATCCAGGGAGAGACAAAATATTTTTCCTTGCTGTAAAGTGTCCGAACCGTCTCTGAGGACCAAGAAACCTGCTGTGCATTGGAGTACGGTTGTTTATTTCCTTGTGGTAAATCGGCAAAAGCGTGAAGCTTAATATTTATCTCAATCTAGTTCCAAGGAATGGATGTACACCTCCTTCAGCGTGCTCGTTGAATGCTCTTCAATGACGCTCACGGGCAACTTTACCTTTTTACCGGAATATTGTGTGCTGTGAACAACAAAGACATGATAGACAAATCCATATATGTGTGTGGCTCTAAGGAGCATGACGACAGCGATAAAATTAATAGGGGGGCTACTAAAACATTAATTAATATACCTCAAGCACAACTATTTTATTTTATACGAGGCTACATGTTTCGACCTTTTTAAACGGTCATCATCAGGCCTTCTAAGCGATCGAGTCAACAGATGCTGTGTCCCCTGTTAGTGCCCAGCTCTACTAACGAGGGACACACTTCGACGTCACTAAAAAAAACCCCCCACAACTTCCAAAGAATACGGGACCTAATATTATAGTTATAAAGCCCAACCACCATTTTAAATATTTTAACTACATATAGTTATGCAATACACACAACACTCCTTCTTATGTAATTGACTTGCCAGATTTTATGTATTATATTAATGTAAACATATTGGGATCCCAACATGTACACAGCATCTGTTGACTCGATCTGTTAGAAGGCCTGATGATGACCGTTTAAAAAGGTCGAAACATGTAGCCTCGTATACAAAAAAATAGTTGTGCTTGACGTATGTTAATTAATGTTTTATTATATTTCTAGCACATCGTGATGTCTTCCATCAAGTTAATAGGGAGAGGACAAAATAAAATCACTGGGAATAAGCTGAAACTTCAGGTGACACAACTCTGTTGTGCTCAGATCAATAGATATATTTATTTCAAACTACGCAAAATTCCACAGTAAACTGTTTCAGCTTAGCAGATGCAGTTTAACCAATTTTATATAATTATGTAAGGGAATGAATTCTCTTCCTCAAAGGTTGTATGGACGATTGTACAGTTTCTTTCACATGTTCTTATACCTAGGTCTAATGACGGCCCGTAGAGAGGTCGAAACTGGTGACCTTGGAAGCATAATTGTGTAGTGCAAGACGGAATACTGAATAAATATCTATTTACTGGTTAATTATGTGGTTGTGAAATCTAATTCGATTACTGTGGCAGACAAGGGAGATGATAATAAATTAGGAAATGTCCGCAGGATTTCACACCTCTGGATCAGTCGCTCTGACGTCTCTTTCAATTCATTCCAAACGCAATGTTTTTTTTTCTGCTTTTCAAATAGACAGAAAAGTTATTTATCCACCGTCAACTGTTTTCCCGGGCTGTCTGGCTCTTCACTTTTCTTGTACTCCCCTGAAACTGTGACATGTGTACTTATCCCTCTAAGGGCAAGATAGTCTCTTTCCTGTACACGTTTCGTTAAAACGATATGTTTCAATCGTCAGTTGTTTCTTCGGCCTCAGTTCGTACCACACAGAAAACACAATATAACGCCCTCATATAGAAAAATCACGTACATGCACGTAGGTCTTCGGGTAAAGTGCCTTGTTTCTTCGATTTTAACCAAAATCGGGATGTGTCAACAAATTTCGTGGATGCTCAAAAATGAAATTTCATAAAAATTTGTAAGATTGTAATCTCGCTGTTCCATTCCGGCAGACGCATGGACGGGCGGACAGTCATGACAAAGATAATACTCAAAAATCACCACTGCTTTACTAAAGCGCCTAAATTGCAATGAAAAGCAGATCTATCAACAGATATCACATTACGTATGAAATATCCGAGGCTGAGGACGTCCTAGGCTCTTTACCACAGCCGCCGTCCCGGGTCCGCCGTCGCCCCCGCCACTACTGATGCCGCCGCCTACAACACAACCACCGCCACCACCACCACCACCACAACCACAACCATAACCACCACCACCACCATATTACAGCCCAAATTCAGCCCCTGGCCTCCTCAACCTAGTGTTTCTGAAAGAGCGGGTTGCGATTGTTGCAGTTTTTCATTTAGCTGGTTGCAACGTAAGATCCCGAAAGTAAGAACTTCCATTAGTGTATGTACGCAAGGCACAGATTTGAAATTCTGTAGATATTCTGTCCCAATAGCGAAAGTTACTGTTGTAGTTACCTATACGTACACAAGGTGGCAGCGATCGTCAAAGGCAGTGCAATAACATTACAAAATACCACATTTTTGAGGAGGAACCCTGCAGACGGACCAGCAGGTACCTCTGAAACGCCATAAACAGCTACCAGACAATACGGCGTAAGATTTCAGACAAAATTTTAATAGTTATTGCCGTGAAAACCCCATACCTCAAAAAATAAAATGAAACTTTTTTTGTGCATGAAAGATTTGAGCGTCTCAAAGCTGAGTCGCAGATTGTTGGAGTCTTCTCTGATGTTACGTTGTGTCAGATGGTAAATAAGTCCAAATACGGGCGTTTCGAAGGCACCACGATCCTTCTAAACGTCGGTAATTATCAGACGACAGGGCATGACATGGCAGGAGGCTTTCATCTGCTATATATATATATATATATAGCTATATATATTGCTACACGCAACCGTCCCCTTCCTCAGTGAATACTTCATAAAACCACCGCACCATTATGTATGTTGTCAAACCAGAAGACACAAAGGGACCCAGGATAGCGACAGGCTGTTCTTAGTAGCGGTCTGAAGTGACAATAAATCAGGGATGAGTTACTACCGCTGTGGAAGCCGTCTCTTCAACCAACACCTTCAAGGTGGTTGGTCATAAGTAAATACATTCAGTCTAATGCAAGAATAAAATACACACGTTCTTCCTACGTCCTTCCTGGTGGAAGATGTAATTCAGAAACAAAATTACTACACACCCAAAATTCGTACTTCCTAGTCATGCTTATTATCACTGTGCTACAGCGTTTCATGAAGACGTACGAAGGCATGGACGTAAATTTCCACGCTATCTCAACATCGAAGCACCAGTTACGAATTGAACTTAAACCTAGCATTAATTCTACACATAATTCCAGTGTCACATAAAGTCAAATTGCTCCTGTCCATGCCATAAAAGCGTATGCGAAAGAGGAGGTATAGCTCCACTCTTTCTTACCCTATGCACGAGACTGTTATAAGTGGACAATTTCACGCCCTGTCCGCTTTGTCTGCATAGGAAAAAGACGCGTTATCCACTAAGAAGTAGGCCAGGCGTGCCCTAGGACCGGCCTGGACGTTTCGGAGAAGACAAAACCTCTTTCCTCCAACGGGAATCGAAACACGACTCTCGGATATAATAAATGTATATCAGTGGCATTATTGTTACTATATTTTGCTTCGATAAGATCATTATTACATTTAAACTGATGCATTTTCTGCACAAAATCACCAATTTACACACCGTTGCATAATAATAATAGTAGTAGTAGTAGTAGTAATAATAATAATAATAATAATAATAATAGCTGTACAAGTGGCGAAACGTAATAGCGTTATTATTATTATACGATATGTATGTCTCCTGTCACAGGCATTTCTTCCTGGTACTTCTCTTGAACCAGCGGTGATCCCCACCGCTCAGGCTTCAAACTTCACATTGCAGTACTTTCCGTATTATGTGTGATGTTCCAA
>Ga0123354_10006004_pt1 | contig 17898 bp, 9 predicted proteins | sample TergutLab28metaG_2_FD_97872 | JGI IMG/M metagenome (GOLD analysis project Ga0123354, IMG submission 97872) | Labiotermes labralis P4 segment gut microbial communities from Petit-Saut dam, French Guiana - Lab288 P4 | ecosystem: Host-associated > Arthropoda: Insects > Digestive system > Gut ...
ACATTCACGGGGAATCGTAAAAAATAATTCAAGTCTAATTGTTCGACTACGTTCCGAAGAATATATTGCATTCACCCTCAACATGCAAATAATGATAAGGGTGAGGGATGACTGCAGTTTGTGTAAGTAGCTGCAGGTAGATAGGAACCTGAAGCATAACAGAAACTTTCCCATTGTATTAAAAGGTAAATTTGTCCCTTGACACATCACTGAGACATGTAGGTGGCGTGAAGGTAAAACTAAACTCCCTTTTACCTCGGCAATAGATGCAGTTGAGTAGTTGACTTCACCCTCCGGCCCTTTTAGCTACATGGGATAAACTTTCATCATCCATCACATATGAGGCTGTGGTGGACCCCAGATCCGGTCTAGATGTTTTGGAGAAGAATAAATACCTTTCGTCTCCCGAAATTTAGACCCCGGACCTAACAGCATGCATCGCACGCACTATACCGCCTGAGCTATTCAGGCTTCGTTCCTCACTGTATAGGGAGTCATAAATCAGAAGAGGAAACCGGAAGCAATAATGATTTTCTTTACATTTTCATCCTAAAAAACCCAGTGGTTGGTATATATACCACCTGTTCTAAATTGAAAGTTTCAAATATATTTTTAAATAATCCTCAGAACCAAAAACAACCACGTCCCTACACAGCTTCAGCGAATTATTCGGTGTTAACCCCTTAAGAACGAAATTGTTTCTGTCTGATTTGAAGACCCAGTTCTTACCGCGCAGTAAACACTCTCTGTCTCGGTTATAAAACCGAAAGGTTAATGTTGTATAGAGAAATAATCGCTGTTTGTTCTGAGATCCGCACAAAACACATGAATACATTGCGGACAGAAGGCAGAAATTATGAATGTTAAAGCTGGTGGTTCATGAAGTAATTCTGAGATTTTAGAAAAGTTAAGCTGATGGATTTTGCCCTCTGAGACAATAAAATTAAACATTTCGTACTGTCGTACTGTAAGGACAACACTGACTCCCCGTATAACAATATGCTGCTTGAGAGATGTGCACTGATTAGCATTTATAGAAACCTCTCGTTTCATGAAGGAAATCAAAGTAAATATTAAAAAACTTGCTTTTGTGCATGTCGAGACAGATCTTAAACATATTTCTTCGTGGGCTGAAGGTTTTATATACGGTTCATTAGATATAATCTCTTCAAACACGTTTGTGTGCAAAATGATTGCATATGTATTAACTGATTGTCGCAAAATATGTGAAAAACCAAATCTCTGTCTAGTGCCTAGGAATCCTACTTTAGGTCCTAGTCAAAGACTAACACTAATTGAGGATTTGGGGTTCAAGAATCCTTAAGCCACATTTTTTTTTTATAAAATTGCTTATTAATTTATGGGTACATTTCCAAAACAATTTTTGAAGAGTTTCAGCCCGAGGGAACATAAAGTGCAAAGATGTTATAAAACTCACTTCAATCTACATCTGTTTCCTGGAAGAGTCTTGTCTAATTATTAGCCTCAAAATATTTGACCATTTCTGCTCCTTGGACTCAAAGTCTACACCTTTCTCTCCTCTATCCTCTTCTTCTTTGATCTTCATTTTCTTCCTTTCTTTTTCTTCGTCTCTCCTTATTCCTTTCTTCCTGCACAGCTTAGATTGGGTTTTGCTCGTTCATTGTAAAGAGAATTTTATTTTACCGCGCTGCAGTTCCCAGTAGGTCAGAACTTTCTCATTGTCCTGACTTCACGATCACTCCCGCTGGACACACCACATTCGGTAGGAATCCTCGGTTCGAGTAACCAGCTCTTCGCTGAAACCTGTACCTGACAACACGCAAAACTCATAAGAGAGAGATATCCATGCACCCGGCAGGATTTGAACCCCCAAACCCAGTAAACGTGCGGCCACATTTCCAAGCCTTAGACCGCAAGGCCACCAGGATCGAACTTGTTCGAATTAAGTCCACGTATGACACCCCTGAATTAGTAAGGGATAGGAAGTGGCGAACCAACAAACTGTAGGAAAGAGGTAGGCCTCACAGAAAATTGGTTAGGAAATAGGAAGAGGGCTGAGAGGATAGGGTAGGTATAAGCAGAGAATAAAGCAAGGAAGAGGTTGGCTGAAACAACCCTTCTACTCTCTCTAACCAAACCTCGCCCCTGGAAAAGCAGCAACTTGCGAGGCAAACCTGCAGCAGCTTCTAACCTAGCAGAGGCCTTCATAAATCCGAAAACGACACAAGTCAGATTTTATTTCTTGGAAATCGGTTTTGAGTGCTAAGGCAGCATAACACGCGTATGCATACTGATGAAGGGTTAATGTCAGTAACTGAGAATACACAGCGTGTTACACAATTGGAAGTGTTAGCTATCGTGTTTGCTTTGAAATCAAAGTTTTGGGGCATTAATTAAAAGACACTGCAGAATATCAACCAGTACGAACGACACATTTAATATATACGAACTAGACTGAAGTCACTTTTGCTGACAAAACGCTGCATTTAGCAACCAGTGGTCAAAACTGTGCGTGAGCACCACAGTTAAGCTGGACCCAGTGGTGCGAACACAGAAATTTCATACGGATTTTAAGACCCAAAATCACATCTAGGGTTTAGCGAGAATGCTGTCCTTGTCGATAACACAGCCCTGTGTAAAGTTGCCACCTCAATCTAGGGGCCGGTGTAGAATGCCTGGCGTTTTGTTTCCATCTATCTTATACACCTTCGAAAGTTGATGCTAAGACACATGTTAATTTACGTTTTACCTTCTGGTGGAAGGTGGGCGTAATGTACTGTAATAAACAGAGGTTTATGTGGCGCTCTTCCAGTAAAGAGAACGTTTGAAGAGGAGAGATACAGCGGGAGAGAGAGAGAGAGAAAGATAATTTGCTGCAGCCCTTTGCCTATACTACAGTGCCAGCTATTACTCGAAGCACAGTGATTGGACGAGAAATTTTAATACAAAGCTTCTTACAATCTGCTGTTTTCTCTTTTGGTTCCAAGGTGATTTCCTTCACCGTCTTGCAGATTACAAAGATTTCGTAAGTCTTGAGTTGGTCCCTTCTACCACCGGGACACACAGTATCGCAAATAATTTAAATACCTTACAAGTCGCCATAAAATTATCGCACTACAAAGGTACCTAAATTCTCCCCTCTGCAGTGTTCTCAGATGTGTCAAGAGTATTATCTTTACCTTGAGATCGAGCGAGCTGTTTGAATAGGTAACACCTGGGCTTGCAGTTAGGAGTTGCCCAGATTTAGTTGTTGGTGGGAAGCCGTGTATCCCGAAAGGTGCATTTCGTGATTTTATCCAGTCTTCCAGTTGAACACCAAGATTATACCTCGAAATAAGCAGAAAAAGCGTCCTTTCCAAACTTCCTATTTTTTTCGGAATCGGTTTTCATTTTGTTAGTATTCGATGTCGAAGAGTGAAGGCTGGTAATATAATGTAGCAAAATTACCATGAATCATTTGCACATCATTTTAAACTACTGGTTTTTATCGATAATTATCCTAGAGTTTAATACTTACTTACTTATTACTTACTTACTATATTTTGTTACTTACTTAATTACTTACTTACTTACTCCATGGTGCAGAGTCCTTCTTGAGAAGCTAACTGGTTTGCAGCTAGTCAAGAAATTCCCCGCATTTCACGGAACCCAAAGGTTCATTACCGCACTCAAAAGCTTCCGACACCTGTCTCTATCTGGGCTAGCCCAATCCAGTCCATATACCCACATTCCACCTCCTGGAGATCCATCCTAATATTGTTAACCCATCTAAGCCTAGGTCTCCCCAGTGGTCTCCTTCCCTCCCGTTTCCCCACCAAGACCCTATATCCTAGAGTTTAATAGAAACAAATATTTGCAATAAACAACATTCATGAAAATAAATTTATCACTCTTTCTTTTTCTTCATAATTCTTTGTAGTTTTCTAGTATACCTTATTAGACTTGTAATGTTCCAAGGTTTTAAGGTATTTCTTTAAATTTCCTACAAACCAACAAGCAATATTTCTGATGATAGATATTATACACGCAACAAGGATTGAGAATAATTCTCAAAGTCTGACATAATGTTTTCATTATTTCTTACTTCAGTTAAATACAGTGCCAAATAATAAGGATACTATATTGGCGTACGGCGGTGGCGCAGTTACTTGAGGTACTGCGCTACTAGCCGGAAGGTCGCGGGTTCCATTACCGATGGGGTCTTTGAGTCTCTAAGGGAAATTAATACAAGGAATATATTCTGGGGGTAAAGGCGGCCGTGCTGAAAACCTTGCCAATTACATATGGGAAGCCTAAGGATCCCCCAGTCTAGCTTATTTTGTTGGACACACCGGTTCTAATTTTGTGAGCCAATCCCATTGTACAATGGTAGTAAAGCAAGCAGTCCCGTTACAGGCCTGGACAGGCCCAGAGGGTTCTTAGGAAGTTAAGGTTCCCAGATTTCGTGACAACGGCACAGGATGGTGGTAGTTTGTCAGCCTTACGCACCGGCCGCCTTTACCCCCAGGAAATGCTCCTGGTACTCATTTCTGTTAGAGGCTGAGTCGACCCCAGGGCCATAGTGCGTTCAGAAGGATTTGATGTCAATGAAGAATCCACTGACACCAGCTGGGATCGAACCAGCGACCTTCCGATTTGTAGCACAGCACCTTAACCACTGCACTATCGTGGTCCCCTTGGAGTGGCCCAGAGGATTCCAGGAAGTTAAGGTTCCCAGGTTTCATGACAACGGCACAGGATGGTGGTAAGTTTGTCAGCCTTACGCACCGGCCACCTTTACCCCCAGGAAATACTCCTGGTACTCATTTCGGTTAGAGGCTGAGTCGACCCCAGGGCCATAGTGCGATCGGAAGGATTTTGTCAATGAAAAATTCCAATGACACCAGCTGGGATCGAACCAGCAACCTTCCGCTTTGTAGCACAGCACCTTAACCACTGTGCTACCGCGGTCCCCGTACAATGGTAGTGTTTACAGATATTTGCTTCTTAGACGGCTCATTTTTATAAGAATTAGGCACAGAAGTTTGTGCCCTCGTTAATCCTGTTTGTGTTTATTTCATTTTAATAATATTTAATTAATATGAAATTAAATGTTCTGTTGGCAGTGAGTAATACATTCCGTATACTGGTAATTAATGCTGTGTAGTTCGGTACACTGGCACAGACGTCTTGAAAAATAGTATTGCATTTATTTATAAGTCGAATGTGTAGAGATTAGGTACTTCTGACAACTTGTAGGCCTGTCCACCTACCTACCTACCTACCAAATTACATATGTCGTATCACAGAAGCTAACTACTTCTATGAAGCAAAGTCCATGAGAAGCTAATAGTTCGCTAGCCAGTCAAAAAGAGCTCCGAATTTTATGAAAGCCTCAAATTTTCTTACCCTTGACACAACAGCCAGCGTACCAGAAAGAGATAATTCACAAGTCCACTACTTCATACCCTATTTCTCTACGATATAATCTTAACTATACTTCAATATTATTCATCCCTTAACGGCTAAGTCTCTAAGCGGTTATTTCTCTCAAGTTTACCAAAAAGTTTTGTATATAGTACTTTCCCCCCACCCTCCCCCATACATTCCACACTTACCGCCCATTTCATCCTCCTCGATTCAATTACTATAATAAGTCTTGGTGCGCGAAACTTCCATTTTTGAGGTGACTTCCGAATTTCGATCTCAGTACCAGCTGTTTGACGTTCAGGTGACTTTGCATCGTGATAAATTCTTACAATAAAACAAGCTAGATGCATTAATTTCTCAAAATTATTCTTAGAATAAAAACGCTACATGTTTCGGACAGTTCCTCTGTCCATCATCAGGAGTTTTTCACTGTACACACAGCAATAGATATATGTCATACAGGTTTGTAGACGGCTTTCGGGCCTGCTCGAAAGCCGTCTACAGTTCTGTATGACACTACCATTGCTGTGTGTACAGTGAAAAACTTCTGATGATGAACAGAGTAACTGTCCGAAACATGTAGAATTTTTATTCCAAAAATAAATTTGAGAAATTAGTGCATCTAGTTGGTTTTATTGTAAGGGTTCAGTACAAGCATCTCAGGAAGCCAGGATACTGTAGTCGGTATAGTGACTAGAATATGGGCTGGACGCTAAGGAGTTCGAATACCGACATTGGTACAAAATCTATCTGTTCTCCAAAGCTTGCAGATCTTCTGTGGAGCCCAATGAGCCTCCTGTTCCACAGGCACGAAAGGATGTCACCCAGAGTTAAAACGGCTTAAGCGGGAAGCTAACCACGCACCCTCACCTATTTCTGAGGTTAGAAATAGATGGAGCTACACATCCCCCCACCCATTTTATGCCTTCATGATGTTTATTAAGGAAGACTTCACTTTTTTTAACTGACGGTTCTGAAATATATTTTGTGGTACTTAGTCTAAAACCGAGAAATTCTAAAATATCTCACGATCCTATTTGTAGACAATTTTCTGTTTAATATTTGTGATTTTTTTCCATCTCATTTCAAAGTAAAGAGGTCATACATTTTTTAAATTTAATACATCGTCAATACGCCACTTAAAAATCAATTATCCATTACTCTGCATTTCAGAAGAGAGTCTAAATGTGACAGAGAATAATTTACTTTTGAGCCACAGACATAATTTTGACAGATGTGATGACTTACAAATAATCTGGAAGGGAGTTTCAGAGCAGAATTATGTCTCAGCATTTTCCTGGTGTGATGAGAAAAGCAACGGAAAAATCAAGAAAAGAAAGCAAACAGAAACTTCGCAGTATTGTACGTTAGAAGTTTTATAGAATAGTATGGTGAGTTGATTTGCGTTTATCATTTAAGAAACTTTTAAGGGAAGCAGCTGCACATTATTTTAAATTAGTATTGTATTAAAACTTACAGAGGGAAACTAAAAATCTGCAAAAAAAACTTCGGGCGGAATTAATAGTGTCCAAGTCAATAGTCTAAATTTGGGTTCGTCTGAAAATAAGAAACGCTGTAAGGTTTATTTCTCTTCGTGCCCCTCAATTACTATCAGCTACAAAAAAAAGTCGAAGCGTCTTGTGTTGTCGCATGTGAACAGAGCACACGCCACGGCTCACGTAAGACGAGGCACGCTGGTGCACGGCAGTGAAAACTGCTCGGAAACATCCATTCTCGTTGGACGCCTTTTCCTTTCGAAATACCATCCCTCCTCCCCTTCAACCCCTTGGAGAAACCGGGCTTCTAAAATATTCTTGTCTTTTCCTCACCAAAACCAACCAATCAGGAACGTATACGTCAGAAAACCACCATAGCTTCTAGGTTTGGCGAGGGTGGTTGTGGGGTAGGGTTGGGGGAGAAAGGAAGGCGTAGTTCTACATTTTGAAGAGGATTTGCTCCTAGGAAATGTGTGTAGTGCAAGAGGGAGTAAGGTGGGGTGGGTTTCAGGGAGGCGGAGGGACGCCATGCGTCTTTGCTGAGAGAAGAAACATCAATAATACAGGAAAAGCAAAGAGAAATGGTCTTTCAAACAAGAATGAAGTAACAATATTTTCAGGCTCTGTTTCGTACATTTCTCATTCCCGATCTTTTCAAGTATTACTTAATTACTTAGTGTTTCACACATTACAATAACAAAACACAGTCTCTAATATGATACTATACTTGTAACAGCAGAGTCAAGTTTTTAAACGAGAAAAGTCTAAAGAATAAAGAAACTATGATCTTGTGCCACTCTTTCCCTGAAGTAACGACGTGGAGAAACCAAAGAGAAGCCTTCTGTACGAGAGTACCCACAAACACATATACGCCATCTATTCACAGAAAAGACAGATGGATATTACCAGAAAGTTTGCCTACACAAGCAACTGTGCTTCAACACGTTTTGGAGGCTTTACCTGTTTCTAATTTCCGCGCGCTCTCTGAGATGAATAGGAAAAAACAAAACACATGCGTTGGCGTATCAACAGCCACGCGGAAATGTTCACCTCGATATATCGCATGTCAGCGCGGTTCAAACTAAGGCAGACTCTTTGTCTCCCCCGTCTTGTAGAGAAGAGCTGATAAAAACGAGAGAAAAGAGGAAATTGGGAGAAGCTGAGAAATGTTGCCGTGCAGAGAACGGCAGGGTCTGTTGGTAGTTCTGTCTGACTGTCTGTCTATCTATCTGTATTTGTGTCTGTCTAATACTTTCATCTCGTCTTTCTGGTATCCTTATCCGAGACATCTGTAGATCACAAAAGACCTTAGGTTTGAAGTTACCTAATCTGGTATAAGGGTAAAGCAGTCCCATTACAGGCCTGGACAGGCCCAAAGGTTCCCAGATTTCGTGACAACGGCACAGGATGGTGGTAGGTTGTCAGCCTTACGCACCGACCGCCTTTACCCCCAGGAAATTCTCCTGGTACTCATTTCTGTTAGAGGCTGAGTCGGCCCCAGAGCCATAGTGCGATCAGAAGAATTTTATATCAATGAAAAATCCACTGACACCAGCTGGGATCGAACCAGCAACCTTCGGAATTGTAACGCAGCACCTTACCACTGTGCTACCGCGGTCCCCCACCTAATCTGGTATATATTTCCGAAATGGGACTAAAGTACGTGAGCGTCTTGGGGTAAGAATAAAACAACAATATACCACCCCCTAGTAATAATTGAAAAAATGTTTAAATTTAAAAAATAAGAAAAACGAAGAAAGAGTGTAAAAGAAGAAAGGAGGACAATAGTTGAAATGAAGAAAAATGTAGAAGTTAAGCCACTTTTAATAAAATTAGGGATTAATCATAAATTTAGAAGTGAAAAAGGAGAGTATGAGATAAAATAGACAAATATTCAATGAATATAAACGTAAGGCAAAACAGGCATTTCGTTTGCGGTTCAAACCACAAGTTCACTTTGTACAGCCTGAAAAGAAATTTTTAAGAAAATATTCGGTTAGAAATATTTGAGTAGGGCTCCCTGCCTTAATCACGCGAGAGCAAGTATAATCCACGCAGTATATAATACGTGTGTATTTGCAGGTTCAGCAGGCCAGAAGATTGTAGACAGCATTTTTTTTAATCGTTGTACCGTGCATTTCGATATCTATAAAGTTCATACACAAACAAATGCACTCTAAATTAAACTTGACAAAGTTTTAAAATTTACATTAAAAATCACTTTGACTTTCTCCTACGTGTTTCGGTCTACGGCCATCATCAGGGAGCCTTCACTAGAGTCTAACTAAAGTTATATTTAGGTTAAAATTCTGTAAAAAAAAAAACCACGTCGTTATATGTTATGCGGTGGTATGGCAGCTTGCTGCAACACCACCGCATAACATATAACGAAGTAGTTTTTACCGAATCTTAACCTAAATATAACTTTAGTTAGACTCTAGTGAAGGCTCCCTGATTAAGGTCGTTGACCGAAATACGTAGGAGCAAGTCAAAGCGATTTTTAAAGTGAATTTTAAAACTTTATCTAGTTTAATAAATAGTGCATTTGTTGGTGTATGAACTTTGTAGACAGCATTTTTTTTTACCCTGACTCTCAGTTTTGTTAGTCGGTGAAAGGAAGCTTCGTCCAAACTGTGCCAACGAATACTGGATAATTTATGACGGAAATCGGCAGAAGTCCCACTGCCAATATGTAGTCTATAGATTCGAGATTATTGGAAATGCCTGACTTTGTTCGTGAGCATTACAAAAATATCTTACTGAAACAGCCGTCAACAATTATACTAGTAGGTGAGCACGGCATTCCCTACAGTGTCAGAGTGTTTATACCCTACAGCAGGGGTTATAAATGCAAGAAACGATATACAAATTTACACTTTTTAAATTTAGTTTATAACAGTACATTAAAAATAGCCTCTTTATATACTGATACTATTTTGTATCACGTAATTTTTATTACTAATTGTTTGAAATAGTATCCATTTTCTTGATTTTGTCTGTGTTTGTTAATATTGTTTTATTCTTCGACTAAGTATTTACCTGAAAAACTAAAAATACACTAAGTAATTAATTACATAGCTGACCAAGTAACTGTCAGCTTACCTAAATAACTATATTTTTATTCTCAAGAAGGACTGTTACAATATACCGCAGTAACGTGACCTTGAATAGGACTATTTTATCGCCCTCTAATAAAGGATATATATATATAAGACTGGCAAACTCCAAGTTCTTGGAAATTTATCTGCCTCGGCGCAGCTTCGTTTACCATAAATCCCCCACTGACATCCCGGAAACTAAACACAAGTCTCCATCATCAAAAGGAGTCAACTAATCATCGGAGTTATAAAACCGCCTAAATACCTGATCATTCCATCTACTAACTACCCAAACAATCAATTGTCTATACTATTTCCTGTACATGGTCAATCTATAAGGTTATTCAAGAAATTTAATATGAATATGGAACACAAAGCTCATTACATTACCCAAAGAAATAACCACTAGAAATTATTCTGCCTGAAATATAACAGACCAATTTACACCCTTAAAAACCACATCTCTGAAAACTATCCTACTATTATTCTTTCATTGGTGTCTCAGCCTTCTATTCTGAAAACGTCCTTTAAGAATTGCATTTAAAGAAGGAAATTATGAAGAAGTTTTATTGACGTTGGTAGGGGAACAATAATTGTAATCGCAGTCAGGGAATATTTAAAATGTGGAGGTCAAAATTACATTACACAGCCTCTGTTATCATCACACTGAAACAAGTGAGTGGTCTAAAATTATTAAAATACAATTCTGTAAATATGAGCAAATAGTAGTAAAATTTATGTACGAAATTTTCAGGCGTGGTTACTGTATTTACTTTAAACATGTTACGTCATATAGATGTTACATTTATCCAGTTGTTAAACTTATTAAGTAGGTAGTATGTCTATTTACATTATATATTTGCTGAGTCTATCTAGTCATAAAATCGTATAAATTGTTGATTAGTTGTTGTTTCTACATGGTTACGTATACCCGGTTGTTAAATTTGTTAAAAATACATGATTTCTGTTTACATTACCTATCTATTATTATAAAACAAGAATTTGTGCATCAAGTTGGTCAATTACTAAGATTATACTGAGATGCACGGTCAGCAAAACATCAGAGTTAAAATGTGGGTTTGACAGTAAAGAAATAGATTATTATGATGGGTTAAAATAATCTGAAAATCCATTTATTCCAATAATGGTGGAATGATGTGTTCAGGCGAGACGTCGCGATGGGTACTAGAACTCTGATAACTCTGTAGTGAAATTCCCACTCATAACCTAAACTTAGTAATTCCATCACAGCCGACATGATCTGAGCATCATGATTATGACAGGCAGGTGGAAGGGAGGCAGTGTCAAAGTTAAACTCTCGTCAACCACTGTACAGCCTAGTGTTAGCTGGCTTTGTCAGCCCGTGTTTTGCACCCCCTAAAACCACCACCAGCTTCTACCCCGCAACAAAACCTCGTGGTTTTGTTTCACACTAGGCAGATTGATTTTACTTTAACAGATAAGAGTTTAGTGCTTGTAAATATCACTATAAATACAGATAAAATATTCGGAATGTATTTCTGTTGAAGGAACACACTGTGGAGAAACTGCCTGGAATAGGAAAATTTGAAATATCATAAAATGAATCAAATGCAGATAATTTCACTCTTCTCTGTTGTTACGCAGGGAGCAGTGGTAATTTCTTATCGACGTTTCAGGACAAGCTGTCAGTCCCATCTACAGCGGTCGAGAATCCAAAAGAAAGGCTTCATTTGGATTCCCGACCCATGAAGAAAGGACGGACAGGTTATCCTGAAACGTCGGTAAGAATTTATCACTACTCGCTGCGTAACAACCCAGAAGAGCGCATTTATCTGCTACTTCACGGCGGAAGCCTGAAATCACGCATGAATTAAGTGCAATATATTTCTGAAATGTTAGTCGCGGAATTCTTTTAAGACTCACTACCGCTAATTCTGATATTATCCTTCCATTCTGAGTCACTTACATTCAGCTATGATACCCATAACATGTTTCTTGAGACCTGATTTAAATTAAACCTTCAGCGAATAATTTCCGTTTTTGTCACCTATGATATTCTTTAGCAATTTAATTCAGTAAGAACTTATTTTATCTGCGTGTTTCACCCAACAAAGTAAATACTGGCATAATGATTTATCCCACTAAACTCGATAAACCAGGAAAATGACTGTATGTTAATAATAAATTAAGTCTTATTTAACAGCAAAATATTCTCGTTTGGAATTTTTTCGATATCTGACATGAAGAGACAGAATATAAATGAAGTATAGAATTGTTCAGTCTTAAAGTCGATGTTAGATGGAGGTCAGTGTTCAACATGATGTTCCAGACAATTTACTGCCGAGAAAGGACCCTGGTACAGAACGGAGTAGAGGCTGGGGTTCCTCCAGCTAAATCTGAATCCAGTTTATCCAGTCTAAATGTCTCCGAATCAACGGTAACCAACCCAGACGTACCCCCACTTCCCATCTGTACAACTCTCTAGACATCCAGCCCATCCCCGTTCTCATCCACCTACTTAACGAAAAATTTTTCGTTCATTGCCCCCTACATCCCAACCCCCCAGTCCAACAAATAGGGAATTATACTCTAGCCGACTTGACTAACTGTGCAAAAAATATAAACACAACCGTACGAAGCATATACTGCTTTAATTAGCTTACCGGAAGTCGCATTGTTTTTATTCATGATTTTTCACTATCTTTATTTGCACCCATATTTATATACATATTATTCAGTTCAACTTGTACCATAGTGTAAATATTTATTCAAATTGGTCACAGGAGCAGTTTTGTAATTTATTGTAATTTATCCTTGTAAACACCGCATATACTCTCCGTGCAATAAATCTCTTCAAAAAAAATACGTTGGGTAGGCCCCATAATCCGGTCTGGACGTGTTTGGAGAAGAGAAAATCCGTTGCTCCAGCTGGGAATCAAAATAGATATAAACGTGACCAATATATTCCTTGTTACCGATGCCAGAGTTTCATTTTTTTTCACTAAATCGTACTAAAACACTTTAAAATCTCTCACACCAGCCAGATAAACACCCACTGCAAATTCTTCTTAAGTCACTGCATTATATTTTGCTTAAATTTATTAGGGTGGTTCTTGAACGAAAAGAAAAATGCTCATAGAAGTTTACCATAAATAGCCTATTCCTAAAGTAGGCTTATTCTTGTTCTCCTCAAGAGCAAGCTTTAGGCATTACTGTACCTTCCACCTGCATTTGATCTTTATATCATGTCCTAAAACGTACCAAAAATCTGTTCCGTTTAGGTTTATTAACTAAAATCAGATTCGGTATTTTTGTAGTTTTCATCATCATCATTATCATCAGTATGTTAACTGAAGAATTTACGTTTAATACACACCGATTTCTATGAATACCCTAATTAACATCAATATTAATTAAGTGGGACATTGAGAAAAAAGTCAGTAGCGCATAAATTTTTCAATAAATAACCTACACTAACTTACTTAAAATTGTTAAACTTACAAAAACATAAAATTTGTATTTGGAGTGTTGCTCTTTAAGGATCAGAAACATAGACCCTAGGAAAAAATGAATAAAGGGTCGGTATATGCATTTGAAACATGGTGCTGGAGAAGAATGTTAAAAATAAAATTGACAGATAGAATAACGAATGATGAAGTTTTTTCAAACGGCGAAAGAAGAAAGATTACGTTAACATTAAAAAAAATAATAGACGCCACTCATGGGTAGGGCATACAGTTAGGCATAACGAGTTTGTAGTAAACATCCTTGAAGAAATAATATCGGGGAAAAAAGCCCGTGGGAAGACCTCGACTACAATACTTAAAGCAAGTCGTCAGAAACACAGGAGCTGACAGTTATACAGCAATGATAAGAATGGCTTGCAACTAATCCAGAGGGAAAGCTGCAAACCAATCAAAAGATTGAAGTAGAAGAAGAAGAAGAAGAAGAAGAAGAAGACTGTGATTATGTTATGGGAGTTCGTCGCCGAACGACTGTCATCTGTTTACAACGCCCTTGGTTGTCACGAACTTAACGATGACTAAAGCATGGAGCCATTTGTGATACAATGACTGATAGCAGAGAATACGGGCTGATATCAACGGGGAATTCAAAATCGCGTCTCACGGTGCAATAAATGTCTTGTTTTTTGCCTGTAATATGTGGAAAATTAGTGGGATTGCAGTACAACTATGTCGTAACTCTTCGTGGATTACCAAATTTTGCGCCATTTAACAAAATTATGTCTGTATGAATTTGTTACTGCAGGCCCTACATTTCACTTCGCTAAATGGATAACAAATATCTTGAAATTTTTCAAATTTGGTATTGGAAGAGGATGGAAGAGATTTGTTGGAATCATGTGGAGGCTGAAAAAGTATTGCATTGAGTCCAGGAAGAAAGGAAAATTCTAAGTAAACTAAAATGAAAGAAGGTTAACTGGACTGGTTATATCTGGAGTTGAAATTGCGGCTGCAAAGCGTTATTGACGGACAGATAGAAGGGAAGGCAGAAGGGAAAAGAAGGCAAGGAAGAAGATGTAAAGGAACACTGGATGAACTAAAGGAAAAGTGAAGACACTGGAATATGTGAGCGGAAGAACTAGATGGCACTGTCTGGAGAACTCGTTACGGAAGAGTCTATCGACCCATCGCAAGATGGCCTACGCAATGAGTGGATGTAGATTTCAGTCAAACAAAACGGATACTGTGAAAAATCCTTTTGCCTATTCGTACGGGTGCTCATTTGTATCGGTACCGTCCTACCATCCTCAGGTGAAATATCATTTTATCACAGGCGTTTGTACCAGACACAACATTACAACACGCAAAAGTACACGGATTCGTATAAACAAAAAATTCCTTGATTACATGCAAGAAGTAGCCTGTACTGGTACAGACCTCAGCATCAATGTGGATTCAGGTGTAAGGGAATCACAACAGCAACATCTGAATAACTGCATGGAGCAGAGTGCTTCTTGAGAAGCTAACACGTTCTCAGATAGTGAAGAAATTCCCCGCTTTTCGTGGAAACTGAAGGTTCGTTACCGCATTCACAACAGCCGGTCACCTCTCTCTCAGCCATATCAATCCAGTCCATGCCTCCATCTCACTTCCTGAAGATCCAGCTTAATATTATCTTCCCATCTCCACCTGGGTCTACAAAATGGTCTCTTTCCCTCAGGTTCCCCACCAAAACCCTGTATACACCCCTCCTCTCCCCCATACGTGCTACATTGTCCGCTCATCTAAGTCTCCTCTGATTGATCATCCAAACAGTGTTTGGTGAGGAGTATAGATCAATAAGCTCCTCATTATGCATTCCTCTCCACTCCTATGTTATCTCGACCCTGTCACGTCCATATATCCTCCTCAGCACCCTATTCTCAAACACCCTCAGCCTAGGTTCATCCCTCAGTATGAGCGACCAAGTTTCACACCCATAAAAAAGTACAGGCAAAATTATAGTTCTATATATCTTACTCCTTATATTTTTGGATAGCAAATGGAGGATAAAAGATTCTGTACCGAATAATAAGAAGGATTCCCATATTTCAATCTGCTCTTAATTTCCCCCTCAATGGAATCTTGATTTCTTAAGGTTATTCCCAAATATTTGAACTGTTCCACCCTGCAACAGTAACATCAGTTACCAATTCTGTATTCACCAGCTGTCCTCATCTTTAAAGTCAAAAAGTAAAACAACAAGAAATGTCGAGATGAATATCTATATAACGTGACAGTAAGACTGGCAACAGTGAATCTGATTAGAAGGAAGATCTACACGGGGTTTAATTGATGTATAGAGTACACCCTGCCTGTTTTAGTAGTAAGACTACGCTAACTATAATTCTAGTACTGACTGCAACATGTTTCATTTAGATAATTCACACATCACAGAATTCCTGCTGGGGTCTAGTCCAAACGTAAGGAAACTTTCTTCTTAGATACGGAAGTATAACAATTCTAAAACATACAAAATCTAAACATATTGCATGATTGACATTTGAATATATTTAATTCTTGTGTGATATTTTCTTTTCCTTTACTCCTATTCTGCCACATGTGTAAGGAAACTCAATACTTTTGTCTTAAGCCTGCTTAAACTTCGCGTTATTTAAGTGGACTTCATTATAATCGGCTTGGTAACAAAGTAAACTGATAAAGAGTAAGTCCTTTTTTATTCATATTGAATTATTTTGGTTACTAACAAAGCGTCGCTCTTTAGTGCCTGCCTTTCGTAGACTTTTCCAGGTTTCACCAAAATTTTATAGCATTCTTTTCGTAAAAAATAGTCATTATAATTGCCCAAATAGGGTAAAATGAATCATTCAGGTATCTAAAGTGGTGTTAGTGTTGAAACGTAGGGATGGATAGGACATTGAAAAGTCCTCGCGAGTGTGTTGTGCAAGAGAAGCGGTCTGACTTAGGTGTGTTTTGCTATACAACTAACATGAAGTTTTGCGTCAAAGTTAAACGCTCGTCAGCCGACCGGGGGCTGTGTTTGTCAGTCACGACACAGACGTGAACCGCATCCCCACTCCATGCGCTAACACTCTCATCAACACCCACTGGTTTTATTTAGCTGTGGGGTATTTAGAGCATTTAGAGTTATGTGATGCAGATTTCACAAATGTAATTGCTGTCCTCTACTTTAATAGCTTATTATAACAATCGAGAGTAGGGGAAAAAAGTTCTATGGCTTATAAAATAAACATGCTCGCAGTTTGGATAACCCTACCATTTGCGTTATCCCTTTGTAGCTGAAAACAAAACTGAATTACAACAATTTCATCCAGTATTCCAACATATTACTTCAGTTAGCTAGTACAATCGATGATAGAAACACACAATTTTTACGTCGTCCCGAAACGTCGGTAAGGAACTACCATTAAACGCTGCGTAATAAACCAGAAAAGCGCCTATCTCTTCTACTTCGCGGCTAAGACCTGAAATCACTCATAGAATTTTTACATAGTTTAATAAAATTTTCGATACCTGTGGGCTCGAAATTCTGTATTTCACTGTTTTTATAAATATAAATTTCTCAGGGTAAACAGCGGTCTCAGCGTGAATCTGACCACTCACCTTTATCTAGTGTCAAAGTCAAGACTGACCGGAAGTATATCTCCACACCGACAAGTGAATTCATCACGTGCACAGGGCAAATTTACTTTTCCAATACCATAATTTTTCACCAAGCAGGATTATGTCACTTGCTGTTCGATTTTGATCGCCAAACTTTCAATATCTCTTTGGAAAGTGCTGCAGTTTTTCCTAAATTATTTCCATGCCCTTTCACTTCTTCGCACATCCAGAATAGCTGATTTAGTCACTATATTTGTCTGTCAAGATAGCGAATAAATTCACTTTCCTCATTTTCAGAGCACAGCTACACTGAAATCTGAATGCACAACATATAAATATAAGTTTAAAATATTGAGAATATTAAATTGCTTTTACATATGACGTGTTTACTTTCTTGGGGCTTATTATACGAATATGTCAATAGCTGATCAACAAAAAAAAATGGAAAATTTATGAAAGAAGGCATATTTCTTAAACGTTTTTCTTAGACAGGACGAGAAGAAAGTGCAAAGAAACTGAGTTAGTTCTCAGAGTACAACCAACAAGATGCGACGTTTCGCAAATGACAAATGACAAATGTCCGACGCTGTATGTGCAGTTCTGAGCTTTTGATGATGGACGGAAAGCCCGTCTGAAACATGTAGAGCGTCTTACAGAAATAAATAAATTGAGAAAAGTTGCATCTTTTTGGTTGTAACCTGAAAACATATTAGCGATGCACGGACATATGAATCTTATGCGTATTGGACCGTGCATCATCTTGATATTTGAATAAAGGTTGACCAACTAGATGACACTTGCTTTATTATATATTGCTCAACATGTTTCAGACGTTAATACGTC
>Ga0123354_10006005_pt1 | contig 17895 bp, 16 predicted proteins | sample TergutLab28metaG_2_FD_97872 | JGI IMG/M metagenome (GOLD analysis project Ga0123354, IMG submission 97872) | Labiotermes labralis P4 segment gut microbial communities from Petit-Saut dam, French Guiana - Lab288 P4 | ecosystem: Host-associated > Arthropoda: Insects > Digestive system > Gut ...
GTGTTAAGTTTAGAGAAGGAAAATCAGATGGTGCCGTAGGGAGAACTCCGTGGGGGTCCCCCCTCAAAGGGGGCTTTGGGTTGCCCAACCCCAAAGTGGCCCAACTACCGCCCCCCCCCCCCCCATTTTAATGCTGAATCACTTGGGCGTGCTATTTGTGCATTTTTTCCATCCCTCTGTTTCTGCTGTTCTTTTGTGTCCAAATACGGTCCACAGCATTTTGTTCTCCAACACCTTCACTTCTTTGTTGTTCTCCTTGCGGCACAGAAGACACATGTTTCGGTTAACTCTCTGAAATTTATCTTAGTATTATTCTGCTTCAGTCGTTGCTACGATGAATAAAATATTTTCTGAATGGTGTTGTAGTATCGTAACTTGGCCGCCATGATCTATTCAGAAGATACCACACTGGAAACCAGTCTCTGCTACAAAATATTAAAACCAAAATAAGATGTGGCTTTAATGTCAACCTGTCAATGAAAGATAAGCCGGGTAAATAATCCCCGAAAACATTGTTAAAGGTCAACCCTGCTTCCGCCAACGAACGATGAAACATGATCTTATTTTAAGGCTCTGTTAATATGTATATCCGGGGTGGGGGAGGGGGGTGCCCCCGCGCAGAAGTGGGTGCTTTTTTGTGTCTGAATGAGTGAGTGGCATGTCCCGTAATGGAATATCTACCTCAACCTTTACGCCAGTGGCGGCGAACCAATTTGGTACAGAATGAGGATAAATAGGCTCGTCACTGTAACTACATTATGTTGATACAGTGCAGTGGGCGTCCGGGATTTAAGGCTTCGCCGCGCTGTAGTTGAAATACTCTTTTGTGTTCAGCAGCGACGTCCGGTGACAAACCAACCTACTTTTTTATAAGACGTTTCATCACCGATGTGTGTTTTGAATAATAAGATCACCGTCAATAGAAAAAAGGAAGGTTTAAACCAGTGTTAGTTCAGCAACATGTTTTGGCCTGACAGGCCATCATCAGGTTGACCACGAATATAGAAGAGTTATTGGTCAACCCGATGATGGCCTGTCAGGCCGAAACGTGTTGTTGAATTAACACTGGAGTAAATATTTGTTTTATGCGACGAACGAAGATCTCAAAAAACACGGTAGATATCCTCTCAATGCGAGGGGTCTGAATAAAATAAAACACCTTTTCACAATACACCGCGATACATCCACACATGCTGTTTATATTTCGTCTGTCGTGTACAGTGATGAATTAAAGTGTTGTAATTCGTCAAAAGTGAGACGTTAAATGAAGTCTGGACGTCAAAATGAGTGAAGCCAGATTGAACCGATTGTCGTACCTACGTCATCTGCGTGCAGTATGTGAAGACTTCTCTCGCTTCCTGTATAGAAAGACATTAATGCATCATAATATAGCACTAATGGCCGCGTCGACTACGTAAAGAAAGTTTACACTACTTTCACTGGAAAGAAAGCGTCCTTGAACATGCCAGGTACGTATATATTGACTACATGAACAATAAAAACAAGTACGTAGAGTTAGCCGCGATTTTCGTGCTCAACCAACATAATTCCGTACAGTCTACTTCTCTTATTCTGGTTAGCCTGCAATTTTGCGACATGCTTTCGAAAATAAACCTCCGCCACTTACTGTCGCGTTCCCACCGGGTGTCGGTTGTCTCGCAATTTCTTAGTTTTCTGTTCACACAATTGTTCACGCAGTGTAGACGTTATGTTTGTGATTTATTTTTGAGATTGCTTTTGTGTGTGTGTGAAGTTTGCTGTTGGCGGAATCTTCCACTGGAAGAGGAGCCCGAGTTCCTCCTACAGCCAGCCTATCGGTCTCACAGTTTCTAAACATTGAACATTTGTTCGAGAGATACAGTCTTATCAAGAACTGAAGTAGCGAGAGGAATTTACGATTGGAAAAATACCGCACTATAGAACTTTTAAAATATTTCCAAATTTATTCACGTAAACGGCAAACGTAAGCAGCAATAGAACAAGACACGTGTCGAAAAGTGAACGAGGTTCACGCTCTGTTTTAGGCAAAGGACTGCGTTTTAGGCAGTTAAACTTTCCGCTAGGGTACCTGTTACGATCTGATAGGTTACCCATCAAAAACATAACTGGGAAAAATTATGTTTCCTTCTGAGATGCTTGTGTGTATCGAGTTTCAGAAGTGTGCGCCTTATCATGAAGTGAACAGGGAATTAAACCGGCTCGACCTTGATGCCAACCTTAACGTTCAGAAGTTTCGATGACGGCGTCATTTCCGTAGAATCGTTAGACTTGCGGAGAAATGCCACTAATTCCACAAGAACATACCCATGACGGTATAATCATTACATTTATAGTGAATACAGTATCTCTGTCTAGTTCTAGGAGAACTAAATCATGGCATTATGAAGCGGCTGTTACACTTTGGCTATGAACAACTGATACCAGTAAAAATAAGACAAGCCATTACGTCTTTTGTGATAGTCGTTATGTATGTACAACGTCATAGCGGCGTAACGATTTCTCCTGTAGTGGAAGAATTGCTGGTACATAACTGCATAAGAATCGACATGGCATAAATCGCACGGTTTGGAAAGCTGTCCCTATCAAAACGCAAGTTGTTACTTTTAGTGTGTTCAAAACATTAACATTAGCTAGTAAACAACACAATCGATTCTGCGTGTGTTAAACCTATTAACCAGACGTTGAAGCTTCATCCGGTACAGCATCGCTAGTAACAGTTCGTTACCAGTACACTGTATCCATACACAGGAAACAGGCTAACAGAACTATAGCAATGTATGTCTCCATAGTGGGTTATAGTAGGGTAAGATTTTAATACAGCGTTTGGAGTCATGTAATTATGCGTCATGATCCTGCATTACACAATCCTTATACCCTAGCAGAAAATTGCTTAGTCAATTAGCGTAAGGTCGAATACATAGAAAAGTTTTCACCTGCAAAGCAAGGCCACTACAATCGTCAACACGTGTTATTTATTACCAGTTCGCAGAACCAGTGGGACCTCACATAGTAGGGATTATTTTGAGGACCAGGTGAATGCAATACAAAAGGTGTGTGTGTGTGTGTGTGTTCATGTCAGGATTCAGAAGTGCCGAAACTAAACATCAAAATTGGCATGCTTAACCAGGTAGAAGTAGGTCTTGATATTTCCTGCTGTCAACGTAAGTCTACTAAGTAATTTTGTAAGTTGTTAAAAACGTGGGATGAAAGTAACAATTTCATTCTAAGAGTTTACAGGACTGTGAAATCTTTGGTAAGGACAAGGATGTGACACAGTATCGTCTACGATCTGACTGTGGTGCGTTTATAATAACTCCACTGACAAGAGCCCTTCTCGAGGAGCTATTAGTTCCTCAGTTAGTCAAGAATTTCCCCCCATTTAAGGAAATTCGGAGGTCCTTTATCGCATTCACAAGAGCCTGCCACTTGTTCCTACCGTGTGCCAGATCAAGCCAGTTCGAGCCCTGCCATCCTATTTCTTGAAGTTCCCTTTTAATATTGCCCTCTAATTTATGCACAGCTCTTGCATGTGCTCTCTTTCGTTCAAGCTTCCCCACCAGAACCCCGAATGCATTTCTGTTCTCCCATTGCATGCCACACTCCCCGCCCATTTCCTTCTCCTTGATCTGATATCACGAATAATATGTGGCGAGGAGCGAGCACATTTCAAAATACATTTTGTATGAACTTGGTCTGTCATCATGAAGCGGGTGGGGGGGGGGGGGGGGGGGGCACAAGCAGCGGGGGAAATGCAAGGTCAAACGTAGTAAAAGATATCGACTTGTATTGATTCGTATCGATCCTCCAATGTGCGTCGTGATGTGAAATACCACGATTACGCCTTTGCTTTTGACGCCACAGCCATCGCCTCGACGAGACGGACGGCTCCTCCAACGCCCTGTGAGTGTTTGCGCAGTGAAACGTTGCTGTGGAAACGGTGATGTGCAATAGTGGGCGGGAGTTGTGACGTGTGGCGTAATGGAGCCGCTTTGCACTGTTTTGCTTTTACACCTGTTTTCGTAAACACGTTGTTTCGTACATATGACTCATGATGGCAGGAGAAGAGGTCGGTATTAAAAAGTCGCCTTTTTTCTATTTTAGGTTTAAGTACTGAAGGATTTGGTCTTATATTTAGAATAATACACGCTTATTTTAATTTGCAATATCGTCATCCTTGGCTGGCTGTGACGAACCAGGAAATATACAGAACGACATAAAAAATGTGTCAGTACATTCAGCCTCGGATTCTGGTACGTTTTACATGACGTAATTGACATTCACACATAGTAGTAAATACAGGCGTACGTGTGTCAAAAGTGTAATTGATGGGTATGTTTATAATATGTAACCATACCAATGAAAAGTAAAAATGTACGGTGCCATATGGTCAAAACATTTTCACGGTAGTCCTGTGTACCTTTCTGGAGAGGTTACTCTAGTAACTGTACGTACTTGCCAAAGCCATTCATAAAGTCGCCATATAAAGTCAATAAAACAGTGTCACTGTAATGAAAATGAATCGTTTAAAGGCGGGATTATAGCCAACTTTAGAAAAGTCGTGTGTATCAAATATACATCAAACGATGGGCAATGAGGAGCATAATTGCAGTTGAGTTTATAATTGATGGACGTCCCATTTGTCAACGTCACATATACTGCGCAGTTTTTTTTAAGAACCATTCAATAAACCAAAGAAAAACGAAATCATTATAGCGCAATGCCCTTACTTGTTTTAACTGAGAAGTTTTATGTAGTTCTATAAGTGTTGTGTAGTCATTTTTATCTTTTCATTGTTTCTACCAAATTTTGTCCAAATGTGATTCGTTGTGAAAGCTTTCCTTAACTGTGTTAGTTCTTTAGACTGTCGCAGTGGTTCAGTTTAGGTCTCCCTTCTTCGTCGCAATATCCCGTAGGAACTGAGAACTTAACTTGTTACTGTTTATAGACAGATGAAGTAACTTCCCGTTTCAACACTGGCACGTGTTCACGGGAAGGAAATAAGCCATCCAACTCCGTCACTGCACGTCAATGTGGCCCTGGGTCTTTCTTTATCCGGGTTTCTAAACAGGCAGTAAAACAATTTTATAATAAATAATGTAATAACGGAAGAGTTAAGACGCATTTATTGGTTATTTCTCGACTGATTTACCAGAGTCATTGGAACTTATGATGGGACGCTTGCATCTCGCCCTCACCTTCACACACTGTTTAAGATCCATTTTAATATCAGCTTGCCAATTACGCCTGGGCCTACCAGCACTTAATTTACGTTGCAGGACCAAAATTGTTTACACATTGGCACGTCTCATATGCCGGTATTTCCTGTCCATCTTATTCTCCTCTATTTTATCAGCTTAAATAGTTAATGAAGACTACAAATTTTAAATGTGTGCCTGTAAAGAAAAGGTAAAGTGTTCCCGTTACAGGCCCGGTGTGGCCCAGAGGGTGGGTAGAAATATAGCTCTACTCTTCCATGACGCGGTACTAGAAGGGGGTGAGTGGTCAGCAGCACGCCCCGGCCGCACTTTACCCCCGGGAAAGACCCGGTACTCATTTTATAGGAGTCTGGGTGGGCTCCATGGTCGGTCTGGACGGTCGGAAAATCTCGTCCCCACTGAGATTCGAACCCGGACCGTCCAGCCCGTAGTCAGTCGCTATACCGACTGCGCTACCCGGCCCACAAATGTGTTCCTGCAATCAGCTAAATGTCCGTGTTGTTGACACACGTATTCATGACAGAAAATACATCGTTTGCTTATGTCTGCTGGTGATTACCGTCGTAAGTCAACGCGTTTGTATCGTCAGCCAATGAACATTAAATCTAAGGAGAAATATGCGATTGCGCCTAAGATATTTGGAAGCTTTACAGGAACATACGTTCCTCTGTGTGTGTTTCGTAAGGAGGGTTGCATCCGTGCCCCCAGTATCGTCTCGACGTCGGGGCTGTCTTATTTACTCGTTATCTGTGCCTAAAAACCGTTGCTGTTTACTGAACGAGACAGTTACTACAAGGCTGCGTCTTTGCAACACACTCTTCAAATTTAAACATTTCTGACAAAGCTTGTAAAATAAGGTGTATATCAGAGTCAGGACAAGAACATAAATTTGTGTCGCAGTATGTAGAATTTTCTGTCAGAACTCAGACATCCGGGGTGGGAAGATCGAAGTCACTTCACGGTGGATGTGCCGTCGTCCATCTCTGAGACAGGAATTGCGTGTTGCACTTTATTACTTTGCAAAATGGAGAACTGGGGACGTAAATAGTGTGTAGGGGAAAGTCGTCTACTAGGGAAAGGGCTCTTAATATGGGGAGGTGCAGTATTTTATATAAGGAAGTAATGCATTCTGAGCTTGAGGAGTCTAAGTCGGTAAACAGATGGCATAATTATTTGTAACCACAATAAGAAAATTCAGATGAGCAACCTTGTCTTGTTGTTGGTTTAGGTGCGCACTTAGAGTTTTATATATCCACATACTGTGCGTCGCAATTCGTTGAATTAATCATTACTTTTAAGCTGGTACAATCCTAAAATTTTATCTTGGTTTTTAAGCACTATTAAGTTTTTTTGAGTCGTATTCGCGAACATGTGTCTCGTTCTATTATGGGGAAGTCTGCAGAACGTAATATAGGGCTTCCCTTATTAAGAATTCCGTATATGAAGGATTTTCTCTTTGGAACTATTGAAGGTTACAATTACCTCCAGGGAAAATGGCGCCCTGAATGGATGAAGGCAGCTATTGAGGCTATGACGAAGAAGGCGCTCAGTCAGTACAAGGTGTTAACTTTTGTCAGCTTACTGCAGTTAAAATGAAAGTTACTCCTGTGCACGCCATGAAGGCGAAATACGGGCAGGAAAGCTCAAATGCAGCAATCAAGGCAACACTGTGTAGGAAACAAGTTCTTCCTGATGAAGTAGAAAATTATGTGGCTGATGACAGTAATTTCAGCTTGACAATGACAGACATCGTGTGGCTGTCTGATTCTAAGAAACGGAACTAAAATCAAGTTTTCTGAGAAAAAGAGAGGGCTGAATGACATGGTTAAAAAGTCCCCCCCCCCTCCCCGTCAAGAATTTCGAATTTGAAACCCTGAAGGTCTTACCGTCGAAAGCTCGTGAATGAATGGCACAGATTTTGAGTATCAGCTTTGTCAGGGATAAAACACCGTTTTCTTCCAAATTTCTTCTTGGATTCCGCAACTTTTTCTCTGCTGTGAGTTGTATGTTTGTTTGAAGCCTAAATTATTCACCTCCCTAAATTATGAACGTGTCTGCTACTGATTTGGGGATATGAAACTTCTAAGTAAACGAATTGGTTTTCTTTTACTTGGAGCATAGTGTTTATGCAGCAACAATGTCTTTAATGGTCAAATAAAATCACATTTTTATTTCAGACTAGTTACTGACCTCATAAATTTAATGGTGGGTTTAGAAAGAACCTCTCCATAATAAGCGGCTTTCCCTTACTTTCATTTTACCACTTCTCATCTTTATACACACGCTGCGAGCTAAGTCATGAATTAAACTGCTGAGTTACGTACCAAACAATTAATTCGCACTCTCCATGGCGCAGAGTATTCCTTGAACAGTTAATGATCATCCGGATTTAATAAACAACCAACTAGACGCAACAATAACGGTTTATTAATGATTTCAATCAGCTTAACATGTTTCGGGCGATAATTTCCCTCATCCTCAGGAGCGCTAGACTGTGTTTACAGCTTGTGGTACAATGCACCGACGATGCTGCCTGCTGGTAACCAGCCGGCAGCATCGTCGGTGCACAGTCTAGCGCTCCTGAAGATGGGCGAAATTATCGCCCGAAACATGTTAAGCTGATTGAAATCATTAATAAACCGTTATTGTTGCATCTAGTTGGTTGTTTATTTTATTGTATCAGTGATGCAGTCACACAAACATCAAATGATCATCCGGATTTTCAATTAATCCTTGACCTCATAGGATACATTGCCGCTTAGTTAATTACCAGATTTTCATAATCTCTCAATTATATCAGTTCCTGCGCGATTTGAATCCATTTTCACATACACAGCTCAATTTTAGTTTCAGAGCTTCGCATAATTAACTCCCATGCCTTACACGTCGTCTCATCATTCCGATCAGCCGGAACTTGTAAACATAGATCACATATAGAAGGTCAGTCAAGGATTAATATGTGCACAGCGTATAAGCGAAAACTCTCGAACCGGTTACTCGTATACCAAGGGATCACTATACACAATTGTTTCGAACTTTACAGTGCCTACGAATAAACAAAATGCCAGCCGTGAATTAAATTGCACCCAAGAGCGAGATAGTGACTGAATTTATGGTAGACATAGGTAGGAGGCATAGCAAGAAGGGATAAGAAATAAAATATAAAAAAAACTAACAGAAAATTAGGCAGTGTCTACTGTATCGGGTTACGATTCTGAAATTTAGGCCTTTTAGTACTATTCTGGAATCTCTCAAGACCTCAACCGCAGTAACTTCGAGTTATGTAAACAAGAGATGCTGAGATGAATCCAAAGGAGTTCAGGTATGAAGATATGAGTTGACGGGCACACTTCGCTATGAACTGGTTTGTACAAGCTTACTTGGCCCGACGTCCAGAACAGCGTGGAGAGAAATTCGAGAGACAAAGAGAAGACAGCCAGACCCCTTTTAAGCATCACGGGAGGCATGTGGCAGGAATTCCATGCTCTCGCACCCAGTAAGGAGAAAAAATGAGAGCTCAAAGATAAGAGACTTCGATCTTATACACACTGCAATAATCCATTATAAATGTAAGTACAGTGAGTCTGTCCTGCCATGGATGAGAGGGCACGCTGCAGATTAACGTTTTTCTCCACATAGGTGAGACGTCACACAGTCTTGTCATCATTTAGTTGTGGCCTCTGAGTTGGCGAAAGGGTAAGTTTTTTAGGCTGTGTTATATGATAAAGAAAGCGGTGACTGGATACAACTGTAAAATAATGAACCTATTTTCCAATTACATTCCATACTTCTTGGTAGTCAATTCCATTAAACCCACGCACTTCCACTTTCTCCATATATTGTGCGGCGTTTTTACAGAGTTATGAACAGGTCACGAAGTGGGTTTAACCGACCCTGACAGTTCTAATTAAAAAACTGTATTTAATTTGCGAATTTTTAGTCTTTCCCAGCAGTGTAGTTGAGACCTCCGTTCTACTTGGGTCTGGCATTTCGACCATTGAAGTTGAGACTACCACATCGTCTCGAAACGTCGGGAACCATTTTACCTTTGACGCTGCGTCATATCCCAGAAGAACGTAGACCTGCATATAATTTGTTTAAATGATGCGTTTAAAACTTTACTGCCTGGCATTTCTGTTGTTGTTGTTGTTTTTTTTTTTTTAATATAATTTCTCATTTTTGTATGTGGCTAAAATGTAATTCGGTCTTTCTGGAGCTGTAATGCATGTGAAAATAACTTGCATAAGCATACATAAGGACATAACGAAGTGTGAAGAATAATAATACGATGTAGTTCGTACATGTAAGCTTTACGTTCAGGATAACGACAGGTGGCGAGCTCTTGTGAACGCGGTAATGAACCTTCGGGTTCCATAAAATGCGGGGATTTTCTTGACAAGCTGAGAACCGGTTAGCTTCTCAAGAACGACCCTACTGCATGGAGTCAGTAAGTAAGTAAGTAAGTAAGTACGTAAGCTTTACAGCAAAATTGCCTTGTTTGATTTGCTAGCAATCCGGCCAAAGCATTTCATCTCATAGATTTTGTACTACATGTGTGAGTTCTTAAAGATAAAGGAAAAGTTGTTCCTGTTAACTCAAAGAACGCATGTAGAGGGGAGTACGTACATTCTTAACCTAGGTATTAGATGGAGGTGAGCGGTCAACATCACGCCCCGGCCGCTTTATTCTCGGTAAAGAACCCGAGTTCCCATTTGATAACAAGCCGGGTGGTCCCCAGAGCCGACCCGGTCTACCGTATACTCTACCCCATCCAGTCGGATATTTCCACGCCCGTACTCAGTGAGTAGGTACCGCATCAAAAGCTGCATTTCTCTGAATTGCATAACTTTTTTTTAACACGTAACATTGCCACAGTCAGCACCTACATCACTGAGGCAGATGCTGGTGTCGGACATGATTTAGCTAAGACAGTAATTGTGACCACAGCAAGTTGCCAACTACAGCATCGCGTTCGCGTACTTACCGTAAATATTCGAACACTGAGGATCGACATAAAATTTGTTTTGCACTTCATCGTCCATGTCTGTCGTGTTCACCTATAGGTGAGGATGGGGTGCGAAAAATGGAAGTCATACTTTACGACGAGTCGTTGGTCGTAAGAAAGGTTCTGTTAATTTCAGAAAGCTCTTTATCACAAAGGTTAAATTAAGTACTGGATTAGGTCTATACTGCTGACATCCTGATGCCTGTTCTGAGAAATAATTACACAGGGTGAATCGTGCTTAAGGGAAATTCATAGACTGTTGTCCAATGGCAAGAAGTTAAGTTTTAATTGCCTCTTCGGGGTTGCGTTTATGGTCAATCCATAGACATGGCGAATGACGTTGTAGCTGGCTACCAACCGGGCTCTTAATGTACCTTGAGTTGCGTTGTATTTACTTTAATTTGAGAATGTTTATTGCTTTAAATAAATATATCTGAATATTAATTATGAAAGTCACATTAACGTTATATAAGAGAGGGCCTTACCAACAACACTATCATCTTAGGGTGTGTCGTCCTGCTGTGTCTAAGAGACTGTCCTGTCGAAAGCAATATCATCATCATAATGATGGCATCATGTTGTGTGTAAGAGACTGTCCTGCCAATAGCACTGTCATCGTCTTAGTGTGTGGCATCCCAGTATGTTTAAGAGAATGTCCTTCCAACAGCACTGTCATCATTTTAGTGCATGGCGTCCCGTTGTGTATATTTAATATGACCCTAATAACTTTCTTGACTCTGTCGCCACAATTCTTGTTTACAGTAAATCACTACATTACCTTGACAGAACACAACCCCCTGTGTTTGTAAACTAAGTATAAAAATAGATCTTCAGTCAAAACACAACATATATTTTTGCACTCCAAATAGCTGCATGTTTCGACGATGGATTATTCGGCCCGAAACATGTAGCTATTTGGAGTGTAGAAATATATGTTGTGTTTTGACTGAAGATTTGTAATCTCTTAACTGAAATTGTTACATGTTTCGGCTATTATACCAAAGTCATCGTCCGGCTAAAATCAAGGAAAACACATCACATCATTCCAAAACCAGTTTTGTGGTGAGATCTCCACCTTAAAACAGTTTATAAATATATTATTATGTATATAATTGTTTCTTATTTAGCCTTCCAGCTACAGTGTTTTGTTTCTTACGTTACCTTATATATTAGTCAAAATTACAAAGCGTTTATAACATTTTGAAGAATCGTTTCAAAGCGTTTTTAAGAACTTACGTGGTTCGTTGGAACTTATTATTTAGTTTAGGTTACTGTTTATCGTCAGGCCTCAATTCGTTCATGGTTCTGTAATTTTGGCTGCCATCTATATTGTTCTGTCGTTTGGATTTACTTCCTGATAACACTGTCAATTATGACGTGTATCCGTGCTATGACAGTGCTTGATTTTGTTACACCGATTTTCGTATGCGAAGAAGAATACTTATTGGATAGTTGTTTCTTGATCGGTTTCGTCTGTGCATTGGAGATCTGGAATTTACGAATCAACTGAATAGTCACTTGCACTTTTTTAGACCGTTTCTATTCCAGGCAGCCTTGTGTACATTTACTGTGTAAGTACTCGGCGACTTATTATTTTAGCCTCGGAACTGAATATAAATTTACTGTATTTTAATGTTTATTTTTGCAGCAAAGGAATACATTTAACGTACGTAACTCTCAACAGAAAGAGCAACACGCCTACGGCCTACATAAAGTAGGACACGGCACAGCCTCTCTAGACGAGAAGGGACGCGTGCCACTTACGGCACCAGTTTCTTGTTTCAGGAAAAGAAGCTGTGTTGTAGAACAAGGCGCATGCCTGACAGGAAGCGTTCACTGATTACTCAGGTCGTTAATAAATCAAAGGGACGTGGCCTCCAGTGCCTCCTACATTTTGCTCCCAGCAGCCAAGGTAACCAAGATCGCTTGAAATATCTCGTCTTGGCACCCATACTGTCGGGTGAGTCACGTTGCACAGGTGTTACTGGTTATGGCGGAAAGGCAAGGGACGTGAAATATCTAAATACCGTTTGTTCCCAGCACCAGAAAGAAAACTGAGGAGGATGGAGAAAGAAGCAGGGAGGGGGAAGAGAGGTAACCGGGTGTGGTAAGGATGACAGAAATAAGGAAACAGAAAAATAAGGGGCAAAGAAGGAAACAGGAAGCCAAAAATAAAAATAAAATCAAATTAAGGGATGGAATTTAAAAAAAAAAAGTAAAAGAAAGGGAGTAACTAAAGTGAGAGAGAATGAAAGGAATGTTATTAAGAGGAGGTCAAAGCCGGTAGCGAAAAATCATATTAGCAGGAAAATACAAAAAAATAACAATATGGAATTTGTAAAAGGAAAAGTTATATGTATTCTTCAATAAGCACGGTAACACGGGGGCACGTGGAGGAATGGATGTGTTACTCCACAAGTTCTTAACCTCGGCACTGCATGAATGAGTAGTCAGTTTCACGTTCCGACCGCTTTATCCCTAGGTAAAGTGCCTCCGTTACTCACTGAATAGCATACTGATTTGACCTAAGAACCTGTTTCTGTTTCCACGCTTTAGAAAAGAGAAAAATCTCTTCTGTACCGCAAATCTAAACACGACTCCTGGCGTCCATCTCGTAGCCTGACCGCTACATCGCCTGAAATATCCCAGCTTTAAAAGTGAAAAATGAGGAAACGGGAGGAAAATGAACAGCAACGAAAAGAAAACACGAAGAACAGAACCGCACATTTTATGGCTCCTTTGCCCTTGTGGACCTAGGCCTCCTCTTTGTTGAGGTTTCGAGATATCAATCAGACACATCACAGTCGGTACGACTCCTTTGGACGAGTGATTGGCCCGTCGCAGAGACCTCTATCTGACAACACACGACACTCACAAGAGACAGGCATACATGCCACCACGCAGGATTCGAACCCGCAACCCCAGCAAGCGAGCAGCAGCAGACCCGTGCCTTAGACCTCTCGGCCGCCGGCATCGGTAATAGAACCGTATATGTGAAGGCAATAAAAAGAATATTAGACTATCCAATGTTCCTTTGTCGCTCCAAATTCACTTTTCAAAATCACCCTTACGTCACTCTCGAATTTGCAGCTGTACAAGTTAATACAGTGACATGTATGTATATCACGTGTGTAATTATTTGTGCGAGATTTGGGGTTTTGTTTGATCGTAAAGAACGTCGTAAATGCTCATCTAGATTTCGGTTTCAAAAAGCTCTTCTGAATCTGACGCATGAATCAAGAACGGCTGTCGGCGAGTCCGTGGGCATGCCAAAAGAATCGGCCTCGGATCTTTATGTACGAACTGCAATGATAATTACTGACTTTTGAATTGGTTCACCGGCAATGCTGTGAACAAGTTTTATCTGCTCATAGATAGCACTCAGATTCCGGGAAGGGGTGGGACTCGGCCCATATTATTATCTTGTTTGCCACAAAAAAAAACTACAGATGGCGGTTATGAAATAACCACTTCTACTTGCAATGGATGGACAAGAAATGTCATGAAGGATAAATGTAGGTTTTAAGAATTCTTATACGGATTCATTAATGACATATGATGTGCATGAATCTACAACACCCTGCAAGATGTGGCTCGCCTAACCATTCGTTCCTTCATCAGTGGCCGATTTATTGGTTTTCAATGTTTTTGCTGTACGGACAACCAAGTTTCTAAGTGATCGGTGTCACATGACTAATTATTCCGGTACAGGTCAACGTGTCTCTTTACGATGATGTATGAATTAAAACCGCGCATTGTTTCACTTATTTCGAAGAGAGAATATGTCTGACACTACAAACGAAATTCGCAATTTGAATGTATGCAGAATGTCCTAATATCTCTTTGATAACTGATTTATTATGCACAGTTGGACATGCTTCTAACGAATATGATGAGGATATTCGATTCTTAAACACAAAAATCATGTCATGTTTTCAAAAATATGTAAAATTTGTTACGGATGTTACATTGGTAATAATTAAGTTGCCAAATCTGCGTACGATTACAGTTACATGAAAAGTGTAATTAAACAGTAACAGATGTTTAGGCATTAATGGACTGTAACATTATCACACATATTTTGTTTCAAAAATTTAATATATTAATGACGACTTTCGTGGAAACATGTCGAGGTGTCGGTAATAAAGTTTGTTATCGAAGATATATTGATTATGGTTTGATAAATATGTTATTGAATTAGGGCCGCATAACGGTATGGAGTGCAGTGCAAAATTATGCACGAGAGTAACGAACGCCAGCTACGTCACTTCGTGAAAAACAGTCCTTGTTGTGAAGGTAACAGTCGCTCAGTTAGTCTGTGCTCCACCTCTTACAGAAACCAAAGGCCCAATACCTCTGCTCAAGAATATTCCTGAGCCATTCTAATTCTTTAGCGTCCATTTGAACAGTATCCTGCAACTTGTGCGTGGGTCTTCAAAGTGATACCTTCCCTTCAGGTTTTCAGATCAATATTTGTTGTGCATTTCTCCCTCATTTACAGTCACCACTGGACTACAAATGGCTAAGGTCGGAGAGGTTTTTAAGAGGCACGACGTATACCCAGCACTCCATTGTGCAGATGGATCAGATTTTCTCGGGGTACTTCCAATTCCCTTTTTTGGCGTGTATTTCGTTAATGAATAAAGCTAACAACAGACATAGCTTCAGTAAAGAGACTATGTTTGAGGTTTGGGAAATGTATTGGGACTCAGCTGGTCAGCTCTCGGCTCCAATTCCTTGCCTACAGTTTCAAGATTTTATCCCATCAATTCTTCTGATGTGTCACCAAGCGTATAATGCAAATATTGTTTCAGTTGACTGGCAAGTGTGTGTAAAGTCGATACAGTCATATCACCTACTCCGCAGGCTATTAAACAGCATTTCCCGGAAAAAAAATGGGCGGTGGCTCTTAACTTCGAGAGCAGCTTTACACATTGCCACCTGCTGTCAGTGGTTTATAGCAAGAAATGAAGTTAAATTGTAGTTAGAATTGTGACTTATTGGTAGTGGCAGTTGCGAAATCAGGGTTCTGTCTTTTACAAGGTGAAGGGATATTATTAGGATTCACGCTGACTGAAGGAATGATTGAGTCATTGACTAACTGTTGGAATACTTTCCCACCCCACCCTCCGCTCCTCAAAAATAGCTAAATAGCTAAAAGAAATATACAGTACAGTGTTTTAATGCTGTGTACTTCGGAAATCTGGGATTCCGGCCGGGATCCTGAGACGTTTCTTTAATTACGAAGAATCACGCAATACGGGATGTGTTGATGGGTCGACGCGAACCTTTGCCCGTCCTTCTGCGGTAGATGAGGTACGTGACTTCGAGTCCATTAAAACGGAGAATTTCTTGACCGACGAGCAGTAACCACTTTAATTTATGAAGAACTACTCTGCCGCGTATAGGTAATTTTAAAAACTAACCCTAATATTTGCTAAACCACAACTGTATTTATGTTTCTGCTTTCTGTTATGTAAACTTTACCCGATTTCGCGTATATATTTACTTTGGAGAAGTTAACTGTTGAAACAATATTAGAATACAAAGACCAAGTTTTCAGCATGTAGGGTAACATGTATGCAATAGCCATGTTCGATCCAGCTGTATATAGAAGAGAGAATAGTATCAACACATACCGGATTTTCGTAAGTCATTATAGGAACAGTGATCCTATCAGTCGTACAGCTTGACGTCATTATGACGTATGAAGCCACACAGCGTTTTGTCTGTGTTTGACGTTCAACGTTATTATCACGTGTTAATGGCAGAATAATAAAAGGAAACTCGTCGCCTACGAAACCAGCGCAAGGCACTGAATGACTCGGATGATTACAGACACGAGCAACTCTTTTTTTTTAGTCTTGTTTAGTTACTTCACATGTATCTTATCTGCATTGACATGCTTTTATTTCTTATAGTTCATGTCTGTTTATGCGTGCGCATGTGTGTGTGTGTGTGTGTGTGTGGTATACCCGAAATTTAACACGAGGAGGTAAAGACCCTTTCAGAAACTAAACACAATCACATATAAATGTATCCTTAATTTTAAAAATGCTAAAAGTTTGAAGTGTTATGGGATGGCGCTTCCTCGTGTTGCGGATTGAGGACACGGCCTCCAGACAGGGACGGTAGCTGGGAGTACGTTGAGTAAGTAGCAGCGGGCAGTCGACAGTCTGTGGTCCTTCATCTTGGGGACTGGGCCATGGGCTAACAATTCCTTACCTTAAATAATAAACGTTAAGAAATGTTACTTCGGACTTGTACAGATAGTTTGGCATAGAGGGGGGGGGGGATAGTATTGAGGTGGATCTTAATTACGATGGGACTGTATTAATGTGGCTTGGTATATGGACAGGTGGTGAAATTTACGAACAAAGTAATCCACCCTCGGGTTCCATAAAATGCGAGTGTTTCTTGACTGGATGATGAACTGATGACTTCTCAAAAAACGACTCCGTTCCATGGAGTCAGTCACTCAGTTTAGTTTAGTTTACTTTAGTTAGTTAGTTAGTTAGTTGGTTAGTTAGTTAGCACAAAACTGTTATCGGGTATTCGCAAACGATTGACAGTCAGGCTGATCTACGGCCTTCATACGAAGGGCAGAACAACTGAAGAGAAGGTAAACGTTGCGGTAGAGCTATTTATACCCACGTAGTAAACAAACCGTAAGCCTAAAAATATTAACGGTGAGAAATGACTTCTGTTTACATCTTCGACACCATAAGAATACAGATGTCAGCAGTCTGCAGCCCTTGTGACACGCCGTGGCAAGCGAGTGGAGGGTGTGACATTTCGTCCACTAGTTTTATCTCCACTAGATTACGGGCTAGTAACCGAAGATGAGCCACGACCACATCCTTCCAGTTCCTTGTTTGTTTTTCTCTCAATCTTGTTCCTGTTTTTCGACACAATCTGTCTACTGAAAAGTTGTTAATTAAACTGAAAATCAAGATTAAGTTGGGTACGTTTTGTTAGAAGGTCGACAATGATATTGGTCGGCGAATTTTATTTTGGTCTTAGTCGGTTTCATTTGACTTCTCTATTTGCAGTTGCGGTTGTGTTCTGCCCAGCTGTTATTGTGTTGAGGAAACCAGGTTCTGTTCACTGTCTTCTATACAGTTAGACCATCCCTTTCATGTCTTCACTTGTCTATGATGTTGACAGGTAACGTTGACGAGACATAACTAGGATGAACGTGACTGTAAATACCATACCAGTTGCTTAAGAGAGAGTAGAGCTATGATAGGTTCATTGGTAATTAGCAATGTTCTCCAAGCTACCTGACCGGGAGGAACGTTTTCTGAAAGTTTCAATGAAAGAGTTTCGCTTAAAAGTTATGGAGCTTTTTGAGCTTTTCCAGCGATGCCAGTGCCTCTAACTGGTTGGCAATGTAAACCAGTGCACACTTATACATGTGGGAAGTGAAGGGCTCCTCGTCAATAGGCCTAACTTCACTTGAGACTAACACGTATTTTTATTGGCTTATTTAATAAAGCTTTTTCTAACGCGTGTTTGTATATTGTTGTACTTAGCAGTTATTATGAAAGGTAGATATCAAAGAGAATTAAAACAAACAAGGAATTGGATGAGTTAATAAATCATCGGAACATAATAAATTATGTTAAAGCCCAAAGAGTGAGTTGGTTTGGACACATAAATAGAATGCCTGAA
>Ga0123354_10006007_pt1 | contig 17894 bp, 11 predicted proteins | sample TergutLab28metaG_2_FD_97872 | JGI IMG/M metagenome (GOLD analysis project Ga0123354, IMG submission 97872) | Labiotermes labralis P4 segment gut microbial communities from Petit-Saut dam, French Guiana - Lab288 P4 | ecosystem: Host-associated > Arthropoda: Insects > Digestive system > Gut ...
CTGTTACAGTTTTTAGTATTCCTGATGATGGGTGCTGTGACACCCGAAACATGTAGAGTGACTTTGCAGTAAATAAATATCTGCATACTGTTGTATCTGGTTGGATTTTTATTAACATTGAATTACGATTCACGGAACCATGAGCTTAAACTTTAATCATCAAAATTCTCTTTTAAAATCAATGTTTTTATTTCAATTCTTCTTGTCTTCTACATGATTCGAACATCTTATGTTTATCATCAGGAAGACTATACTGTACATTCAGCCTTATATGCTATGTTTTTCATTCATTTATGCAAGCAGTCTAGCAGGTTGAAGGATGTGCTATAACTGCTTACATAAATGTATAAAAAGATAGCTTATTAGGCTGCGTGTACAGTATAGTCTTCCTGATGATGAAGATAAGATGTTCGAAACATGTAGAAGACAAGAAGAATTGAATTAAAACATTAATTTAAAAGTGCATAGTGTTGGTTAACATTACATAATTACACAATGTGTCTTAACTTTCAAATCATAACAGGAAAGTTGCACTACGGTGTTCACCCATATTTCTAATCTAAGTCCTTATATTCTATTTAATGCTATTTCTGTCCTGATTGGCATCATATCCCTGAAGATGGAAGATTTATTTTCATCGTAGTGAGTATTTTCTGTCAGGTGTTTTGTAAACTGTGCAACGTTCTCTACAAGTTATTAAACTGGAAGGTATCTACTCACACACGTTTAGTAAAATCTTGTCCAAGTGCTTGAATTTGATTTTCTTCTCTGTTCCAAAACGAATGGCTAATTGCACATTTTGTACAAACTGGCAAACTCGAATGGCCACTGGGTGACCTATATGTTGTGATAGCGACCTTATTACAGCCTGTCATGGCACATCTTTAGGCATTAGGCACCAGTGCTGTATTCAGCCTCCACTGGACCATTCATTACGGTCTCAAGGTTAATGCTGCCTGTTGACTTTAAGCGTGCTTAGCAGCATCACTTTGGGTTATTAGGGCCTGTATTACTTGCAGTTCTAAGGGGAAATACCGTTTGTTATTTGTTTCTAGAGTTCTAGTAACTCTTCTTTTATGTCGGTTGTAACATCTCCGCCCAGATATGAAGAATGCTTGAACTGAGATGATTTGCTTCATTATTTTTGGCATTAAATTATTTTTATTTAATGTGTAAAATCAGTTACAGACAGAGACTCTAGACAGACCTTCACGCCTTGAAAACGGGCATTTATCTTAACTATATATAATAGTTCATTTCCTTCGTTAAGGAAAATATTCCCTGCTGATTAAAAAGACCATTCATTTAATACTGTTTAGGGACATAACTGTATACAGTGAGCTCCCGCTGTATTCGCCAAACCTCAAATCTTGTGATTTCGAGGTCTTCGATTTCAACCTTTTACGACAGTCCAAGATACAAAATGCAATGCAAGAACCGGACTGTACGCCGTAACAAAGAAGGATTCGTCTGAATGCTTCCAAGCGTGGCAAAACTGGTGGAGCAAGTGTGCGTGTGTGCAGAAGGGATCCACTTCGAGGGCGATTTAGACTCGGAAGTGCTGAGAATCAAGTGCTTAAGTTTTACGACAGAATTCCAGAAACGTTTCGTACTCCCACGCAAATATTTTCCATGGGTTGATGCAGAATTTGTTAATGTTACAAATGTAGTTCTAATTTGGGATTTAAGTGGTTGATCGGTGAGGGCCTGCGTCTAGATATTTCTGAAATAGAAACCACCTTACTCTCAAATCTCAAATTATTCATGAGTTGAAGTCGGTGTTCATTTTACGCAACCTGTAAACTCTACTTTTGGTTTCCTTGCAAATTCTGTTCATTTATTTAGAGTAAGGAGAGTCACTCATCACTGGTAGCGCCTACGAGACAGTATAAATATTTTCTATGCCCCTTCGATTTCAATCTACACTTTCCTAGTAGTTTCAAATATTAAAACTTTTGAAGCCCAGTTGTCACTACATGTAACCCCGCTAAAAATTTAAGGATGCCTGAACTGTGTCCACGGGCTGTGAAAACAGCAGTGATTATTTCCTTAAACAGCATCAAACGATTTGTATTTTTAAAGGAGAAAGACTGAAGTTTCGCGCGTAATTTAGGTCTGTGTGTGTCAAACTTTCATAAGTTTCGCGTTTTCCACGCGTGTGAATTTCATTCGCGATCCAGCATTATAGCTCATAGCATAGGTCGTATCAAAGCAAATGTGTGCTCTTTTCAGTTTCTCGACGTCCCATTTCTTCGATACCCAGTCGCCACTACTGCATTTCGTAGTTGCTTTTTTGTGAAATTTTGAGTTCTTATATTCTCATACTTAAACGGGCCCGTTAATAAATAAGAATTGAATTGAAGCGAATTGAATTGATTGAAAAGTACTAGCCCAAGTTTATTTCAGGATCGAAGTAAAGTACATTGCCAACCTGTCCCTGTTCACTCTGTGAAGGCAGGTAGGGAAGTATAGGTGTGGCTCCACTCATTCTTAACCTCGGTACGAGATAAAGGCGTTTGGTCAGCTTCACTCCCTGACGTCTTGACCCCAGGAGTAGCCCCTACTAACCAAAGAATAGAAAGCTATGTGGCCCCGAGCCAGTGTGTACATTCTGACAAGGGAATAGTCTTTATTACCCACTGTAAAGTGAACAGCGATATGTGTGTTGTCCATTGCGTAACCTGGTCTTCGTACGGCATGTGCAGCCCTACTGTGGTTCGGACATTTCATTCCAAATATTTCAATTATGATATTTGTACATTATTTTTTGGGCTGTTGTAATTTAAATCTAAAAGTGTATATCCTGCAAATTTTGTATTAAAGTTACGATTTTTTTATATTTATTCTTATTCGTGTCTTCTTGATGTCAGTAATCTGCGGTTCATTCCCTCATCGATCTAGTATTACCTTATCGTCTTCATCCAGTAAAGCATAAATTTCCTGTTTTGTGCCAGCTCTATTCAACTTCTAATTGTTGTTCCCTAGTCTACTAGGATTTTCTTTTATAACAGGTTTTTAAGTAGCTTAATGTCAGCATATTTGTGTTGTGTGTATGATTGTGTGTGTGTGTGTGTGTGTGTTTGTTTGTGCGTGTGTTTTATGTGTTTTTATGCTTGTGTGTTTGTTTTGTGTGTTTATGTGTGTGTGTGTGTGTTTGTGTGTTTGTTGTGTGTGTGTGTGTGTGTGTGTGTTCCATAGACAGATAGAACAGTAGTTAAACTTTAAATAATGTTAACGCAGGTGAATTGCAATACATGCAGTGCTTCATCTGACAACGTTGTCGTTACTGTTTGATAATTTATTAATTTTCGCGTTTCAGTAAATTTTGTAAACTTAGATTTGATCAAAGATTTACGAATGCATAAAATTGGCGACTACTATGTGTTGTGGTGTGTTCATATATCTTTGTCCGTCAACGACTTTCGATTGTTTGGTACTCTATGCTGTAGAGTGTCACCAGTTGTTGGGCCAAGTATAGTTTGGCTGGTATTGTGTCATACGATCTGGAGTTGAAATCAATCGAATTTCATTATTTTCCCCCAACGTGCGATATAACACGCAGGTCTGCAGCCGTTTGAATGCAGCTGCGATCGAGATTCCGAATTCCAACAGTGGCATATATATGTGTATATATATATATATGGCATATATATGTGTGTGTGTGTATATATATATATATATATATATATATATATATATATAGGTCTGTTTTGTGTTTTTTGTGTCGCGTAGGTAGCGGTCCATGCGACTAGCTAATCATTCGTTCAGGGAAGTCCTATCGGATGCGTGTGTGATCTAGCAACCTCAACAGTGAGGTGGTCTAGGCCAGATTTGGGCCGTTGCGTCAGAGAAAAAACTGATTTTATGCAGGTCTTGATAGAATACGTAAAATGCAGATCTCAATATGTGCCGTTGCACTTGTTCAGTACAGTCTCAGGTATGATCAGTATTTTTCGAAAAACAAGAATTGATAATTGTGATTCAGTGCAGTTTGTGCTTTGCGTCCCAAAGTAATTTTATATTCGCAAAAAAAGTGTCTTCATTACGGACCAAACTTCGGTGAGAACAAGTATGTATAATGCCTGTGCCTAACATCACTGACGTCCCTCCAATCTTTATTTATGAGTTATAACTCACAAGTACAGATTGTACGGGACGATGAGGATCCCGCTGATGACCAGCTGATAGTAACTGCCCGAACTGGAGCTGCTGATTCTTAAAATCTCGTTAGAAAATAATTACTGTTCTTGCGCTTATAGGCAAGTTTAGTCCGACTGGTTGATTTGTAAAATGTAGAATTCTGAACTCATTGAACGACGTTGGTCACACATAAACAACTTCATTTTGCACGTGGATATTTCTAATCTTGCGTAACGCATCGTCAAGCCATTCTATGTGATGCAAAATAGAGTGATGAGTGACAATTTAGCAGGATGTATTGATCTACGGAAGGTTCCGAGAGCGTGAAAAGATATGCAGCACCACACTTTGCCTGCTTGATTTGTTTTAGAGCGTCTTCGATTCACGTACCCCAGCATTCTGTGTTACGGATATCATAGATGGACTTGAGAATAAATGCAAATTAATTTAAGGAATTCATTCGATTTTATCCCCAGGTACACGTAGGGTGGTTAGAAAAATGGTGTCCCAACTGTCTCGGCCTCCGGTAGACCAACATTTTGTGTTACTCTAGGAACACGGAAGACCAGAAGAAGGTCTGTGATTTACCAATGCGCAATGAATGTCGTATCTAAGGAGCCAGTCAGGCGAACAGACTTGAAACTTGGAAGACAGAGACAAAATGACGTCCATAACGTTTTAAAAAACAGCACGTTACATGCTTGGGAGGCTGCAGCTATGGCAACATGTCACACCAGCGGATCCTGAATGGCACATAGATAGTTGAAAGGATTCTGGAGGAAAGGAAACCAAAAGACTAAGGGCGACCATCTCAAGCACAACGGAATTCGAGCCTGCAAATCCGTGTACCTAGTTATGCTAAGATCACTTCAGAGACAAGCATTTCCTCTGCAGGTGGTCGAGTGGGTGGTGGGGCAAGGAAAGGGAAGGGAAGAACGCGGAAGGAATTCCTGAATTTCTGCATTTGTTATTTATTTATTTGCTATTTTAATCCGTTTATTTTATAAAGCAGCAAATGGGTCTCAATAAAAATGCTAATTACCACCTGAACAAATTTCCATGCTCCTTCAGTTACAAAATTACTTCATGAAACTGTGTTCCCTCTCATTTCAGACACTTCGAATAAATCTCTATATTTCCCCCTTAAACATTTGTTTCTTTATAGAATGCGAGTTTTGAAGTTTTCGCGGAGGTGCAGTAGGGAATTCCCGTCTTTTCTGAAGTGACGTTGCTTTGCTAGGTTATGTGGTTATCGGCGTTTCGAAGAGACGTTTCGCCCGTTTCTTTTTACGTGATCAAAATCCAAGGATAAATCCTGAATACTCTGATTTTCTTTGAAGTTAACCTAACTGAATGGAATGAAATAAAACTCACGTGCATTATCATACATACTGAAAATGTAAACAGTTTAAACTGTATAGCTGAATGACAGCAGGACCGATCAGGTGTGTAATACTGCTCTCATTGTGCGACAGTAAATTACCTGAAACTTGGCCATTACTCTCCTTCTACCATAATTTTTATTGTTCCTTGTTTTCTTAGCCTTCACACATCAATATGTGCACTACTGCCGTTGCACACGACCATAACCTGGAGTTGTTACTCATTTACTAACAATTTATTGTAAGTAAATCAAGTAGGAATGTACAATTGGGGATTAATTTTTAGAGAAAATTGTTCCAATCAGTGTGCAGATATATAGGCTTCATAAAGGAAAGGAGTCTACCATCTCAGTTTTTGTCGAAGATGTGATAAAATGCCGCGGTAACTGTGAATATATTCAGTGAGCAATAGGAAGCTGTCTGTTGTAGGGAGCACAGCATGGAACAATATTCGATATTTATCAGTTCTGATTTTTTTGACAGGGTATTGTGTACATAAAAAATAAGCATTAGAATTTTCTTTCTAGTAAACTGTAAACACAAGCTTTTTATTGAAAAATAAATCCAGATCTTAATTTATTTGCACACACTTAGGTCACATAATGTCAGCTATATAATATACACCAGCTAGCTGTCAGTTCAGAAGGTGATCCAAATCTTGGATTATTATTTACCATTCAGGATAACGTGTTTGTAATAAGACAGAGGTTTTCATATAATAAGAACTCTTCAAAAAAGAGAAAAGTTTTACGTATCAAAATCATCAAGTGATTCAGAGATGCAAATAAACATGAAACTGATTACTTTGATGATGATGATGATATGTGTGACGGAGACGCAGCCCACTGACACTGCACAACTTTTTCTGCCATGATAATATAGGAATAAAGGGGCCCAACGTGTGGTGTGCTTTGGTTGGGTGCATGAAGAATACTGTGTGAGCATCATGTGCACCAGAAATGTAGAACTGTGGTTTAGAGTAAGAAAAGGGTGATTATCTCATGTGGAAACATCTTGCAAATTAAATGGTCAAGTGACGTGTTAACGTGTTGTTTATTCTAAGCAATGTATGCTTCTGAGATAGTACTAAGTTTTTCAGCATAAAGTAGAATATATCCCTTTTCTTCCTGAAGCAACTCCCTTGCCTAGAGTAAACACTTTTAAGTTATGCTTGATTTTCGGCATTTGCCCGAAATAAATTAGATCTGCGCTCCTCTGCGATATTACGCAGCTTATAGTTGTAATTACTTACCGAAGTTTCAGGACAATCTATCTCTTCCATATTCAAGGATCCAGAAATCCAAGAAGAAAGCTTTATTATTTGATTCTTGACACTTGAGGATGGGGCCGATAGGTTCTACCGAAACGTCGTTAAGGAATTATCACGACACGGTACATGATGTCAAAGAAGAGCGCAGATCTCACTGTTGAGTTATTTACTTATTACCTACCGTTAAGGGATACAACTCACATTCCTAACCATTCCTGTACATTAGCCTCATACAATTCCCATCCCTCCCATTCCTGTACATTAGCCTTATACAAATCACATTCCTCCCCATTCCTATACATTAACGTAATACAAATCGAATTCCTCCCCATTCCTGTACATTAGCCTCATACAACTCACATTCCTACATATTCCTGTACATTAGCCTCATACAAATCACATTCCTCCCATTCCTATACATTAGCCTCATACAACTCACATTTCTCCCCATTCCTATACATTAACGTAATACAAATCGAATTCCTCCCCATTCCTGTACATTAGCCTCATACAACTCACATTCGTACCCGTTACTGTACATTAGCCTCATACAACTCACATTCCTACCCATTCCTGTACATTAACCTCATACAACTCACATTCCTCCACATTCCTGTACATTAACCTCATACAAATCTCATGCCTCAACATTCCTGTAAATTAGCCTCATACAACTCACATTCCTACCCATTCCTGTACATTAGCCTCATACAACTCACATTCCTACCCATTCCTCTACATTAGCCTCTTACAACTCACATTCGTACCCGTTCCTGTACATTAGCCTCATACAACTCACATTCCTACCCATTCCTGTACATTAACATCATACAACTCACATTCCTCCAAATTCCTGTACATTAGCCTCATACAACTCACATTCCTCCCCATTCCTATACATTAACGTAATACAAATCGAATTCCTCCCCATTCCTGTACATTAGCTTCATACAACTCACATTCGTACCCGTTACAGTATATTAGCCTCATACAACTCACATTCCTACCCATTCCTGTACCTTAAACTCACACACCTCACATTCCTCCACATTCCTGTACATTAACCTCATACAAATCACATTCCACCCCATTCCTGTACATTAGCCTGATACAACTCACATTCCTCCCCATTCCTCTAAATTAGCCTCATACAACTCACATTCCTACCCATTCCTGTACATTAACCTCATACAACGCACATTCCTCCACATTCCTGTACATTAACCTCATACAAATCACATTCCTCCACATTCCTGTACATTAGCCTCATACAATCACGTACACACACTCTACCTCTGCTCTTCATTGGTTTTATACACCACGCATTGAAATGCAGGTCACATGTCGTCGTTCTACGTTCAACCCTTCCGCATCAACATTATCGAATAAGTCGATTGCAGACACGGTGAAGAGAGATTTAGATAATATTTCTTCCCATATTCTAAACGACAGCGTACCTTCCCAATCCTATATTAGGGGTTGATAACACTGTAGTTTCACAGACTGACAAGATTGAATCGTCTGTCTTGTATACTGGAAAGAAGTTAAGTAATTTTAGGAATGTTCATGCTAAGCACTCAGTGTTTGCATGGTTTAACTTCGGAGAATATTCGAAGGAGGGCCCAGGTAGACACGGGTGCTTAAATCTTCTGCCACAGTTTGTCAGTAACACAATGCGATACACGGTACGGATGCTTGATTTGCCTACAGTTAAATTTCTTTTTACGGACCTTCATTTTCTTCCTATACTTCGCTGGTCTGCTGTGTAAAATAGTTTGTTTTTCACGTAGATTCTCTCATTTCTGCAGTAACCGTAGGCTATGATGTCCAGTGTTCATGGACTAGCTGCCTTGAACGACAGCCAGAAAGGGCGGAGTTCAAAAACGCGAAGTGGCAAATAAGAGTGACAGCGCCCTGCGGTCTCCAGCGTGTTGTATGGCCTCGCACGTAGCAGTTACGGGAGATGAATAATTGAAGAATTCTCCGCGTTTGTCTGTGTGCTTTAAATTCGGGTAAGGTCTGTTAGCGATGAAACCAATGAGTTGTGTTAGTGTCGAATGTCGTCGTGTGGTGCACCCCGACCGGGCAAAATACCTTGCCTCGAGATCTCTAGCAAGAAAACAAAGCCCTCTAATACCACATTCTTTCATCTAAAGCACTTACGGCACGACACTATCGCTTGCCTGGCTCCTAAAGCATCCGGAACATTCCACACGACTCGCAGTCCAAACAATATAATTTCAGTATATATATATATATATATATATATAGTTTGACTAAAACGCCGCTGGGATATGGCATCTAAAATAATGCAATTTCTTTTTGTATCGATTAATGTTAGTAGGTTCACCTTAATCACGTATCGTAATTGCACGTTGTTTCGCATTTATATAAACTGAGTCAGTTTCAAATCTCCAGTTTTCTTTCCTCATTTTTTGGCTACTTCGCCTGGGAACTGTGCCCAAGAACATCCAGTCACGACGGTAGACCAACTGACCCCACTTGTTCACGCTACACGTGTATAAAGACCAGCATGGGACATTTCGAAATGCCGCGACGAATATAAACGCGTTCACATATCTGACACGTTAGAAACATGACCGATTTGTGTCAGATACTACGATTACACAGCGTCGAAGCGCTTGGAGAAAGACGTGTCTCAGTGTCACTTTGCTATTAAAAATCTCCTACGGAATGGCTTGGTTTCGAAAAAGATCCTCCGCTTAGAGATCCTGGCGAGTAACAGTCTGAACCGTGACGTGGCCCACAAACATGGTAATGTAATGGTATTTTATTAGGCTACAAATAAAAGGATTCAGTGTGTGTGTGTGGTATTAGGAATGTTCTTCAGTCACATGATTTTCATTGAAGTTCAATATTCAGAATGCTCTTTCTTTTGCCAGGTTTGTTGCGGGAGGGACTGTGATATCAATATTAGCTCTCCTGTTTCTGTGTGGTTGTGGATTGATATCAACATTAGCTATCCTGTTTCTGTATGGTTGTGGATTGATATCAACATTAGCTGTCCTGTTTCTGTATGGTTGTGGATTGATATCATCATTAGCTATCCTGTTTCTGTATGGTTGTGGATTGATATCAACATTAGCTGTCCTGTTTCTGTATGGTTGTGGATTGATATCAACATTAGCTGTCCTGTTTCTGTATGGTTGTGTATGTATTGAAAAATAGTGGCAAGCAATGACTGTGAAATTTAGGGTTAATGAAATATAAATGATTATAGAAATTTAGTAAAGTACATAAAGGGAAGGGATCAGCTGTAACACCCAGACGTATAAGAAAGGACAATATTAAAAAGGATCATAAAAGTGATGTGGAAGTTTGTAGAATGGTTTATCTGGCGCTCAATAGGACCCACTGGAGGAAATTCTGCACTCGAAAATGAACCTTTGATTCTCACTAAAGGTAGGGATTTACTTGACAGGCCGAGGAATTGTTAATTACGTTATGAAGTGAGCATGCTATAGTAATACAAACACAATATCAATCACTGTCACAACGCAATCTCTGGAACTGCTTACGTCATGAGCGGGATGGCGGGTTGGACGAACAGGAACCATTTCCGGCCAGAAGAGGAACTTTCTTTATATCACAACCAGACCGACCGTGAGGGCTGCCTATGCTCGGCACACGGTGGCTGTTTGCAGCAGGTGAAGTGTCAGGATGAAGCTTGTTACTAGTCTGTAAGTACTGTCACAGTCAATAGTGTATGGAGTTATAGCTTCATACAAGCAAATATTTCGTGTCTTGCAACCAAATCGCTGTTAACTGTATGTACGTAGTCTGGCACGATACAACGGGCGTTTTATGCTAACCATGCTGTTCACACTGTCCTAATGACAGAAAAGTATTAATGAGAGGGAGGTGAAGATATGGAGTGGACATTTGGCGCCTAGCTCAGATTCAGTAGCTTCCAGTGAACTAAGGTAATTTGGGGCTTTAAGATTGTTTTTTTTTCCGAAATTTCGGATGACCAAAGTTTAGACGCTGGTGTGCGTTCTGTTCGCATTTATATGCACTTCTATAATTCTGACATGATTGAAAATGTCGTAATTAAAACTTTTTTCTCTCTTTTCCTGCCAGTAGTTGCCAGTAGGCTGCATAACCGCCCTCTATATCGCCATTACGGAATCCTATTTAGAATTAGCCTGCCTTTCTCCTTCCAATTGACATGCCCCATGAGCTAATAAAAATGTCAAAAAGTGACAGAATAACCACGTTCCAAACAGTAGCTATTACTGTTCGACTATTTTTCTACCTTTCGTGACGTCACAGGCTTTCCTTATAACAAGCACGAAGCAGTTGGCTGCATTGATTCCGAGGACGAATTCTAGACGAAATGTTTACTCTGTGAAACGAAAGACAATTGATGTTTTCTTCGGAAAGAAGTTTCTCGTAATATTGGGTGCACACGGACCCAGTCTGATTCCACCGTAGTAGTCAGTTTGATATCACCTTTTACTTCAAGGCAAACAGAACATAGTCATTGCTTCTAATTTCTGTTCCTGTTACTCATCATCTGTCACCAGTTAGACCTTCATAGACCTGTTTCGACCTCGTCTGATAGTTTCTTCAAAGGTATTCCAAGTCGTCTTAGTCCATTTGGTCTGTAATTCAGCATTATTTTTGTCATCCTGTTTTCGTTCATTCTCTTTTACTTTTCGTAGCCAATTTTATTTGCATTTTCTTGGTTTCTCGTCAACTGGTTCTACTTTCAACTCTTCCAAAATTTCTTCATTCCTTTATGGTCAAAAATGTTGTGTCCAGCTGTTCTTCTGAAAACAATTAACTTCAATTCATGTCAACCGTTTTTGTCTTTTTTTAAGGTCCACATTACGCTTCCATATAAAAGCTTGAGGAGAGTTCGTGCTTTATATACTTTTATTCTTGAATATTTATGGACCAAATTTGGTTTAAATGTGTTGTTTAGGATTACCAGTATATGATAAAATTGTGCTAGTTTTGTTGAATTTTCGTCTCAAAATGTTGCAAAAATACAGCTGCAAGAATTGAGGCTCTCGAGACTTCCTGCATGTTACCGACAGTTTTCCCCTCAAAGGGTATGGGTTGTTCTTATACAGGGTTCTTTCGCATGTATTTCGTGTACCTGATGTTCAGTAACCTTAACAATGTAGTGTTTTCTGAACTATTATTGACATGTGTTGTAGTCACTAATTTGACTTTATTCCATATTTAATCACAGTGTACATAATTATTATGCAGCAACTCTTGTTTTGGAAGACGCGAGCCCATGAGCAGGGACCGATCCTGTTCCTGAAACATAGTGTGTTAAATTTCAACGCACCATGGAAAACGTCCTTAGTGTCAATGAGTTCAAGTGCGTGGGTTAGTTTAGTGGATTTATAGTGTAGTGAACAATAGCGTTTGTGTTGTTCTGTGCCGCTTCCAGCAAGTCGGAGAAACATGCAGTGATTTGATTATCTCAGTTCTTTAGCACCAAACCATGAAGACGTATGAGGTTTGAAGATAGAGCTTCACGCTTCGGCCACATTACCTCCCGATAAATAGCCCTCAGTACGTGTTGCATACGAAGCGCTGCTAGAGATGTGTTTGTCTAAAAACTCTCCCAGCCACTGTCCGGAATCGACCTGAGGTCATATTACCCGTATCCATTAGCTGTACTGACAGTTGTTAACCCGGTAGTGAGTAAGGAAAACACTAGTCTAGTGCCGTGAGAGTAATTAAGTACACGAGAACACACTAACACAAGTTTCAGCCTCTGCAGCACTTGTAAATCTTTGGTACGTATAAAGCACATTGCCTTTGGGTACTATGAATCAGTTGCAGTTTCACTGCTAGGTACGTGCGTAATTTAGCTTTCTGAACTTCGCTGAAGGCTGCAAGGAGAAGATGGTTAATACTGTGACTAGGATTTGTTTGGCGGCCGTTTGATTACTGACAAGTGCCTCGTGGTGAACGCAAACACAACATGTCTAACATTCCATAATCTCTGGGTTCATCCTACATGTAATTACCGGTACTCTGGTAACACAGCTAGAGGATTAAGCAACTCTGGCACTCACCTGCAGAAGTTACCCAATCTTTTATTCTCATAACACATTTCTCTAAGATCTTCTCTTCTGTTATCCTTCTCAGCACACTCGCGGTCCTTACCTTAAAAGTCTTGTGTCTCAGTATCAACTGGACGGGAATAAGATATATCGTTCCTTAGAAAGATGCATCGGTAATTCAATAATGACGGTACATTGGAATAATTGTCAGTAGACGTAATAATACCAGAAAATTCTAGATACGAATGTATCAACGATTCGTCTGTTTCCATAAACGCCACTTGAATAATACGTATGACATTAAGATTTGTTATGTAGCTATGCTACAGCGACAAAATTGCTGTCTTGTTTTGTTTAGTGTGGTTATCCTTGTGAGAGTCTTGATGATCCAGTGTCGTTGAGTCAACTAATAACCTATAAATGGAGATCCAGTGTTACGATTTAATAGTGACATTATACTTAGTAGTTGATATCGCGCAGTTTAATATTACAGAAATCGAAATTTTATGATTGAAGTAGGGTTACAAGCGAGAGTTAGAATGTAACTGTATCATCAGACACAGAGTAAGGCCAAATATCTTGTCATTAATTTTATAAGTCAAAGTATTTGATCCTCATATTTAGCAAATGAATGTATTACTTGAGATTTTCTTGGCTTGAGGCTTTATATGGTCTAAAACTATTCCCTGCTGGAATCTGAAACAGCCTTTCTTTGTGAATTCCCATTTCAATTTCCAGTAAACATTCCAATTCCAGCCATTTATGTAAGTCAGAGTCAGTCAGTATTTAAAAAGAAGTGTGCTTGTAGTGTTGAAATGTCACGTGTTGTCCGTCCCTGTTCATGTAGTTTCCTTCCATCCCCACTCACTCACTTCTGCCTTCAACTGCATTACGGCATCAGTCTTTATTAATTCCGTCCTCAATGTTAGTTGTGAAGTATTTTAATAGTGTTTTTGTCAGAATATTTTAGTTATGTGTCAACCTAAGAATATAAGGCGATTGATGTCTTAATGTTCTAATTCAAGCAGTAGGCTTAGTTGCCAGAAATATTATGTAAATTCTGTTTCCTTTCCCTCTGGTCGAGGATTTATAATTAAACGAATGTTAGAAAAATAAGAACAAACGCGCAAGTGTTTACGTAAAGTTTTTATTGTTGAACTTAGCAACAAATCTTCAAAATGACGACACTCAACCTCGGTAAATTGCTTCGAGTATCTGCTACAAATTAAATCGACCATCGCTAACATGGTCGACGAATCTGCCGTTGTGGAACGCGGTACTGGCCACTCAGAGCTCCGGGGCCTGGCTTGGTACTCTGGTAATGAAAATGCTAAATATTGGACGCTTTGCTTTGTTGCATTTTGGGTGTTGCCACCTGTCTGAAGGATAAACCTAAGAGCTAGAAGCTTAACTGACAGACGGATTGTGGCTGTGGGTAGACATTTGAACATTTCTTGTAACTATAAAAATTGCTTTATTTATATAAATTTTACTAATTTGCATTTATTGATACTTAAATAATTATTAATCCACAACCCATGAGAATCGGAACTTTGTGTGTGTGTGTGTGTGTGAGTGAGTGAGTGTGTGTGTGTGTGGTGTGTATGTGTGAGTGTGTGTTTGTGAGTGTGTGTGTGAGTGTGTGTGTGTGGTGTGTATGTGTGAGTGTGTGTTTGTGAGTGTGTGTGTATGGTGTGTGTGTGGTGTATGTGTGAGTGAGTGTGTGTGTGTGTGGTGTGTATGTGTGAGTATGTGTTTGTGAGTGTGTGTATATGGTGTGTGTGTGGTGTATGTGTGTGTGTGTGTGTGAGTGTGTGTGTGTGAGGTTGTGTGTGTGTGTGTGAGAGGGTGTATGTGTGTGTGTGGTGTGTGTTTGTGTGTGAGTGAGTGTGGTGTGTGTGTGAGTGTGTGTGTGTGGTGTGTGTGTTTGTGTGTGTGGTGTGTGGTGTGTGTGTACGGGGTGAGTGTGTGTGAGTTTGTGTGGTGTGTGTGTGTGTGTGTGTGGTATGTGTGGTATGTGTGTGTGTTAGTGTGTGTGTGAGTGTGTGTGTGTGTGTGAGTGTGTTTGGTCTGTGTGGTGTGTGTGTGTGTGTGTGAGTGTGTGTGGTTTGTGTGTATGAGTATGTGTGTGCGAGTGTGTGTGAGTGCGTGCGAGTGCGTGTGTGCGTGTGTGTGTGTGTGAGTGTGTGTGTGTGGTTGTGTGTGTGTGAAAATCTATCACATTGGCAGATCACAAATCTGAAATATTAATTTAGCATTTGCGTTATTCAATGTGACTGGATGTAACGAAGATGGCGTTTACCCGAAGCGAGATTTAATATTAGCATGGCGGCGACTATACCAAAAACTTCGTTCTGGAATGTGACTCCTCCTAGCGTAGGGGAAATTAACGGCGTTTATGGGGAAACGGCCTCTTTCTTTATGGGAGAAGAATCAAGCAGTAGATTTCTCTGAAACGTCGGCGAATTTCGACCAGGTTGCTTAGAGTTACACCCCAGAAAAGAGTATTTTTCAAGATGTCTGACAGTTCGAAGAGCGTGGTTCTTCGTAATGTCGGCTACTGCAGCCATATTTATAGAAAACCGTATTAGTTCCGTTAGAAATATTTCTGGTGTCACTTTCAGCAGCAATTGAACAGCAGTGTTGGCAGGTATCGTCTTTCCATAACTTTAGGCTAATATTAATATTCGGAAGTTTTTACGAGCAGTTACTACTAACGAAGCTGTTAGAATTTGTTTATGTGATCACTTTACCGTGCAATGGAAGTTATAGCGCTTCCATTAATGTCTCAGAACATCAGCGAACTATTTCTCGTCCCCATATTGCAAGTACAATCCACACAAAATGCAAGTACCACATCCATCAGTCGGTGCTTTGGAGGCAGCAGGTGGATAAAATGCGCCCCGCCATCTACACGTAGATAGAAAAAATGTATTACGAAATTCGACGAATAATTATTTTATCCACACCCATAAGAGAATATTATTTGTATATATGGTGTACATATGTATATTGACAATACAAAATACTTGTTGTAGCAAAATATAGATGAAGTTCTATCTCACAGGACAGAAAGCACCATGCTACTTGGCAAACGGAACGCAAAATTATTATGTGTGTTCCGTTTATGTTACTCAGGACTTATTAAGGAGGAGGAGAAAGGTAGGACTTACTGGTTAAGATTAGTGTGACATTTTGTACGAATAATTCGAATTTTTAGACTAAATTCTAGTTCGTTTTGCCGCCGTAATATTGGCACTACTAACAACAGGGTATTGTCACTGATGTTCTTAATTAAGAAATATGCATTTTGTTTATTCATTGGCCCGGAAACCTCTTATATATTTTCCTGGCTGTCGTGCCCAAATGTTGATCGTCACTGCTTTCGGGTCTCGAATTTATTATGTTTATTTAATTAAATATTATTGGTGCCCGTTAATATTAGATTCCAGAACATTTTCTGCTCTTTAAAAAAATCGTATCTCCTTCTCTGCTGTCAGAAATTAACTAATTAAGAAAAACAGTGCTGTAATTTCACCTTTTTTAGAGAGCTTGAAACAAGTTACACACCGAAAGGCTCCATTACTTATGGACACTGCCTATACTCATAGCGGAGAACTGTGCTAACATTCGTTAAGTACGTAGGCTGCCTCTAAGTTTCAGCATATCAAGGCTCATCGCACTTATACTATTGTTTTACAAAAAAAAAGTCTACATTTTAACTATTTGACTCTCTTACACCACGTCATCTGTGTATAATAGTGGCTAGTCTGGTTTTATGCGACATTGCTTTGGTTTGATTCCCTGATGTTGGTCCGTTGTGGACCGAAACAGGTAGGAATATTCGGTGTGATATTGTAATATAAAGATCTAAGGAACAAGATATTGTATTTTTGGGGGGTTGAGTGTTGTGAATTAGTAATGAATGAACAACATAAAATGTTTAGGATGATGAAATGAGGCAGGATTAGAGGAAACGTACATGAGACTCTGGTGGGAAAGATGGTAAATGTGTGTGAAGTTTAGATGGAATTCCTGACCAGCACAGACTATTTGGAAAACTCACTGAGGTAATATTAATATTGATCTTCAGGAACTAAGGTGTCGGAATTCAGCAGAGGAGTCTAACAAACATAACAAGGATCGCAAGATAGGGTTCTGATAGCGGTGTTCAAGACTGATCTTTCCTGGAATATTACGCCGTTTCAACTTATAAATATTTGCCGAAGTTTCAGAGAAGACACGATGTAACATTTCAAAACATTTGTGTCTTCACAGCAAGGAACGTTGGGATCCCAAAAATACAGCTTGACAACTAACGGCTTATCGGCAATCTGCACAAAGCAGTTGGCATGTAAACAGTAAACAATGAGAGATTTCGCACTCGAAAATATTTAGTAACTCCAGGGTGTCTACAAATGTATTCTTTGTAGAACACTTTGGTTTTGAAAAAAGAAATAGACTAATTGCCAGATATGACACTTGTGTTAAAATTAAATGACATTCGGCACAAAGTCTGACTTAAGATTTCGAAACTTAACGAAATTTAAGCGAATTCGAAAGTCCGAAATTAAATTTTGGGTCACTAATTTTGTTTTCAACCTTAATTTCAGTAAATCTTATTTATATTGGACCGTGCATCATTGTGATAGTTGAAGAATAAGAGACCAATTTGATGTCACTAGTTATTTAGTTTTATTTCACTTCTTCTATGCTCAACATGTTTCGGTCATTAATACATCCATCATCAGGAGCCTGCAACTTTTCTATTGTATTACCACATCGGTCGTGTGTTCTTGTGTATCCGTGTAGCAGGCTCCAGCCTGTGACATCAAGTTGGTCTCTTATTCTTCAACGAAAATATGAAAGTTTATAGTCTGTGAATTCCAGGATCTTGTAAATTGCGATAACACATGTAGGGGTACACCTAAAAGCACGGATCTTTAGTGCATCTGCCATTAGAATTTGGCCTCCTAGCAGAGATCAGACTTGCACCTTGACTTGTCACAGAAATAAGTAACAATTTGCATAGAGGTTTACAATTAATTACAA
>Ga0123354_10006008_pt1 | contig 17894 bp, 9 predicted proteins | sample TergutLab28metaG_2_FD_97872 | JGI IMG/M metagenome (GOLD analysis project Ga0123354, IMG submission 97872) | Labiotermes labralis P4 segment gut microbial communities from Petit-Saut dam, French Guiana - Lab288 P4 | ecosystem: Host-associated > Arthropoda: Insects > Digestive system > Gut ...
AAAGCCCTTCTTTTTTTTTAACCCCGGCGCCAGGTGGGAGGGGGGGCCAACCCCACGGCCCCGGCCCCTTTAACCCCCCCCCCCCCGAGTAAGACCCGGTACCCTTTGTACAGGAGGGTGGGTGCGCCCCAGGGATGGTCTGGACGGGTGCGGAAAATCTCGCCCCCTATATGGTTGTGACATCATGACAGCGTCTCCGCCTGTCAGTCTGTTCCCCCTAACAGTAACTTTTAAACTGACGGATTTTCATTACACTTGTAATGAAAATAATAAGACAAGAAGCCACCCTATCCTGGTACTTGCCGACTTCTTCATACCGTGATGAGACGCGTACCGACATGGCGGCAGTGCTAAACCTAAGAAAACACATTCAAACATATGGCTGCTTCCACCGTCTCTAATCCTCCCTTCAAACCTACTCATTTTCTTAACTACTTTTGCTTACTCTCTCATTCTGCCTTCCTTCACTGCTTTTGTTTATTTTTTAAACTTAGTTATACGGCTGTCCTCGATATGGTCACCACAGACTAAAATAATTGCAACAGCAGAAAGGACTATAGTCCACACAAATCAAGCAGTGTGCCGTATAATTATATCACGAATGAAATGGCAGGTTCTACAGTGTATGTCTTCGTCATCAAATTTCCGTCTGAATGAGTATGACATATTATTTTCCAGGCGTGGCCTCTCCCCCATCGGCTAGATCTAAGATCGTTGACAACAACCAGCAAATTACGATAGTCTACGTACAGGTCCCTTCTCTACGTATCGTATGGTTTCCTACAGTTCATTTAAAAGGCTTTTACAGCCAGAATCGTGTGTGTATATGTCAGCAGCGCGAAGCCAAAGGCACGGACGCGGGCAGCATACAGCACAGTACCTACGTTGGAAGAAATGTTGTTAAATAAACCACGAAAGAATAAAATTCTAAGAAAATTTCCTTCGTTAGGTAGCAAGCCAAAACAAACAATTAGACTGATGATCCACGGATGAAGCAGAAGGCCTCCAGATATGGAAGGTAGCTGTGAATAATCATCAGCAGTCATGGACAACCGACAAGGGGTGGTCCCCCAGCTTTGGGGGTTTGGGAGTGATGACAACTCCTCACAGTAAAAACTTCACAGCTTACGAAACATTTCACAAAGCCTCGGACTGAACTGTGGCTCTGGACAGGGAGGTGCCGGGCTCTTGTGTACAAAGCAACGAACTTTCGGGTTCCACGAAATGCGAGTAATGCTTGGCTAGCTGGGGACCTATTGGTTTTTCAAGAAGGACTCTGCTCCACGGAGTTACTTCGTGTTAAGATTGCTTGGTAACCCTATAACCTTCAGCTCTTTACAGAACTCGAAGGTTCACTACCGTGTTGCAAAAAGCCCGCAACTGGCCCCCACCCCGGGATTGCCCATAATTTTTGCGATTATTTATCTGAATTAATATGTAATATACAGGATAACGCGTAATCAGTCATTATAGCAGGCACTGGTGTCACATTACATGTGTGTGTACAAGCTACCTTCTATCTTATACTACAGGCATAATGCTAAATTTAGAAGTTGCCCGACTATCGGTGCTAGAATGTGGTCAGAATTTTGTCTGTTCCGTACATTTCCCGTGCTTTGTATTTAACGATCATTTGTTTTCCCCAAATTCAATGCTAATATCGTGAGCAATTTGTTAAACCCAGCAGCGCCTGTGGGGACATCAACGGAGTTTTTACACCGACAATGCATCGAATTGCCACCACACCCCCCACTTTCCGTATAAATACCACCAAATGAATTAAAAAATAGAGGCGTGTTGTGTGGGAGGAGGGAAACCAATTTATTTGATGGCACTCCACCCACAGACATGTAGTGAGATAGGACGTGATAACTGCTGTACCAACTACTGAACTAACTGGAGCATCAAGAGCGAGTTACCTGAACTTTTAAGAGATGCAGTAAACGAAAAGTAATGTATCGCCTATATGTGTTGGCATTCCATTACTACGACACAGCTGAGTTTTATACTTGTCATTACTGTTGCTGTTTTCCACAAGTGGATAACGCAGTCAGTATAGTAACCAGACTATGGGCTGGCTTATCCGGGTTCGATGCCGGAAGGAGCAGAAATTCTGTTCTCCAGCATGTCCAGAACGGCTACGCCTCTACCTTTCACTCAAACTTCTATTTCCTTATCATAGCCCCTGTTGTTTCAGCTATAACTGCTGTTTATTCCGAATTCTACCTGGCAGGCTTACTTAGTATCCGACTAGCAATAAAACTTCATAAAAATAACGTACGCCATATGACAGTATAAATAAAATAACAAACGAGTGTGTACCAAACATAAACTCTGGCCCTTTACTAGTTTAACTCATCTCCGTACCCACAGGTGCCAGAAGAACTTTCATCGAGAGATGGATGACCGGAGCGCGAAACTGACCAATCGCCATCTACCGCCGCGAATAAAGGTACGTGCCACCTCCCCACGCCTGTTCATGGCATAATGTTAAAACAAACATAAACAGCTTTTGATGTGTGTTTGTCCGTGCATCGTAGTATAAGCGTAGAGAAGAAAACCAACTAGATGCTACTGAATGCGTTATTGCACTTATAATCTGCTCAACATGTTTCCGGGCACTTATATGCTCATCATCAGGAGCTCGAGACTATACTTGGGTTATTGCCGTATGCGGTGTGTAATGGCTTGGTTGTTGGTGGTCGGCTGTTAGGAGCAGAGCAGCAGGCCATGCGTCCGGGATGAGGGATAATGTGCACAATTTACCTCATCCCGGACGCATAGCCTGCTGCTCTGCTCCTAACAGCCGACCACCAGCAACCAAGCCATTACACACCGCATACGGCAATAACACAAGTATAGTCTCGAGCTCCTGATGATGGGCATATAAGTGCCCGAAACACGTTGAGCAGATTATAAGTGCAATAAAGCATTCAGTAGCATATAGTTGGTTTTCTTCTCTACGCTTACAAACAGCTTTATCTTTGTGAGATTTCCGGTTCTCAGGGCGATGCTGCTGAAGATTCCAGCCCGTCGACGGCGTTTGGAAGGACCGTACGTGGTGCCTTCATCATCACGGTCAAGCAGCCAAAGAATGTCGGCAACTAATTACCAGATGACACGGTGTTACATCCCAAGGTCTTTGGTCTTAAACTTTACTTACGTTTACAAAATGAGTTACAGTATGCACGCTAATTAACATTTCGCCGTCACTGTAGAAGAGTCACAGGCAGATTTACAGGACAGGCGATATACGTATCACGGTATCATTGGGGTGCCTTCGTCCAACCATTGTTGCGGTGGAAAAGCAATAAGTATTACATATTCTGAGTGTTCATTTGTAGCCTTAAGTATCCAGCATGCAATGCACATGCACCGTATTGTATAGTCGTATGTGGCATGCCCGGCTCTACTATATTTTTTCACACTATCTCACAAAAGGGACGATTTAAAAAAAAAAGTTATTGAACACAAAATGTGTCTGGATTTCCTCTACTACTTTTGTCAGAAACATTTCTCATTCTAAGAAGAAGAATTGAGCGAGATATGATCAAAAACGTACATTGGTCTTCACGTAAAGTACCCATTATTCTTTCCCACTTTAATGAAACTTGAATTTTCTCGACAGATTTTCGAAAAATAATCAAATATTCAGTTTAAAGAAAATCCGTCCAGTGGGATCCGAGTTGTTCCACGTGGACAGACGGACGGACAGAAACGACGAATTTAATAGTTCCTTTTCGCAATTTTGCGAACGCTCCCAAAAAGGACTGTGACCCTACATGGTTTCAGAAAGGCAGAGGACAAAGACAAAGTTGCTGCTGTGACGAAGCCACGCGCTGCAAAGTAGTGCAGAAGAGTGCAGGAAGAACTCAATACCCTCTCAGCCTGTGGGCTGCACGGTGCCCCAGAGGCGGTCTGCACGTGATGGCGAATATAAAATTCGTGTCCTTGCCAGCAACCGAACGCGCTCCCTCCTTCTCCAGCCCATATCTATCTATTATACTTACATCAACTCAGTCCCACTATGTGTCACAAGCATAAAGTGTGACAGCCAATCAGTATTGGGACTTTTTAACGACGGAGGTTCGATTCGCGACAAGTGTCAAAATTGTATGGCGAAGTGTTGTGAACACTAATACTATTAGTTGGACTTATACTAAAATCCTTCCATACCACGCGTAAGTTAGGAGTAAATAACGCAATGTGAATAGGAATAACATAAGGCAAATTCTGTGCGCAAGCGGCAGCGGCGAATTTCGTGAAGAATTGTAGCGCTGTTGCCACAAGGCAGGGGTGCACAGAGTTTCTAAACAACCTACGAGCCACCTCAAAATTCTAGCCGCCAGAAGGTGACACGAAGAAGGTTCCAGACTGAAGGTTACAAATGTTAGGCTCCACCGTACAAAATTTAGTCTCCACGGCGAACTGCTGCCCGGCATTTGTGCACCCCTGGTTTACTTCAAACTCTACGTGCATTTCTGCCCCTCAGTAGCCACAAAAATTCCGTTCTTCAACAATCCACGGGCTAAAAAACATTTCTTCTTTCCATCACTCCGAAGCTTGCCTGTTTTTGTCGTGACTAGTTATTTGTGGGTTTTTCTCGGCTGCAAAACCGGGTTTCAGTGAGCCGAGGGAACGACGTATACATGCCTGCCTTTTGGGTCATGAAACGAATATAAGCTGCAACTTCTTCGTCAACAACATGAACAAACTGCTGGGCCTTGCGGAGTCTACAAAACGCATACACTTTAAACCGAGAGGCTAAGATACACGACATGATAAACTTTGGCGTATCAAATAACTCAGTGTTACAGGGTCTTCACTCACCTGATGACAGGTGGTCACATGATACCCCTTACCGTAACCAGAATATTAGCCCATTTCGAAATATTACTGTTCACTTCAAAATAGTTTGTCTCCTGTCTAAAATTGTCAAGATGTTTTGTATGGAGGTCATTTGCACTTCAAGAACAGAGTTTCGTTGTGTTTCAGAAACGAGTACTCCGATAAAAAGTTTTTATCCACAAGTAAAATTGAGAAATTAACCACACGTTGGAATCAACTCTATCCAGATATTTGCAGGACTGCGAGATAACGACTACGAGGTACGTAGATCATATAGCACGCAAGGAAGACAGGGGAAATTCATACAAAATTCTGGTCGGAAAACCTGATGAGATCACACGGTAGACCTAGGCGAAATGGGTATAATATTAAAATAGACTGAAGGAGCAGGAGATGACGGTGTGTACTGGAATAATCTGGCTCTGGATAGGATAAGGTGTAGGGTTGTTGTGAAAATTGTAACAGCTTTCAGATTTTCTACACCCACCAATCAGACGCCAACGTACAAAATTTAGTCGCCACGGCGACCTGACACTCAAGATTTGTGCACCTATGCCGTTAGAGCAGTGTTCAGCTCTAGAAAACAGGTGGTAGTAGGTGCAGGTAAATGGTCGTTTTCACTTCCAGGTCAGTTCATCCCAGAAGAAACTCCGGTGCGCAAAGAAAAGGAGGCTTGACGGGCCACAGTGCCCTTCTGAACGCTTTGGAGAAGCGAAAAAATTTTGGATTCTGTGAAGGGCAATGAATTTCTTGACTGTCTGAGCGGATGTCACGTAGTTAGGAATAATTTTACAGCGTCGAGTCATTCGATTACTGGTTTCATTTAAATTTTATGTATTTTATTTGAACTGTATTTGTTATTTTGTGGTCCTCAGTCTGGAACTTTCTTCGCCACACATTCTGGCGGCTAGAATTTCGAGGTAGCTCTTAGGTTGTTTAGAAACTCTGTGCACCCCTGTCTTGTGGCAACAGCGCTACAATTCTTCACGAAATTCGCCACTGCCGCTTGCGCACATTGCCTTGTGTTATTCATCTCGCGTGTCAGAACACATTTAAAATCTGGTGTTTCTAGCCTAATTATGAGGTTATTCTCCAGGTAACAAACACTGGATACGTGAGCCACTGCATACAAACACGCACTGAAATTCCATAACTATAAAGCATATACTACGCAAAAGCAAACGTAGCAAATCATCTTGTGCACTGCATTCTATTCGCTGCGAATACGAATGTCAGCATGATGCAGGCCATGACTTCAGACACACGCAACCCCTACACAGAAACTGAATGTGAATATTGTTGTCAAAAAGGCAGCTGAACGTTGTGTCCGTGCTAATGAACTGTAAGTTCTTCCACCTCACTCATTTCAAGCAAAAAGTTTTTACGTTACAGCAGAGGTGCGCCAGGTTTACCAGGCGACTATACCTTGTGGTTCCTCGGTACACAACTTGCTTTATGTCACCCTTCTGGCGCCTACGATTCTGAGATGGCTCTTTGCTTTTCTTTTTGTGGAAAATTAGTGCACCCTGCACCTGAGCACAATGTCGACATTCGCTACCTAATTATTTGGGTATGGTTCACTAACTTAAAGCTCAAATTAGACCACTTTAAAATAAGAATCCTCCATAGTGGCGAGGTTAATAAGTGGAGCTATAACTCCTTTCTCCCACACGCCTTCGTGGAGGGTACAGGAACAATCTTACTTACGCTGCTGAGTTCTAGCAGACATCTCCAGAAGTGTACTTCAGAGCAACCGTGAAGTATGTCAGAATGCTATCACACACACACACACACGCGCGCGCGCGCGCGCGCATTTATGGCACATACGCTACATACAAACACCGCGTGCCTATTATAAAGTACATCTACATTACCAGTTTCGAATTATGCAGTTATCTGCTTTCAATCAAAGACAAAGCAATTTTGGTCTGCCAAATCACGTCACATGCGCAGGCGTACAGTTGACGGGTAAGTGCACGTGGCAAATGCTAAAACATGATAGGTGGGTCACGTGACATGTCAAGGAACTGTTTATCCGTTTCAAAGATATGTTAAGTCATGCACTGTTTTTGCATAGGAATTAAACGCAGGCACATGCCTACCAATTATACCAGTAATTATATACTAGTAAAAGATAAAACTTTGGCGCAGATACTCATGCAGAAAAATTATTGGCCCAATGTTACAACACCGTTTTCTTATTTTTTCTTCTTATTTCTCACCTGTCTTCAGTTAGAACTTCTGGCCACTTTCGATTCAGGTTTTCACTTAAATCAGCATCATTCCGAATGTTCGGCGTAACACCGCGCACCCAGTTCGCCCTACATGACGGTCTCTACCTACACACACCAATGTAAAACTGAAAACGCGGATAACCCCGAGCCGGATTCTGATCCCGGATCCCAGAAAAACCCAAGACAGAACGGTCTAAGCATGTTATTGTTATATTGGAAGGGCACTGTAACCAGCAGATTCAGATTACCATACTACGTAATAAACAATTGCTTTTACGCAATGATTCATAAAAATGAATTCCATCCACCTTCCCTTGTGCACATACAAATACTAAGTTGGCAAATGCATGAACCGATTAATCATTCCGTCGCATTCCCCCTGTTAAACCCTATAGGTTCTCGGTTCGTTAAACTGTACTTATTTACTTACTTACTTACTCCATGGAGCAGAATCCTTTTTTAGAAACTAACCGGTTCTCAGCTAGTTAAGAAATTCTCCCATTTTATAAAACCCGAAGGTTCATTGCCGCATTTATAAGTGCCCGCCACCTGTCCCTACCCTCAGTCAGATCAATCCAGTCCACGCCCTCCATCCCACTTCCTGAAGATACGTTTTAATATTATCTTCCCATCTATGTCTGGGTCTTCCAAGTGGTTCTTTCCCTCAGGTTTCCTCACCAAAACCATGTATCCTCGTTGAAATGGACAGTATAAAAATGCGGTTAACATTAATTTTTATTGAGCTCACTTAATCTGCACATTGACAATGTCACACAAAGATATAAGGATTAAAAAGTAATGTTGTATTAATGGCTATTTCACAGTCTTTCCTCATTATTTACCAAGCACTCTACCACTCGACGCTATATAGTCTGAACTATAGACAGCACCGTTAAATGAACTATAAACAATACAAATACTGCCTATTCGAAGCAACGCCGTCTTCAGAAATAAATACAATGGATGTTAAGTTCCTTCCCTTTAATGCAGTTTCCATAACGATCGCCGTTTCATAGAACACATCGTAAATGCGAACAAGAAACTGTACGCCCTTAAGTGAAGAAACAAGCATCGAGCAAGAAATTCCAGCAATTATTTTATTCCATGTACTAAGGCAGTGTCCGCAGATGCATTTGTGAACTGGCAGAGTAACTTCAGACATGCTACGCGCAAAAACATTATAGTTACCTTAGTTTATCAAAAACAAACAAAATGAAATTGTTCATGCTGCCATCGCTGCCTCCCCACACGGAAATAATACACGTGAGCCTACTCAAAGGCTCAAACTGCGTACACGGATATGTGCAAAATGGCGGTTTCAGGGGTACTTTGTAATATCAGGCGTTAAGGAGAGCGATCAAATTAGAATATTTCATTGCCGTATCACCAAAGAATTTTCTTTCTCATCATGTTCTAGCGAGTGACTACGGGGTGGACGGTCCGGGGAACGAATCCCGGTGCGGACGAGATTTCCGCCCGTCCAGACCGGCCCTGGGGCCCACCCACCCTTCTGTAAAATGGGTCCCGGGTCTTTCCCAGGGGTTAAGTGCGGCCGGGGTGTGAGGCTGACCACCCACCCCCTTCTAGTGCCGCGGTCATGGAAGAGTAGAGCTATACCTCTACCCACCCTCTGGGCTATACCGGGCCTGTAACGGGATCACTTTACCTTTACTTTACCTGTTCTTGTTACATAACCGGTACACAATTTTAAAACTTCGCTGCAGTAAAATGCACATCTGCTGTTACAAACTGTTATAAGCTGGTGGGAAATGCGTCGTGATGTAGGTATTACTCTTTCTTTCGCAGAAAACTTGAAAACTGACGTCAGTCGTGGCGGACCAATGACTATCAATCTGTCTGTTTAGCACTGCCCTCCTAAAATAATACAAAAACAGCAATAACATTAGAATTAAAAATCAATACAAATATGTGAAGTTCAACGGTTTCTCCACCATGGGCTAGAAGAAAGACGTGACAACGCGTGGCCGAGAACAGTCTTGATGCAACACTAGTGCACGAAACGTCACGCCGCTGAGAAAGAAACCACTCTAGATAACGCTTTTCTGTTACTCCGATGGCATAAAAACCTGTTACATTAACAACTATTATATACCAGTTTCAGTTATCGTAGAAGCTGATAACATGCACAGTTCTAAACTCGCATGAAACGTTTCGCTTACAGTGCAAGCACATTTCACATGTACATACGTAGCACAGTATTCTGTTCCATACTGGACTATTTACAGTGATAATATCTTCGTCGCCGAAACACGTATCATGAAATACGTGTTTAGATTGACTACCCTGTGATGAATGACGCGCAGGCAGCGATAAAGCTCAACATGCACACAGATTACATGCATAAACAAAAAGACCTTGCGAGCAGGGCCCCATACAAGGACGGCCATAGACAGATGCTATAAACTGGCTGTCTAGGCGAACCATGTTCTGTCCCCTCCCCCTTCCCGCCGCCATGCACCCAAGGGGGCAGACCTCAGCTGAGGTTTTCGTTGATCACAAAATTATTTTTCACATATTTAATTTCCGATGTTTTTAAACGTACATTTTCCCTTGAGGTGGGCGTCCTAAGCGACCGCCTATTTCTCGTATGTGGTCGGGACGCCCCTGGCCATGTCATTTCGGTTGAGCACAAGCACATGTTACAGATTTATTGCTTCACATGGCCCATTTGCCATTCGTCGAGAGTACAGTGTCTTACACAGTATTCCATGGCCGTAAGTATGGCAAGCCTTGAACCAACTACTAACCACACACTCCAAAACACTCTATATACAATTACATGCTGTTGTATAAAATTGCAGTTACGCACAGAAAACAGAAGAGCGGGGAGGGGAAGTTGAAACAGGACTGCAGACATTAAGCACTTCCAAACTTACTTCGCGGTCCGATAGAAGATGGCGCAACCGTCGACGAATTTCCTTTCATTTTCCGCCATCGTCTTCGCTCGCGATTTTGGGGAGAAGATTCCGTCGTAGCCGTCCCGCTTTAATTCTGGCAGGAAAAAATTATAGAACTGGCTGGTTTCTACTTCCTGCAAACAAACAAAAGTCGTTTAATGGTAATGATCAGTAAATGCTTACACGGATACAGTGGAGTCAAGTTATAGTTTTAAGCAGCTACAGGTACCAGACACAAGAAGGTTCAAGCTGTAGGTCACACGAAGCCTGCAATAAGAGTGGGTACGATTAACAATAATGTAATATGAAGAAATTGGGACATTTATAAAATGGATTTCTTTTTCTTTTGGCGCTGCAGCCCAACGCGGACTATGGCCTTATCATTCATGAGGTTTCCCGATCACACACAACGACGCATCACAGTCGGTAGGACTCCTCTGGACGAGTGATCAGCCCGGAGCATACACCTCTACCTGACAACACACAACACTCACAAGCTACAGACATCCATGCCCCCAGCAGGATTCGAACCCACAACCTCGGCAGGCGAGAAAGTGCAGACCTACGCCTTAGACCGCGAAGCCACTGGGATTGGGGCGAAACAGAATATAAATTAAGAAACTCTGGTCAAAGATTAAGACATCCGCAAATAATGGTTAACAAGAGTGACATAAGGCAGCCTTCAATTAAGATGGGAAAATCGGAACAGGACGAATTCCTGTGACCTGGGTGCAGAATACAATGACAAACACTGCTTAGACTAATGCGTTATCCTAACTAACTAATCAACTAACTAACTAGCATCATACAGCACAGTCTTTCTTGACAAGCCAAAAGTTCGTTGGCTAATCAACAAATTTTCGCATTTTATGAAACCGAAGTTAATCACAGCATTCACAACGTCCCGCCATTGTTCCACATCCTCTCACCACGGTTCTCCAAGTTTCATTTTAATATTAACTGCCCATCTATGCCTAGAACTTCCAAGCGGTCTACTTCAGTTTGGTTTACCCACCAAACCCTGCAGAAATATCTCTTTTCTTTCAAGTTACTGTCTTGTTCGTTCGTTCGTTCGTTCGCTCACTCAATCACTCACTCAATATTACGAAATATTACATCGATTCCATGCTTAAACTTAGTAGCAGACTAATTACGAAACATGATCCAGGAGAAGTCAATTATTCAAGCGAAAGATAACAGACAAAACGATCAGAATTCAACTTTCGGAAGAGGCAGATACTAACAAGCCATGGGCGGAGATGCATGCGAAGCACCAGTCTTCTTGAGTAGGAGTGTACCATTCGTGCGTATGAAACCTGTAGATGAAACACGAAAACAATGACTTATAAACTATATCACAGGGTGTGCTATACTAACGGGTTTGGTCGCCTTGGCTGACGCCCTTGACGTGTTCATGTTAAGGACTGCTTTCGCCGAGAGAAGGCTCCTACCTGCCAATTAGTTCCTTGGAATAAAACTGGTTGGATGAATGGATAGATGTGGCTGAACCAACAAATGTTTGATGGAACTGACTTAAGGCTTCTCCATTAGCCTACACCACATGAGGACCCAGATCTTGCAATTGACACAGACGCTGGGAGTCTAGCAGCAGGCTCCATCGAACTACCCGAGTTAGACGCATCCAAATCCATGGATGGTGCTTGTCTACCACTTGGAGTGTTTTGTGGGAGGATGGAGCCTCGCCCCCGGCTCAGTCGCGATAGAGCCTACAGGACCGACCGACTGGATCGTTCACCCGACCCTCCAGCCTCAGCAGGGGCTTCGGCTTTCCTCTTCTCCACGATGAGAACCCTTCCTGGACTGCCGTAAAATAACGGGGACAGCTCGTTCACGCGCGACTTGAAAAAGGTCAGATCATCCTGCATCGGCACGCAGCAGGTTAGAATTGCCGTTGTGTGCTCTGAAGGACCTTCCTTTTCCTTTTTGTTCAATTAGCATGTACAGACAACGCCCCTATCAAGTCTCGTATTATATCGAATCAGAAGCACGTAATTTTCTCTTCTCCACAACATTCAGAGAGGCTCTGGCGCCTACCCGGCATTCTATCCAATGTGTATAGCATATTATTTCTCCCAGGGGTAATGCGAGTGCAGCGTCAAGACCGTATCTAGTGCAAATACGAAGCATGGGCGATATTATGCCTCACATCCTCCGCGTGTCTTCGTGGTGTGGTGGTGCTTCAACACGTACAACTTTACTCTCTTATCGACAGAACATAAATCATGGCCCGATCGCTTCAAAAACCCAATAATAAGCAACTTCTCAGTACACACACACACACAATGCCTTTCAAGCTGTAACCTTAAACTCATTCCGCAGGCCCCGTACATAAAGAAGAGACGACAAGAAACAATATGATGAACCGTTCCAGCAGCACCACGATGGCAGCAATGTATAACAATAAGAGATTTAAGGCCAGGCTGCTGGTGGTGAGCAAGGTTATGCAACTTTTTATACCTTACTAGCCACTAAACTGTCCGACTACTGAGCACATTAAGGAGAGGATCAGCAACAACTGACACGCAAACAAGCAGAGACCTGTCTTAACAATATTATAAAATGCAACTTCATTCTTCCGACCTGTTCCAAACAATTTACGCTTATAATGTGCAAATTCCTGACAACATGTAAGTGACGAAACCAAGTCTGCTAAATGTTACGGGACTCTACAGCAACAGAGGAAAGAGAAAGGCTGACACTTTGTGAGATGTGAGGTTCTCACGACTGGCGGTGGCTATGAAGAACGTCTTCTGGGGCCAGGCGAAGTGTAGCCTGGCAGAAATTAACTGGGGTTGCGAAGAAATCTGTTACCTCAATCTTCGACTGTTCTTCTTACCCGAAGACACAGGCAGAAGGTTCCCGCCAAAAAGACAGCTAAATTTATACCGTACACCATGAAAGATTTTCTTACAACCACTTTAATAAAGTTATTCCCCCCCGTAACTGGAAACGATCACAACACGAACCACACCAATCGCTTGGAGATTAAAAAAATTTGGATTAGAAGGTGTGCTTGATCTATAGATTCATCTGTCTACAGTGACAACCACAGCAGGCGCTGTCCCGACTTGAACACAAAGCTGGGCCTAAAAATTAGTCACACATACACACACACACACACAAAATCACCCCGAATAGTCATGAGCAACACATTTTCAAAAGAATTAATCAACTTACGCACCTGGAGGCTGATGATGTCTGCGGCGTAATGACGGATCTCGTCTAAGATGCCCTTTTTCCTGTATTCCCACTCCAGGGCCCAGCTCGGGCAATACCCATACATCTGCCGCGTCGCGTATTTGTCGCACAACACATTGTAACACATCACCGTGAAAATACCTGAAACAAAGTAAAATAATCTTACTAAACCGAACATTTGGTCTTAATACCCGAACAATAAAGCAAACAGCCGTTGAAAGTTTCCCATTCTGACACAGGTGTTAATGAGCAGGGTTAGCACTAATTTTATAGCATAGGCAACAAAAATATAGCATCAATACTGACAGTACAGCCTACACAGCAGTTCAAACTGGCCGTTTTAAATGACTGCACGTGGCAAAAAAGAGAAAAAGTCACAGTAACACATAACAAACCGAAGTTTGTAAACTGCATTAGCGATGACCCAGAGCAAATAGTTTCGGTCTAATATAAGGAAATCCTGGGGTCGACTCAGCCTCTAACAGAAATGTGTACCAGGAGCATTTCCTAGGGGTAAAGGCGGCCGGTGCGTAAGGCTGACAACCTTACCACCATCCTGAGCCGTTGTCACGAAATCTGGGAATCCTAACTTCCTGGAACCCCCTGGGCCTGTCCAGGTCTGTAATGGGACTGCTTTACCTTTACTTTACCTTTACCTAATATAAAGAAATAAGAATTTGTTGACGTATAATATCTTTATCGATATCAGTGCTTGCTTGTTTGTTTTTGGCGCGACAGCCCCTCAGTGGGCCAGGGCCTCCTCATTCACGAGGTTCCTAGATCACACACAACAACGCACCACAGTCGGTAGGACTACCCTGGACGAGTGGTCAGCTCGTCGCAGTGACCTCTACCTGACAACACACAACACTCACAACAGACAGACATCCATGCCCCCGGTGGGATTCTTACCCACAATCTCAGCAGGCGAGCGGCCGCAGATCTACGTCTTAGACCGCGAGGCCACTGGGACCGGCTTATGGATATCAATAAGATTCTATAATTCAGCAGTCCTCGATCTCGGTCTCTCGAGGTGAATGCCGATATAGTAACCCAAAACAATCTACAGTCGTTCTCTAAACAGATCTTTCCGAAGTATCGCACATAATCACCACCGTATTACATCATCAAAAGCTGAACAACCTCTGTATCTGCAGCGTTACCATCGTCGTTAAGTATGCTACGGACAAGCAATGGTGACGAAGCAAACTTGCAATGTTCTTTGTTCCAAAGAAAAGGAAAATAAATCATTTTCGCATAGCGAGTTACTTTATCAACTTCGTTACTAAAATACACTAAATTAATTAATTAAGTCAATGAAAGTACACAAACCCCTCACAAACCTACGGTGGAAATGGACATGCCGAATCCAAACAGAATTATTTCGAACTATCAATTTAAATTCATAGAAATCCGCGAAGACTTCAAACGGAAACGTTATCACTGACGCATTCTCGATCAGTAGCGAAAAGTTCAACCGAGCACGACTATGGATGCCTTCGGTTTCATTACATCTAGCACCCATTTCACGGGATTTAGGAATCCTAATTTAGTAAGGTAACAACTACGTCAGATCACTACGAAAGAGTAGGACTATTCTTCGAGTATAACGGAAATGCGTTCCTTTGGAAGTTCTGTAAATTTAGACCTGACTGCGCGTTATCATGTTGCAGAAGACAATCATTTTCATACTCGGCACCTTAGGAATCTTATATATCACAGGCTGAGCCGCTCATTTTTCCAAGAAATGCCTGGCCTTTATTTGATTTACTGATGCGCTCATAAAACCCCCTCGTGTCCCTATGCTGAGCCACTAGAATCCAGTCCACATCTTCTTGTCCTACTGCTGTATTTCCGAACGCTGCTGCTCCTACTACTACTACTACCACTACCACCACCACCACAGATAATGATGATGATAATAATAATAATAATAATAACAAACTAATCGAAATCAAAAAACTGCATCTACCAGCAACGGCTGCCTGAATCTAGGAATGACACATTTCACAGGAAACTATCTGTTGCAACTGTTTGCCACGAACAAAACAAAGACGATTTCAAAAGTTATGAAATACATTTTCTTACACAACAGCGCACTGTTCACATGCGACACAGTGTTTATTGCTGTGTTGTAAAGATACAGAACGCGGAACACGTACAGCAATTAACACACAAAAAAAAATAAAAAAATTACGGGACTCGTAAAATGCCATTCCCTCGCCTCACACTCCTCAAACAAGCTGTGTCAAAGGGGGCCAAACGTTACTTATATCTTGCATTGTCATGAACAGTTAACAAACAGAAAGCAATGCAGAAAGAATCGCCGTTTGTTGATACAACGTTTGGTAGAACAAAGACACATCGTAGGTGGGAGGGGAGAAAGCAGTTACTCTGCTTTCGCCTAAGAATTGAGGATACTGAACAAAACCTTCAGTGAATGCCTACTGTATTGTGCAGAATGTTCGGAACGAGAATGAGCACTGGCCTCCCGAATACAAGACGCTATGGCGGTGCGTAAATACTGTAACCGAAAGAGGGAGAGGGAGACATGACAGGGAACAGTACGACAGAAGATTGTGGGCCACATCAACAGAACAACAGAGCACAATAGCACATAAAAGGAAATCGCTTCTCTCTTGCAGAAATTCAAGAAATGTAGTTACATCCATCACAATAAAGAGACCGGATGGGCGGGGAGAGTAGCACACAGGACACATTAGTTGCAAAATCTGAAGGGAAGGGACCATTTGGGAGACCTAAGGGTAGACAAAAGATTAATATTAACTGATCTTAAAGAAATAGGGTGTGGGGATATAGAATGGATTCGTGTGGTCAACGTCGGGATCTTATAATCACGAAAGGAAACTTTTGGATCCCACTAAAGGCGGGGAATTTCTTCACTAGCTGCGCGCATTTCAGTTTCTCAACGTCAGATACAGGGCACCAACAATGATTACCCACTAGTTAGTTTGTGAAACTTTGTGAAACCAAGTAACACAGCTACAGGGAAGAACATGTTTTGTTTTGAAACCTAATACATAAGCAATTACAACACGAACTCGCAACTCAGACTACAGAAGTAACGAAGATATCTTCTGGAGTTAAAAAATTCCGAATGTGCTAAACACGACCACGGGCTGCAGTGTGCTCATTATAAAACATCATACCACAATATATAATGCATAATTCTATATTCATGTAGTTTTGTACAACAATACTAAACAACTGCCAGAAAAACACAAGCTACCACAAAAAAAAGGAAACACTCATTAAGAACAACCACAACAAGAACTGCAGTCTGAACTGTATTCATACTTTCCGAGAGTATCATATTTCATACACCGGGCAGATGAATGGAAACATGTCGGGTATCTAATAAAAGTTAAAACTGTAGTTGTTTATACATCATCCATCCACATCTTTAAATCACAAATCGAGGAAAACGCTGGACTCTACGTATTATTCATAGGCAATACACTAGTTAAGTCTACAAGTGGCACACCGAATAGCAAAAGAATGGCGAGATTCCAATTGCCCATTTGGGATATGAACAGATGAGAGAGTGGCAAAATGATGACAAAACTCAAGGAAAAAGGTACGATTTGGCATGTGGGTCAGTGTATTTTTTAAACATCCACAGGCGAAGCAAAACATCTGGCACCTAAGAAGACCAAGCTGAAATCCATTTTGTGCGCCTCCATTCATCCACCAACTACCAAGACTCTCATCTCGGCGAAAAAAAAAATGTTTTACTTCTCACATTCCTGCACACATGTATGACGACAGAAGTCATAAATCAAATAACACCAGGACTGCCCAAAAAAAGTTCGACAATGCGCAACATGATTTCGTAATGTTTCTTTTTCATGTTCATTTATTCATTTGTCTAAGTTTAAGTAATTCAGCTTACGAGTACATAGCTCTGACGACACACGGTTACCCTCGTTTTCTTGCTTTACGCTCCAAACTCCATAATGCATAACCTGTCCTGTGTAGTCGTTACGATAGCCCCTATTACTAAAATGACTGGAACTTCAACACACCTATCGGTAATTACGCAATGCTGAACACACTTCAAATCTGGTATTTAATAATAATAATAATAAGCTAAAGTAAAAGAGTTTATGTATAGAGATACAACCAATGTGGAACCTGAAATATAAGATTAAGCCAGTAATAATTCGAGCAAGCGGAATAGTAACAGAAGGTTTAAGGGAAACTTTTGAGGCCATACAAGGAAAACATGCAATAGATTCACTACAAGAGACAGTTACACTTGGAACATCACACGTAATAAGGAAAGAACTGCTGTCTGAGTGGTGAAGATCACCGTTGATTCAAGAGAAGTACATGGAGGAAAAGACTTGTGACAAGAGACAACAGCAACAGCAATAATAATAATAAAAAAGACAGAAGTACAGAAAGAAACGAGAAAAGTAATGGAAAGTATAGCGGAGAAAACAAAAGAAAGATGGCAAGGCAAGTGGATGCATGGACAATTGCCACGTAACTTAGACGAAAAGCTGGTGGACATTGAACAGTCATATCTCTGGTTAAAATCTGGTGACATCAAGGGAGAAACAGAAAGTACAATAGTGGCAGCTCAAGACCAAGCAATTAGTACAAACTATTTTAAGAATAAAATTTTGAAGCAAGAAATTGAGAGTAAATG
>Ga0123354_10006009_pt1 | contig 17893 bp, 11 predicted proteins | sample TergutLab28metaG_2_FD_97872 | JGI IMG/M metagenome (GOLD analysis project Ga0123354, IMG submission 97872) | Labiotermes labralis P4 segment gut microbial communities from Petit-Saut dam, French Guiana - Lab288 P4 | ecosystem: Host-associated > Arthropoda: Insects > Digestive system > Gut ...
ATATCTATGTTGTACTCAAAATTTGTGTCATGTTCAATATCTATGTTGTACTCATAATCTTTGCTATCCTCAAAGTCTGTGTTGTGCTCAACATCTATGTTGTTCTCAATATCTATGCCGTGCACAATATCTATATTGCGCTCAGAATCTATATTGTGCTCAAAATCTGTGTCGTGCTCAGTATCTATGTTATGTTCAAAATCTATGTTGTTCTCAGTATCTATGTTGTACTCAAAATTTTTGTCGTGTTCAATATTTATGTTGTGCTAAAAAAATTTGTCTTGTTTAATATCTATGTTGTGTTCAAAATCTTTGCTATCCTCAAAGTCTGTGTTGTGTTCAATATCTATGACGTGCTCAATATCTATGTTGTTCTCAATATCTATGCCGTGCTCAATATCTATATTGTGCTCAAAATCTGTGTCGTGTTCAATATCTATTTTGTGTTAAAAATCTATGTTGTTCTCAATATCTATGTTGTGCTCAAAGTCTGTGTCGTGTTCAATATCTATGTTGTGTTCAAAATCTTTGCTATGCTCAAAGTCTGTGTCGTGCTCAATATCTATGACTTGCTCAATACCCATGTTGTTTTCAATATCTATGCCGTGCTCAATATCTATATTGTGCTCAAAATGTATGTTGTGCTCAAAAGCTTGTCAGTATAAAAGAGTAAAGTCCAAACACACATAAGCATTTAATCTGCGAACACTAATTGAAGCGGCTCTCAAAAGATTCTCCGTTGCTTATTTCTATCTAGTTAGCACAAGGTATCTGAGTAGCAGCCACGCCCTATCCGCCATGATGAAAGGTTTTTCATTTACCGAAATAAGGAGGTTGGCATCTTTAGCGCTCCTCCATGCGCAGGTAAAAAATAAACACCAGAACTGAAAACTTGCTAAATCCGAAACCCCCGGGTAAAATGCCAACAAGTATGTAACAAACTGATTACAATTACAACTACTTTCTAGTTGTAACTAGGGGATGAATAAGCACACAACGTCCAGTCATGGATACACCGTACAAGAGACACGATATTCCTGCATTTCAGTACAGCCGGTTTAGTAACAGCGTTGAAGAGTGTCTTGTAAAGGGTTCGACTTCGGACAGCAAATATTGGGGTATACGTTTAACAAAACGGGCAGTGTATGTATTCCGTAACACTGAGGCTCTTCCGTGTAACCTTTTAAGCAGTGGTAAAGCAAAAAATTAATACATATTCTGATTGTGTGTCTGTAGTCATACGTATCGAGCGCGCGATGCGCATGCGTCGTAATTTGTCATCTGCAACCTGCCCTGTTCTATCATATTTTTTTTCCAAATTATCTCACAAAAAATACGATTTTCGGAAAAAGGTTTTTGAACACAAAGTATGTTTTTTTTAAATTTCCTCTACAAGTTATTTTTTTTTTCGAAAACTTTATCATGCCAAAAAAAATTCAGGGGGGTGTTATAATAATGTACTTTGTTCTTCACATGAAGAAACGTTTATTTTTGTAAAATTTAAATTAATCTTCAATTTTCTAGAAAGATTTTTGACAAGTTTTCAAACACCATATTTCATGAAAATCCGTTGAGTTGGAGCAGAGATGTTCCATGCGGACAGGCAGACAGACTGACAAACACGAAGAAACTAATAGTCGCTTTTCATTATTTTACTAACGCGACTATAACCACCGTCAAAGCCCAAGTGGTGTTATTCTGTACGTTAAATGTGATGTAATTTTTGTCTTAAGCTCAAATTTCTTTGTGTCGACGTCCAAAAGGCTTCTGAAGTGTTCTGAAGCCTCACACTGTGGGGGAGGGGAGGTGTGGTAAAGTTCGAATCCGAGCGATGAAAAACGTTTACATAATTTTAGTAAGAGAAGTTAAAGTGAAGTGGTTACTTTGGCCACGTAGGAGTAGTTTGGAAGAGAACAGAGCAGCGACCTACAAAAACATAACGTATGAAAATGTTGTCTGGTCTTTTGTTTTTAGCTCAGAACAGGGAAAAGCAGCGAACTGTTATAAAGGCACTTATAAAATGTCTCGTTCTATAAAAGGCGGGAAATAAATTTAGCAAGGTTTTAGATTAATAATTTTCAGACAAAAGTCTGTTTTATAGAGACAGGTGGATGAATGTTTTGTTCAGGCTACTTGCTGTATATGATATGGTATGATACGTTATGGTATATGATATACGATATGATATGATACGATATGATACGTTATGATTTATTATATACGATATGATGACATGATACGATATGGTATATATGATACAATATGATATATGATATGATATGTACGATATGATATGATATGATATGATATGATATGATACGATATGATATGATATGGTGTGATATGATATATGATATGATATTTCTACGCTCCAAATGCGTTTCCACCTGGTGGCAATGGTCAGTAAACTTGTACAAAATTGGGAAAAATGTAGCTGAATACAAAATGAGAAACAATACACAACACAATACAACAATACAAAACACATAACAAGAAAAATAGAAAGCAAACACAAAAAAGAAAATAAACAAGAAAGTAATATTAAATAACCTACGTCAAGTAATTAGAAAAAACCAATAGAAACAAATAATTTAAACAATAGAAGCAAATAATATGATGCGGGCAATTTGTGAGTATTTTGATGGTGAGGGGTGTTCTGGAATGTCAAATTCTGTTAATTTATGTTCAGCAGCGATACAGTAGAGTTTATATTTGGTTTTTGATAAATGTCAACCCCCCCCCCCCAAGATAAACAACTGCCTTCGTCATTAGTCTTTATATCTTACACACTTCGTATGTACACCGATTACAATAACAAATTGCAGTAAGCCCTTTGACAGTGCATATTTCAACGATATGCATTCTCAAAGGGCATACTGCAATTTGTTATTGTATTTTTAAAACTTTATTTTGTTTTTATATTATTTATTTCGCAATTATTTATTTTATTTTATTAATTTAATTTAATTTAATTTTTTATTTATATTTTATATATTTAATTTACTTTAATTTAATTTTATTATTTTGTTTTAGTATTATTTATTTTGTAATTATTCATTTTATTAACTTGATTTAATTGCATTTATATTTTATATGTGTAATTTTATTTGATTATTTTATTTTCTTAATATTATTTATTTCGTAATTATTTATTTTATTAATTTTATTTTATTTTTATTTATATTTGTTACATTTAATTTCATTTAATTTTATTTAATTATTTATTTTTGTAATTATTTGTTTTATTTTATTAATTTAATTTAATTTATTTATATTTTATATATTTTATTTTATTATTTTATTTTGTTTTAATTTTACTTAATTTTGTAATTATGTGTTTTATTTTAATAATGTTATTTAATATTTTGTATTTATATTTTATATATTTAATATTATTTAATTAATGTAATATTAGAAATATTACAATATAAATAACCTGTCGAAGGACGTGTCGGCAAAATGCAGGCGAAGAAAACACAGCAATGTGATACAAAGGTGAAGCCGCAAGCCGGTACAAATTTTCGTGCATCAACACTTTCCCTTTAGGAAACTTCGTCTTTACGACCGCAGCTCTGCCGAGAAGTGAGATGTCAAGTAGTGAGCAAAATATTTTGGTTCGTGCAACGTCAGGGGCCGCAAGTTCCTACGGCACTCTCACGACTGGCGTCTAGAAGACACAACTTCAACGACTAACTTTCACTGTAATTTGTTTAGCGTAAGAGCCAAGGGACCGAAAACACACTGCAATTTGACGCGACTTCTTCGGAAGTAGTCTTATTAATATTGAAACCAAGAGAAAATTTCAGTTTAATGCATCGTCATTGGAGGTAGCCATATCGAAAGTGTTTGAGGTCGTGTAATTTCGTATGAAGTATACGTAGGCTTACACCGAACTACACTTAACCCTTATCCTGCTAATGTGGAGAATATGGTGAGTTCCTAATAATGCCAGCAAGTGGCAGATGGGATTTAATTCGGCGTTTAAAGGGTTAATATATTATTTAGCAAACTACACGGCGTCACGACCCGAAACACAGTAACTTTGACACTTTTCTGTCCAAGGAATGCAGTCCTGTTGTAGAATTGGACCTCCATATACTGGTTACACCGTTATTTCATTGCAACCTAATGACTGTACACCAAAAGGCTAAGCCCCACACAGGAAACCGGATTTGGGACCGGATATTTCACTACGGTTTGCAGGTTATGGAGTCCCATTCTTAGCCACAGTCTTACTAATAGAAGTTTACACATTTGTGACCCACTTAAGAAGCACTTGACTGGCACATATTTTTTACTTTTTGATCACCCTGTACAATTTCGCCATTTGTTTTGTATGGTTGTGAAAGTTGGTCTCTCACATTGAGGGAGGAACATAGGCAGAGGGTGTTTGAGAATAGGGTGCTGAGGAGAATATTTGGGCCTAAGAGGGACAAAGTAACAGGAGAGTGGAGAAAACTACACATTGAGGAGCTTAATGATCTGTACCACTCACTAAATATTTTTCGGGTAAAAAATCGAGGATAATGAGCTGGGCGGGGCATGTAGCACGTATGGGGGAGAGGAGAGTTGTATACAGAATTTTGGTGGCGAAACCTGAGGGAAAAAGACCACTTGGGAGAATCAGGCGTAGATAGGAGGATAATATTAAGATGGATTTTTAAGTGGGATGTGGGGCATAGACTGTATCGAACTGGCTCAGGATAGGGACTGTTGGCGGGCACTTGTGACTGCGGTAATGAACCTTCGGGTTCCACCAAATGCGGAGAATTTATTGACTCTGCTGAATGGAGTTAGTTAGTTGGTTAGTTAAAAGTGTTTTATGTTGGGACGGAGACTCATCTTGTTCCTTGTATCAAGTATTCCTTGCAGTTACACGTGACAATGTTCAAAGTCAATAAATAAAATCAACCCAAAATGTTATCCCACAGTTTGTGACACATTTTTAAACTAATGTAATCAAAAAAGAAAGCTTAAACTGAAGGCGTATTGTCTAAACCGGCACGATGCTGTATCAATCACACAACAAAAGCAGAGCCTTGTCTTCAACGGTACCCAAACTAACTGCTTGCACCAAGTAAAACTTGACTCATCACCTACACGATTAAAAAACGTGAAATTTATATCGTGGTTTTCTGAGTAATGACACCGTGTAGACTGGTAGTTTGTTATCAACGTATGGAACAAACTCGCAAGTAAAGGCAAAAGGTAAATTGCACCCTTGTACAGGCACTGAGGCCCTGTACAGACCGTACGGCCCAGAGGGGAGTAGAGGTATAGCTCTACTCTTTCTTGATCACGGCACTAGAAGGGGTGAGGGGTCAGCGTCACGCCCCGGCCGCTCTTTACCCCTGGGAAAGATCCGGTACCCATTGTACAGGAGGCTGGGTGGACTCAAGGGCCGGTCTGTACAGGTGCGGAAAATCTCACCCACCACTGGGATTCGATCCGCGGATCGTACAGCCCGTAGCCAGTCGCTATACCGACTGAGCTACCGCGCCCCACAAACTTGCGAGTACCGTCTTCCAAGTAGGAATAGAGCTTCATGTGACAAAACCAATTTTAACAAATTTATTTGTTACAAACGAAGGCGAATAGCAGCAAATTTTGATAACTACTTCGCCGAGAGACGCAATCAGAACTCTGTAGCTTCAACCTCATCTACTACTTAAAAAACACATAAATTCTACACCACGGCTAAAATTTCCATTCGGCTAATTTATATAGGGGCACAGGCCTGATATTTCTAAGAACAAAACTAAAATTCAAAAACACTGTCTTTAAAAAATTCAAGGGTTTTTACTGTTACATCAAGTACTATAGTTAACAGTATTTTCAAATATTCACCTTTTCATGCCCAGTGGTACCATGTGCCGTCCTAATATAAAATTACGGACTTTAACACACCCTGTATATAGCTGTATCGTGTGTTTCTCACATTAAATTCAAATTATGTCCCCCAGCTGCATGAAATAACTAACACACACACACACACACACACACACACATACATACACACATACGACAGCCACTATGCCTGCTGTCAGACACGAACGGTACTTTTAGGTATGCCGTAGATTAAGCTTTTATACTCCATCTTTGTTATCAATTACACTTTGTTTCACAACCACAGAAACAAGCAAAAAATTCTATTTAAAATATACCCACACGTTTCTGAAAATAAAGCCACTGTGTGCGTTGGACTGCTGACGTTACTGGCAAACTCTAATGCAAGATGGCTGTCAGGAAGGCTGACATTTATCCAGCAGCCTGTCTCAAGACAGGTCCATAGCCTCTACCAACACCAGTTCTTCACAGAGTGAGATTTAGTGATTCCTCTTTCAGTTTACCGTGTCCTTCTTTTCTTTAATATCATCCAGTAGCTGCTTACGTCTTCTTCTTCCTCTTCCGGTCACTTCTATATTTCTGTCTTTTTCCTTCAGTGCCATGTTTTAGGTGGCAGTTCCTATGAAAGATGTGACCAAATAGCCTTCCTTCTGTTTACTGTAAGTATGATATTCCTCTCCCCCTTGACTGTCTGCAACACTACTTCACTTCTCACGCGATCGGTCCAACTGATATTCTCCATCATTCTCCAACACAGCATTTCAGAATCTTATACGTATTTCTGATCTACTTTCCCAAGGGTCCAAAATTCAGTACAAAAAAATATATGCTCCAAGTATAGTCCTTAACAGTTTCTGCCTTAAATTAGATTAAAGTTTGCAGGGGAGCGGAGAAAACTACATAGCGAGAAGCTTAATGACCTGTACTGCTCACCCAATACTTTTTGGATGATAAGATCCAGAATGAGATGGGATGGGCATGTAGCGCTTATGGGGGAGAGGAGAGGTGTACACAAGGTTTTGTCGGGGAAACCTGAGGGAAAGAGAACACTTGGGAGACCCAGGCTTAGATGGGAGGATAATATTAAGATGGATCTTCAGTAAGTGTGATGTAGGAGTATGGACTGTATCGAGTCGGCTCAGAATAGGGACTGTGGTATTGAACCTTCAGGCTCCATAAAACGTAGGAATTTCTTGACCAGATGCAAACCGGTTAGGTTGTCAATAAGGACTCTGCTCCGTGAAGTAAGTAAGTAAGTTAGTAAGTAATGAAGTAAGTAATTCAATTAGTAAGTTAAGTAAGTAAGTAAGTGAGTAACTAAGTATGTAAGTTAGTAAGGAATTAAGTAAGTTAGTAAGTTAATGAGTAAGGAAGTTAGTTAGTTAGTACGTAAGTACTTAAGTAAATTATTAAGTAATTAAATAAGTAATTAAGTTAGTAAGTGAGTTAATGAGTTAGTAAGTTAGCTAGTACCTAAGTAAGTAAATAATTACGTTAGTAAGTACGTAATTAAGTAAGTAAGTTAGTAGGTTAATGGGTAAGTAAGTAAGTTAGTAAGGTAATTAAGTAAGTTAGTAAGTAAGTAATTAAGTTAGGAAGTTAATGAGTAAGTAAGTAAGTTAGTACGTAAGTAATTAAGTAAGTTAATGAGTGAGTGAGTAAGTAAGTTATTTAGTTAGTACCTAAGTAAGTAAATAATTAAGTTAGTAATTAAATACGTAAATTGGTAAGTAAGTAATTAAATAAGTAAGTAGGTAAGTTAGTTAGTACCTAAGTAAGTAAATAATTAATTAAGTTAGTAAGTAATTAAATAAGTAAGCTAGTAGGTTAATGGGTAAGTAAGTTAGTTAGTTAATTAGTTATTTAGTTAGTTAGTTGGTACGTAAGTAAGTTATAAATTAGAATTTTCTCCCTTGAATTTTGAATCCAGTTTGCTGGTGAAATGTCTTCTTGTTCCTCAATGCAGCTAATGCCATTGCAGTGCTGCCATTTATTTACCCGTGTTTATGCTTAGGATAAACTGTGTTCTGCCAACACATCCAAGGCTTCTGTCCCACGGCAAATTTTGACTTACCAACTCACTTCCAAATTTCGTTCTGTGCTCTACTGTTCAGACCACAAATCATCAACTTGAGCAATTTGACTCCCAAAAACAGCCCTGTCTATGTTACTTCAATTTCATCACAACGCTCTTTTCGTAATGCAGAACCCAACAAAGTTCAAAATTTCGTCCCCAGATTCTCATCTTGTTTCATTCTCTGTACATTCCTTCCACTTCCTGTCATCTCACCTTTTCGTCTCCAAACCCAGTCTACCTTACCAGAATGCAACAAGACAGGCAATGCACGTGTAACTTAACAATAAGGCGCGTTCGTGCAACCATTGTTGTGGTGGAAATAGTATCAGTATTACATATTCTGAGCCGGTCCCAGTAGCCGCGCGGTCTAAGGCGTAGGTCTGCGGCCGTTCGCCTTCTGAGATCGTGGGTTCGAATCCCACCGGGGGCATGGATATTTGTCTGTTGTAAGTGTTGTGTGTTGTCAGGTCTCTGCAACGAGCCAATCACTCGTCCAGAGGAGTCCTACCGACTGTGATGCGTCGTTGTGTGTGATCTAGAAACCTCAAAAATGGGGAGGCCAAGGCCCGCGTTGGGCCGCAGCGCTATAGGAAAAAAATTACATATTCTGGGTGTGTGTGTCTGTAGCCTTAGGTATCCAGCATGAAATGCGGAAGCGCCATATTGTCATCCGTGGCCTGTCCCTCTCTCCAATATTTATCCACATTATCTCATAAAGGACACTATTTTCGAAAAAAAAAAGTTAATGAACACAAAATGTGTTTTGATTTCTTCTACAACTTTTGTCTGAAACATTTCTCATTTTAAGAAGAAATGAGCAAGGTGTGATCAACAACGTATATCGGTCTTCATGTAAAGTACCGGTTATTGTTGTCAGATTTTAATGTAACTTGAATTTTCTTGACAGGTTCTCGAAATATATCCATTAGCAAATTTCATGAAAATCCTTCTAGTGGGAGCAGAACTGTTCCATGCGGACGGACGGACGTACAGATGAGAAAGCTACTAGCTATTTTTCGCAATTTTAAGAATGTCCCCTGATGTACTGTTTACAAAGAAAGGTTTCAAAAATGTTAAGCTAATCAGCAAAGGCTTTAAAGAGTTTATAATAGAAATAGTCAATTGGAACATCCAGATGAAGCGCGCGTTTCATTCTGTAATATCTGGTCTTTTACGGGTCGTTTTATATTTCGAACTTCCTGATGCCTACTTTCCATGGAAGGAACTTTCAACCAGCCTCCCTTCCTCACAATTCTTTGTACTCTCTAGCCTGCTGTTCATAAAATTACACAATGTGACCAAACTTTGCACGTTCCTTGTTACTCCATAGGCCTACTAACATCATTATTCCGTAAGAACTGTTCCTAATTTACTGCTGTAAACTGCCGGCACTAAAACACCAGACACACCAAAACAGGATTTTTGAATTGCAACCATTACTACAATTTTATCAACAATAGAGATTTTAACATTATATTCAAAACAACAGGGATGTCTCATTTGAAAATTATAAATACCAGTCAAAATTGCATCCATAAATACGAAAAACTGAAGAGATGAAAATAAAAATCACTGTGTACACCCATAACCACTACGTCAGTTCTGTTTTATATGGTTTTAAAATCTATTGTATAAAGTGTCATATTCAAATTTTAAGATTGTTTTTACGTAACTTACTTACTTACTTACTTACTTACTCCATGGTGCAGAGTCCTTCTTGAGAAGCTAACTGGTTTGCAGCTAGTCAAGAAATTCCCTGCATTTCACGGAACCCAAAGGTTCATTACCGCACTCAAAAGAGTCCGCCAACTGTCTCTATCCTGGGCCAGCACAATCCAGTCCATATACCCATACCCCACCTCCTGGAGATCCATCTAAGCCTAGGTCTCCCCAGTTGTCTCTTTCCCTCCGGTTTCCCCACCAAGACCCTACACACACTCCTCTCCTCACCCATATGCGCCAAATTTTAAGATTTTTTTAAGTAACTTACTTACTTACTTACTCCATGATGCAGAGACCTTCTTGAGAAGCTAACTGGTTTCCAGCTAGTCAAGAAATTCCCCTCCGGTTTCCCCAACAAGACCCTATACACCCTCCTCTCCTCACCCATATGCGCCAAATTTTAAGATTGTTTTTACGTAACATTCCCAGCCCATCTCATTCTTCTCGATTTTATCACCCGCACAATTTTGGGTAAGAAGTACAAATCATTTAGCTCTTCGTTATGCAATCTCCTCCATTCCCCCGTTACCTCGTCACTCCTAGGTCCAAATATTCTCCTCAACACCATGTTCTCAAACACCTTCAGCTTCCTTTCCTCCCGCATTGTCAACGACCACGTTTCACACGCATACAAAACAACAGGCAAAATTATAGTTCTATATATAACATACCAAAATTATTTTAACCAATTCTTGTAATACGAGACCTCGTAAATTAAAAGCATTATCAATTTGCACTCAACTTGATCAAAGATCATCCTGAAGATGGCCTTACAAATTGGGCTGAAATATATAGGTAAATTTATAATCTAAAGTAATTTAATAAAATGCAAATTTGTGTCTGTATTATTATATATATTTTGTATCTTACATTTTATCAAATTTTATCACACAACGATCTACTGTTTTGTGTAATTTTAATAATTATTATATTTATATAACTTTAGCATACACAATATCAAAACCCCCTGAAGATGATGCAGAAGCACCGAAACATGTAGGAGGGTTTGTAATATAATTTAATATATATATATATATATATACATATGTGCATTTGTTGGTACAATAATACACATTAATCAAGAAAAACGCAAAGCATGTACATATGTAAATAAAAAAATCCTACTTGTTACATCATTTCTTATGAAAATACAATTTTTGATATAACCCTTTAAACGCCGATTTAAATCCCATGTACTATCTGCTGGCATTATTAGAAGCTCAACATATTCTACACGTTAGCAGGATAAGGGTTAAATCCCATGTACCATACGCTGACATTATTAGAAGCTCACCATATTCTACACGTTAGCAGGATAATAGTTAAATCCCATGTACCATACGCTGACATTATTAGAAGCTCAACATATTCTACACGTTAGCAGGATAAGGGTTAAATCCCATGTACCATCTGCTGGCATTATTAGAAGCTCACCATATCCTACACGTTAGCAGGATAAGGTTTAAATCCCATGCACGATATGCTGGCATTATTAGAAGCTCAACATATTCTACACATTAGCAGGATAAGGGTTAAATCCCATGTAACATCTGCTGGCATTATTATAAGCTCAACATATTCTACACGTTAGCAGGATAAGGGTTAAATCCCATGTACCATCTGCTGGCATTATTAGAAGCTCAACATATTCTACACGTTAGCAGGATAAGGGTTAAATCCCATGTGCCATCTGCTGGCATTATTAGAAGCTCAACATATTCTACACATTAGCAGGATAAGCGTTAAATCCCATGTACCATATGCTGATATTGTTAGAAGCTCAACATATTCTACACATTAGCAGGATAAGGGTTAAATCCCATGTACCATCTGCTGGCATTATTAGAAGCTCAACATATTTTACACGTTAGCAGGATAAGGATTAAATCCCATGTACTATCTGCTGGCATTATTAGAAGCTCAACATATTCTACACGTTAGCAGGATAAGGGTTAAATCCCATGTACAATCTGCTGGCATTATTAGAAGCTCAACATATTCTACACGTTAGCAGGATAAGGATTAAATCCCATGTACTATCTGCTGGCATTGTTAGAAGCTCACCATATTCTACATGTTAGCAGGATAAGCGTTAAATCCCATGTACCATCTGCTGGCATTATTAGAAGTTCACCATATTCTACACGTTAGCACGGAAATGGTTGTGTCTTTTTTATTTAAACCCAGTTTCTAAGGAACTCCAGTAGGGCATACAACAGTGGCTGGGTGTATTACTATCTGTAACGTTAAACTGTTCCTTCTGAGACGGTGCCTTGAATGCAGTAAATTAGCAGCAATGATAGACGTGTTACAAATACGTGATGTATATAACAGAGATCATGTTCCAAAACTCTACAGTCGCATTTCACATTTGCTTCTATGCATTCATCAAGCAATTTATGCTGTATTATACGTTCCATCTAACAGCTGAATATAATTTTACCTCTTCAACTGTAGAATATCAGGTACATTTCATTAAAATGTATAACTTCTACGAAATTTCCGTCACGTTCGTACCAAATGGCTTAGAAACCTGTAATGAAATTCGACGCAGAAGTGTGAACAAGTTTGCACAATTTTCTCAGAGCAATCGAAACCATTTACTTCCGTCGCCTCTTCCCTGAGTTTCCTGCTATCCGTTTAACCGTTCAGTTTCATAAGTCCTTTCTGCAGTAAGCTTGGGGCTTTAAACAAGAATTACTTTCTCCTATATCCCCATGAACCAGCGCGTATCCACCACAGAATAACACCAGCAATAACCTCTCACATCCGTCTTTCTTCATCATCCAACAAAAGACTAGACAATTCTCTTACAGTATCAAATCCCACTTCTTGCCTTCTAAGTCACCAGCCAGGCAGTGGTCAGGTTGTGACGTGACACACTGTGGCGGCGACACAAGGTGGCGGCGACACACTGTAACGGCGACAAACTGTGGCGTGACACACTGTGACGGCGACAATTGTGGCGGCGACAACTGTCGCGTGACACACTGTGGCGGCGACACACTGTGGCGGCGACATAGCGTGTCAGACCGTGGACTAAGAGAGTAACAGAGTAACCTCACACGAGATCTCCATTCTTCTGGGATATTAGGTGGCGTAGATTGTTAGCTATTTACCCAAGTTTCGGAAGATCATATTGGTACCTGAGTCTGGGATTCTTTGAACCTTGACGATGGGACCGATATGTTGTCTCGAAACGATGGTAACAAACTATCAATCCACGCTGCATAACATCTCAGAAGAGCGAACATGTCATTTACATCACCGCGGAAGCCTGATATCATTCATTTACGGACATACTGAATTAGCCTCATACTGTGTGCCTTAGGGAATTGCGTGGAGAGTAAAACCAAAATTACATACAAAGGACGACGTTATTAATTGTAAAGTTTATACAGCGTCGGTGATAAATGGATGAGTATGAGGCGTTGAGGGAATGACGCCAGCAGGGAAAGACCGAATTACTGAGAGAAAAATACGTCCTAGTGCCACTTTGTTCACCTTAAATCCCATGTCGATTAGCCTGAGACTGTGCATGACACCGCTCTGAGGGCTGCGTCTTAGGCCGTAAGCAATGGGACGGCTGTCTCTACGTTGCAAACCATGGTCGCGTCTCTCTGTACGTTGGAAACCTCGTTTATACGCCAACAAGGCGTTGGACGGGTGGAGTTGCTGTTCCAATCGCATATAAAACTGGACGAGCTGGAGCAACTGGTCAGCTCCATGCCACAGCCCCTTCAACCCCGCAGTAAAGACCTCACCGTACCCACTGAACAGGAAGATGAATTGGATTCAGAGACTGTCTGGAGATTTTGGATTGAAGATAAGCATTTGCCTCAATTTCAATTGCGACTGCCCAGTTGTCCAACCCACAGCACAATTTTCCAAGCCACAGCTCAAATGCCCAACCCGCAGCCCAATTGTCCAACCCACAACCCATTTGTCCAACCCACAACCCATTTGTCCAACCCACATTCAAGTTGTCCAAAACAGAGCCCAATTTTCCAACCCACAGCACAACTGCCCAACGCACAGACCAGTTGTCAAACCCACAGCTCATTTGTCCAACCCGCAGCCAAGTTTTCCAACCCACAGGACAACTGTCCAAATCAGAGCCCAACTGTACAACCCACAGCCCAACTGTCCAACCCACAGCCCAACTGTTCAACCAACAGCCCCTCTCTAACCCACAGCCAAACTTCCCAACCCACAGCTCAACTGTCCAGCCCACAGCCCAACAGTCCAACCCGCTACCCAACTGTCCAACCCACAGCCCAACTGTCCAACCCACAGCACAACTGCCCAACCCACAGCCCAACTTTCCAGCCCACAGCCAGCCCAACTGTCCAGCCCACAGCCCAACAGTCCAACCCGGAGCCCAATTGTCCAACCCACAACCCATTTGTCCAACCCACATTCAAGTTGTCCAACACAGAGCCCAGTTTTCCAACTCACAGCCCAATTGTCCAACTCACAGCCAACTGCCCAACACACTGAACAGTTGTCCAACCCACAGCCCAACTGCCCAACCCACAGACCAGTTGTCCAACCCACAGCTCATTTGTCTAACCCGCAGCCAAGTTTTCCAACCCACAGCTCAACTGTCCAACTCACAGCCCAACTGTCCAACCCACAGCCTAACTGTCCAAACCACAGCCCAACTGTCCAACCCACAACCCAACTGTCCAACCCAAATTCAAGTTGTCCAAAACAGAGCCCAGTTTTCCAACCCATAGCCAACTGCCCAACGCACAGAACAGTTGTCCAACCCACAGCCCAACTGCCCAACCCACAGACCAGTTGTCAAAACTACAGCTCATTTGTCTAACCCGCAGCAAAGATTTCCAACCCACAGCCCAACTGTCCAACTCACAGCCCAACTGCCCAACCCACAGCCCAACTGTCCAGCCCACTGCCCAACTGTCCAACCCACAGCTCAACAGTTCAACCCGCAGCCCAACTGTCCAATCCACAGCCCAACTCTTCAACCCACAGCTCAACTGGCCAACCCACAGCCCAACTGTACAACCCACAACCCAACTGCCCAACCCACAGCCCAACTGTCCAGCCCACAGCCCAACTGCCCAACCCACAGCCCAACTGCCCAGCCCGCAGCCCAACTGTCCAAACCGCAGCCCACCTGTCCAGCCCTCAGCCCAACCGTCCAACCCACAGCCCAACTGTCCAATCCACAGCCCAACTGCCCAACCCACAGACCGGTTTTCCAACCCACAGCCCATTTGTCCAACCTGCAGCCCAGTATTACAACACACAGCCCAACTGCCCAACCCACAGCCCAATTGTCCAACCCGCAGCCCAACTGTCCAACCCGCAGCCCAACTGTCCAACCCACAGACCAACTGTCAAACCCGCAGCCCAACTGTCGAACCCCCGGCCTAACTGCCCAACCCACAACCCAACTGCTCAACCCACAGCCCAAAGGCCCAACCCACAGCCAAACCGTCCAACCCGTGGCCCAACTGTCCAACCCACAGCCCATTTGTCCAATCCGCATTCCAACTGTCCAACCCACAGCCCATTTGTCCAACCCACAGCCCATTTGTCCCACCCGTAGCCCAACTGCCCAACCCACATCCCAACTGCCCAACCCACATCCCAACTGCCCAACCCACATCCCAGTTGTCCAACCCACAGCCCTGCCGCCATACCACTCGTACTATCCGGAACCCCCACCTACTTATTTGTGCAGCGAATATTTATTGTATCAGTTACAACCATAAATCCAACGTATGGGGTTTAAAAGATGTATATTTAATCTTGGTCGAAAGGGATGCAGGAAGAAGCGACTCCGCACATCTAGTAGCAAATGGGAGATGAATACGAATGTAACGAGCTGTATGAAGCAGCTGATAATATTTAAACAAAGCAATTAATTCCCCTCGTTTACATTACTCGCACGTCCATTTCCACATTAACATGGGTCGGTCCCTGACCCCTCTTGTAATCCAGAAAAACACATCCAACATCATCCCACCCCATTCCACTAAGATACATGACAGCTTATATATAGGTGGCAGGATAATATTAAAAACTATTAATAATAAGAAAATGTCACGTCCTTTAAATACGTCATATATATCCAAGCACACTCATTTGGGGAAGTTTCAGACTGCAAGATTAAATTACAGAATTTGAAATATTAATACGTTACAATATGGTGGTGTGTCCTGGATGTACAGATTTCTGCAGGGAATACAGTAACAGTCTGTTGCAAACACAATAGACACCCTATCTTTGGGATCCACAAAATGCGGCGAAATCCTCGCGTAGCTGAGGGATCACAGGCTATTTTAGAAACTTTGCCCCATGAAGATAATTAATCTTATTCATTATCGTTGTTAGGAATAATGTAGTAATTAAGTGCTTTAGACTCCAGTAAAAGAAAAAGCTAAACGCCAGTAGCTTTATGTCGGTACGTGTAAGTGTTTGCATAATTCAAAGACTGCCCCATTACTGAAACCACTGCTGCATAAACGAGTCGCGTCTAGAATTTTAAATGTCCGCTTTGATTAGCTTTGACTCAAAATGGCGTACCTCAGAGGAGAATCACACTACATGTTTTTATATACATCTAGTGAGTCGGGAAATTAAAGCGCTTGTTTCAGTTTTAATATACGTGGTCTCCGTCATTAATCTAAATGGACGAACACACCACAGAATATTATGAAAGTTAAGGAACGATGGTTAGGCGAGATATCAAAGTATTTAAAAGGTACAGATTTGGGTTACGAGTTTGTGTATTTCAGTGCGTGAGTATGGTTTATAGCTAATTAATTTAATGACAAAAAAAAAGGGCAAAGGAAATTTTGAATAATCCGGGGACAAGCAAAGCTGGAAATGAGCGAACGGACGGAAAGATCTGTCTATGCTACAGGATGATACACATTTTCGCGCAAAGCCATAAAAGCTAATTTATCTTAAACGTTATTTATTAACAGTAAAAAGGTTTCCGTCTAACGCAACTAATTTATTACTATTAGATTAGAATGTACGCAGTTTTGTAATTGGTTGGTTCGTAGTGAAGGCCTGATGATGAACCAGTAGGGCCGAAAAATGTTGCCACTCTAATCATAATAAACTAGTTGTGTTTGACGGAAAATCTTTACTATTAATAATTTCTAGTTAAAACATATCCCAATGGTTTCCATTCAATTTCTCTTACGTTAAATTCTTGTACAACCCTGTCCTTGTCAAAACTACTTTCTTTTAGATAAACATAGAGAAAATGGTTGTTTAAGCCTTTACAGACGAAGCGCAGACCGCTTTATTTAAAGGCCCAGTCCGTACCGCGCTCTAAACACTTTTCATCTCGGTTATAAAAACCAAACAGTTTATGCTGTAAGTGGCACAAGTCGCTGTTTGTTCTCAGATAAATACAAAACACATAAATACAGTGTGGGCAGAGCGTGCAGTTGTTGAATGTTAAACTGGTGGTGCATCGCGTGACCAGTATGCTGTAAAAAGTTTAACAGACTAGACAAAAGTTGATTGTACCTGTATAAAGCCGTTCGGGCTGATATTTTTTTGTGATAAATCCACCGCCAAATATTTCCTCTGCGAATTTGCCTCCGTTGTTAGGAAGAACTGTGTTCAAAGGCTTATGTGAAGTTCAAAGCCAAGGTTCGAGTGTAAATTCCTTATTTAAAAAAATCACTATCATTAACAGATTTTTTCCAAAAAGTGGTAGCTTTTGTGACAAAAATGAACTGGGCGACCATCCTTCGTAACCACAGAACTCATTGAGATATTAATTAACACTTATTAGATTCATCTAAAAACAAAAACGAAGAATCCAAATCGCACAGGGTGTATATTTTTCAGGCACATAAGGGACGGTTGAAAATTTGGCCTAAATTATTTTGAAGTTTTCCGTTCCGTGAGTTTTTATGTCAGTAAAAATCTTTCAATTATACCAACTTAACTTAAAAATAATTGATGCTCAAATAACTATGTTAATTATTAACTGTAAGAAAGCCAAAGGGAAACTAATTGAAGCTAATACAGCAGTATGGTTTAACAAGTTTTGTGGAAACAGTACCTGAATACGTAAATATTCCAATAAAAGTTAACAAGAAGCGGATGAAGAATACAAAAATAACAGCAGAAAAATAGAAATTGAATCAAAAAATTAAATTTCTCTACAATAAAAAAAAAACTTAACTAGCAGCAGTAAAATCCCCGCTTAAGTTTGTTTGTGTTTGGCACGACAGCTCCCACCCCCCC
>Ga0123354_10006013_pt1 | contig 17887 bp, 19 predicted proteins | sample TergutLab28metaG_2_FD_97872 | JGI IMG/M metagenome (GOLD analysis project Ga0123354, IMG submission 97872) | Labiotermes labralis P4 segment gut microbial communities from Petit-Saut dam, French Guiana - Lab288 P4 | ecosystem: Host-associated > Arthropoda: Insects > Digestive system > Gut ...
ATTGGAAAGGATTATTAACGAAGGTTCTGGCGGCTTGATTTGTATAATATTATAAATTAAATAAAAAAGGTGTCTATTGGAGACTTGAACTGTCTGATTGGGGACTAATTCAAATGAAACTATGTTGTCTTATTTGAGTCATCCTCAATCAGACATTTTTTATGTGATTGTCTGAATTTATATAAATTTAAGTGATTCTAATGCTTGACAAACATTGTAAAAATAGTATAAAATATGTTAAGTTTAACAAGAAAGGTAAAACCATATCAATGGAAGATAAAAAGCAGTTAGTTATAGCAATTAGTGGAATGCCTGGAGCAGGAAAAACGTCATTATCGATGAATTTATTAAAATTAATACCACAAATGGTTTATTTTGATTTTGGAGAAGTATACAGGACGTTAACATATTATTTGCTCAAAGTTAAAGAAGTATCACAAGATGAGGTAAAACAAGCATTAAGTGAAGGTGGGCTGACTAAAATTATTTCATTTGATAGCATTGACTGGGCAATTAAAGATAGAAATTGTAAAATATCTATTAATAAAGATTTTTACGATTATAAAGAACTTCATAATCCAGCTATGAACAAATTAACAGTAGATATAGGTACTATTTTAGGAGATACTGTAAATCCTGTTATTTCAGCAATAGTTAATAAAATTAGAGAAGATAATCCAGTAATTATAAATGCACGAAGACCATTTGCTACTTATAAAGATATTTCAAAACATCTATTTCTAAAAGCGGATTTTCAAAAAAGAGCGGAAAGAAAATCGATTTTAGAGAATTGTACAATAGAAGAAGCAGTTGATAGATTAAAAGCAAGAGACCAAAAAGAAGAATCGGCAGGCTTTTGGAATATATTTGAATTTACTGAAGTTATTGATACTACTAATACAAGTGACGAAGAGTTACTAAAAACTTCTTTAGGATATATTAATGACAATTCTAGAATTCATAAAAAAGAACCAGTTTTGAAAGAACATTAGAGGTAAGTTTATGTATAATTTAAATAATATCACATTAATAACTTCATCGTATGCTTGTGACAAAGCTTGTCCATTTTGTATAGCAAAAAATAATAAGAAATTTAATGGAAGGTTAGATGATATTGGTAAAATTAGTGAAAATCTTTATAAGCTACAACAAGCAGGGTTCTATTTTGAAAGATTTGTATTAAGTGGTAATGGAGAGCCAAGCTTATATAGTTATGAATATCTATCGAAATTAGCATTTGTTTTAATGGAACATAGGGATTTATTTAACAAACTGCGAATTCAAACATCTGGCAATATATTTTTTGAAGATGATAAGTTTAGGTTATTTGATAATTTATTTAGAGATATTGAAATTAGTTTTTCTAGGGTATCCATTAATTCTCATATTGACATGTCAAATATGGGATATGCTAGAGATTATACACAATCAGTTTTATTTAACAATGCAAAAGATTTAAAGATGGATATTGGATTAACAAAAATACTAAATATAGATAGCTTTTCACAGGAATTAGATAATATGCTACAAACTTATCCGAATATAAACGTTGTAAGATTTAAAGAGTTAATGGTTGGAGAAAATGAGGATAGTATACAAGCAAAATGGATTAGAGATAATAAATTGCCAAGGGAAGAAGTAATCAGGTTAGCTACTAAACTTAATTCTTATTATCAATGCAATGGTAGTATAGAATTCGAAACATCAAGAGGTACAAAAATTAAGTTTGAAAGAACAGGAAACTATGATAAAGACATTGTTTTAAATAATGGTGAAATTCAAGATTATGAACAGAATTCATTAGTTGTTAATGAATTAATTAAAAAATCAAATATAGAAGATGAGGACTTAAATATTCTTAGAGTCTAAATAATTAGGAGGAATTGGTATGAGTATAAAAGTAGGGGCTATAGCTTTAATGAAAAATGAAAATGATGAAATTTTAATGTTGCTTAGGAAAAAGGAACCGGCAAAAGGATTTTGGGCAATACCTGGGGGAAATGTTGAATTGTATGAAAAGTTAGAAGATACTATAATACGTGAAATGAAAGAAGAGTTAGATGTAGAAGTGGAAGTTACTAAGTTTCTTTGTAATATACAAGATATTAATGAAGAAAAAGATTTACATTGGATTATGCCAGTGTATGAAGCAAGAATAGTAAATGGAACATTAAGAAATGTTGAACCTGATAAACATGAGGATATGAGATGGTTTAAATTATCTGAGATACCTACTAATATATCTTATATGACAGATATGGTGCTAAAAGCTATAAAAAAATAAATTTTTAATAAAAAAGGATATGGTTATGAGTCAAATAGAAAGAGAAATAAAAATATTAAATATAGATGTTCCAATAGTTATAGAAAAGTTAGTGAAATTAGATGCAGTTTTGAAAGGTAAATATATTCAAGACTTATATACATTTGATTTTCCTAAACTAGAAGATTCTTATAAACAGCATCTTAGAGAGGCAAATGAAACATCAGATAATCGTGCATTGATTTCTTTATTAAAAGATATAAAAGCATGTTTTACCCAAGAGGATGTATTAGTTTTTGATAGATTGTTTGATGGAAAAGATATTATAGATTATGTAAAAACTGCTAGCGATTACTCTAATCTATCAAGTAATGAGATAGTAGAAGTTTTATCTAGAGTAAATGAAGATTATTCGAAATGGATACGATTGAGACAAACTGGTAATGAAACTACTTTGACAATAAAGAAAATTGTAAATAATAAAGGAGAATATGATTTAGATGCAGTTAGAGAGGTAGAGTTTGTAGTTCCTAGTATTGAGGTGGGTAAAGAGTTTTTAGCAAATATGGGATATTTCCCAAATTTTCATCAAAAGAAAATGAGGATAGCATACGATTACAAAGGGACGGAGGTTGTGTTGGATAAATGGCCTAAAATCCCACCATATATAGAGGTTGAAGGACATACAAAAGAAGAGATTTGTACGGTTGTTAATGATTTAGGATTTACTGCGACGGACATGAGGGTTATGAACACAGATCAAGTTTTTGTGGAAAATGGCTTAGATTTATATTCATTTAAAGACTTAGATTTTAGTGAAGATGAAGAAAAAGAAGTTCAAGTATACATGGAAATTGGTGAAAATCAAGTAGATAATTCGAAAAAGAGATAAGGTTGTAATGGGTTTTGTGTGGATTTGCAGTACGCTGAAATATATGAGTTTGAATATTAAAAAAATTTTCGAAAAGACACTTAAAAAATAGCGGTTTAGTGGGGAAGTATATAAGAGGACTTTCCTTTTTTATTTGATTAAATGAAAAAACACAGTTTACAAAATAGAGCCTTGACAAAACGAAAAATGAGCGTTACACTAGAATTATGGGGGATGATAAAAAGGGGAAAATAAAACGAAATTTAAAGTTCTAATTTTTATAAAGTATCATAGACTTAAATAGATGAAGGGTTGGTGGTTAATATAGATGAAACAAAATGTAGGACAATCTAAGGCAATGAATACATTTCTTATAGAGGTAAAACTATCTGTTAACCACAAACTTTTTGAAAAAGGATACATAACCGAAGAGATGTACACTAAAGCTAAAGAAATAATAATTAAACAAACAGCTTGATACATAGAAAAAGTTTATAAGAAATTTCATCTTATGAGCTTTTTTAGTGTCAAACACTATAAGATTATAATATAATTATATGAAACGGACAGAAGTATAAATAAAAACTAATAAGGGGGCATTTAGTATAGATTTATATGACATGAGAAATGAATTAAATAGTGGTAAAACAATATATGATTTACCATTAAAAGTAACGTACTATGCTCGTGTATCAACAGATAAGGACGAACAAGCACATTCATTATAAATAAAGGAAGGAAAAGAACTTCTGTTTGTACCGTTCAATACATAATGAAAGTATCAAACAGAAATGTAATGTTTCCAAGAAAGAAAAGAAACATGCCAATGGAGTTTACCTACAATGTGGAACTTTTAATAGCAATATAGAGCAAGAAACATCGGTTGCCTTAAATGGCAATACGATGTTTTTAATGATATCTGTAATTGCGTATCTTTATAATATCAAGTGTTCCAAAGTTACAATTCACAGCCTCAAATAAAAAATCACCTACAATAGCCCGCTTCCGCCCAGATAGGTGTTGCCTCCTCGTCTCGGTCAACACCTATCTCCACTCACGCTATTGGCTGTGAATTGTAACAACCAGTAACGCAAATTCCCCCTAAATTTAAAAAGTTGTAGATTTTCAAAGAACAATTTGGTATAATAGTAATACAAAAACTAGAAGAAGCCGAAGAAAGTATTGCAAAAGGGGATGTGTATTCGGTGGAAGAAGTATTTGCAGAAGTAAATCAAATATTAGCACAGTAGAAAAGGAGCCTGATATGGTAAAAGAATATACTGTTACACCAGAAAATGTAAATAAGCTTGGAAAATCCAAAGAAGAAGAAAACTTAAAATTTCGTGTTTTCTTAAAAAACAATGCTGATTCAGATAAATTAGACAAGCAATTTAAAGAATTGCATGAAAAGCTGTTTAATAATTATGATTGTATTAAATGCAATAACTGTTGTAAGGAATATAATATAACATTTTCAGAAAATGATATAGCAAAAAATGCAGAACTGTTTAATATGTCTAAAAAAGAATTTATAGATAAATATTTAGTATTGAAAAATGATGAGTTTGAAATAAAAAATAAACCATGTGATTTTCTATCAAAAGATGGAATTTGTATGATACATAATACCAAACCAAAAGAATGTGCGGAATATCCGTATACAGACAAAAATGAGCGTTTATTCAGCTTATACTCAATAATAGAAAGTACTAAAATATGTCCTGTAGTTTATGAAATAGTAGAAAGTTTAAAAGAAATGTATGGTTTTAAGATTAAAAGATAAGGGAAAAGAGTATGGAATATTATAAGTTAAAAGATAAGAGCAAAAGATATTAAAAAATTAACTAAAAATATGACAAAATATTCAGTACAAATATGTACCGCCTTCAGCTGGGCAACTTCTTCCAATACAATCCTGATAGCGAGGTCTACGATGGCGTGGGTGCGGCAGCGCTTTAATGCAGCCCTGCCCACTGGCTATCCCAAAAAACCATTTTGGAGGGAGAATTCGCATATTTGCGAGTTCTCTTTTCCTTGTGAATTATTACGGCTAGACTTCATTGAAATTACTTGTAGTAACAAGCTTTGAGTATTCTTCAACGAGGTTCTACGCTTATAATATAGGTTAGGGGTTTATAATTTAGTTGATAGCCATATTTACTATCAAAGAATTTGCACGAGAATTTTATATAATAATAAAAGGAAGTTTACTCCTTCTTAAAAGAAATTTTAAGTAAATATTAAAATTAAAGCACCTGTATTAGTAAGCATTAGACCTAATATACGGGTGTTTTCATATTAGAAACGAGGTTGACAAAATAGAGCCTTGACAAGATGGAAATTGAGCGTTACACTAGAATAATGGGAGATGATAAAAAGGTAAAAAACAAAATTAAATTTAAAGTTCTATTTCTATAAAGGTATCATAGACTTAAATAGATGAAAGGTTGGTGGTTAATATAGATGAAACAAAATGTAGGACAATCTAAGGCAATGAACACATTTCTTGTAGAAGTAAAACTGTCTGTTAACCACAAACTTTTTGAAAAAGGATACATAACCGAAGAAATGTACGTTAAGGCTAAAGAATTAATAATTAAGCAAGTAGCTTAAAAAAGACATTATTAGACTAATTTATAAAAAAACAAAATTCGTCTAATAGATATTGACTAATTCTAAAATATAATTTATAATTATGCTAGGGTGATAATTTATGATTAAAAGAGAAATATATTTAGAAAAAATAAGACCATTTTATGAGCAGAACACGTTAATTAAAATAATATATGGTTTAAGAAGAAGTGGAAAAAGTGTTATATTAGAGCAAATACAAGAAGAAATAAAGGCCAAGAAAAAAAACAAAATATATATAAATTTTGAATCTTTGGAGTATGATTTTATTAAAACAGCCAAAGATTTAGATAAATATATAAAAAGTATAACAAATAAAAATGAACAATACTATTTATTTTTAGATGAAGTGGGAATTATTACAGATTTTGAAAAGGCTATAAACTCTTTGAGAGTAGAGAAAAATTATAGTATATTTATAACGGGTTCTAATAGTAAAATGTTATTTAGCGAACTATCCACTGTGTTATCACGGAAGATATGTAAGTTTTGAAGTGAAAAGCCTTAGTTTCAAAGAAGTAATAGAGCATACGAAACAAACTGACTATAAAAAACTACTTTTGAACATTTTAGAATATGGAACACTTCCTGAAAGATTTTCATTTAGTAACCCAAAAGCTATTACTAGTTATATTGAAGATGTATATAATTCTATAATTTTAAAAGATATAATAAGTGATTTAAAAATAAGAGATTTGAATTCATTTAATAGAATATTGCAATATATACTAGAAACAGAAGGGAAAGAGTTCTCACCAACCAATATATTGAATTACCTAAAAAGCAATAAGCAAGAAATGTCAAAAGAAACATTGTACAATTATACCGAAGGTTTAGTAAGAACATTTATACTAAGCAAAGTACCTAGGTACGACATAACTGGTAAAAAAGTTCTAACAAATTTATCCAAATATTATGTTAGTGATTTAGGTTTGAAAAAAATAAAAACAACAAACAAAAAGATAAATTATTCTAGCAATTTGGAAAGCTTAGTTTATAATGAATTGAGAATAAAAGGATATGAAGTATATATTGGTAAAACAACAAAAGGTGAAGTGGATTTTATAGCAATAAAAGATAATACTCCTATTTATATACAGGTAACATATATGTTAGCTGAGCCCTCAACAATTGATAGAGAATTTGGTGCATTTGATGCGATAAAAGATAATTATCCAAAATATGTAATAAGTATGGATGAATTGGATATGTCTCAAAATGGTATAAAGCATTTGAATATAATTGATTTCTTAATGAAAGATGAATTATAAAAGCTTCTAGCAAAAACAGAAATAATATGATAAAATAAATAAGGAGAATTGATAAAATTGAACGCAGTAGCAATTTATACTAAAGATGGATTTTATATTGAAAATGATGATAAACTAAAACAAAATACATATCAAAAACTATACGAATATGCTTTTTTAGATAACAAAAATTTAGACATATCTATAGAATATTTAGTAGAAATTGTAAAACAACTTATTATAGACATAACTAAAAATAGCGACATAGAAATAGTACGAATCATTAAAAACACAAACGAAGAAACATTAGAAACACTAAAAAAACAAGTTCCATTTACAATTGGTGCGGAATTTGTGAATTTAGACTGGATTAAAACAATATATCTTAAATTTGCTGAAATATACAATAAAGAAATATCAGAATTCAAAGGCACAGTTGAAGACTATTTTTATACGAAAAACAACAACTTAAACGTAGCAGGACGTGTATATTTTCATTTAGTAGAACATAAAGACGAAGAATATCCTTTTGCATTTTTAGCCACATATTCAACAGGAAACAATAAACAAGTAAATCATCTTCCATTAAAAAATGCATTAAAGGAATACAAAGATGAAACGCAAATGCTTAAACTTCTATCAACTGTAGGACGTGTGGCAGATAAGAGTGAATTCATATCAAATTTAATGGAAAGTGGAGAATTGTTTTCGCCACTTAAATTTACAAGTAACGAAGCGTATATATTTTTAAAAGAAACTTCTCTATATGAAGAAAATGGAATATTGTGCCGAATTCCTAATTTTTGGAAAAGAAAAAGTTTTTCTAAGATAAAAGTTAATGTTGGAAGTAAAGCTCCATCTACCATTGGGTTAGATGCATTAATGGAGTTTAATCCGGAAATATATTTAGGAGATGAGAAATTTACCAAAAAAGAGATACAAGATTTATTAAATCAAACAGATGGACTAGCCTTTTTAAAAGGTAAATGGGTTGAAGTTAATAAAGAAAAATTACAAGAATTATTAAAAACTTTTGATGAATTCCAAAATAAAGATATTACATTTTTAGAAGCATTACGTATGCAAAGTGGAATAGAAAATGTAGAAGATAATGCTGAAATTGAAATTTCTAACGGTGAATGGTTAGAACATTTTAAAGAGCAAATGTTAATGCCATCTAAAATAAAGAAAATGTCACCACCATCTACATTTAAAGCAAATTTACGTGAGTATCAAACCGTAGGATTTAATTGGTTGAATTTAATGACCAATGTACAATTTGGAGCATTACTTGCTGATGATATGGGGCTTGGTAAAACTATTCAAATTTTGGCATTGCTTGACAATTTAAAATCTAAAAAAATAAAAACACTTTTGGTAATACCAGCAAGTTTAATTGAAAATTGGAGAAAAGAAGCATTTAAGTTTGCACCTAAATTAAAAATAGAGATACTGCATGGAAACAATGTGGAAATTGATGTAAAAAAAGCAGATGTTTTTATTACAACTTATGGCATGGTAAAACGCCTTGAAGAATTAAACGATATAACTTGGGACTTGCTAATACTAGATGAAGCACAAGCAATAAAAAACTATGGAACAGCTCAAACAAAATCAGTTAAATTATTAAAAGCAAAGGCTAAAATAGCTATGACGGGTACACCAATAGAAAATAGATTAGAAGATTTGTGGAGTTTGTTTGATTTCTTAAACAAAGGATTGCTTGGTGGTCAAAAAGAATTTGGAGACTTTACTAAGAACATAAAAGATGATATTTCGGGGTATGAAAAGCTAAGAAATGCAATTTCGCCATTTATATTAAGACGCTTAAAAACAGATAAAAGTATTATATCAGACTTGCCAGATAAAATAGAAACCAAAGATTATACGACCCTATCTAAAAAACAAATTGCATTATATACTAATCTTGTAAAAGAACTAGAGAAATCAATGGAAGTTGTAGAAGGAATAAATAGAAAAGGCTTAATTTTGGCAAGTATAGGAAAATTCAAACAAATTTGTAACCACCCAGATCAGTACACAGACAATAAGGAGTTTGAAGAAAAACACAGTGGCAAATTTGAAAAATTAAAAGAAATTTGTGAAACCATCAAAGACAAGCATGAACGAGTATTAATATTTACACAATTCAAAGAAATGGTAGAGCCACTGAATAGATTCTTAAAAGAAGTCTTTGAAAAAGAAGGCTTAATGTTACATGGTGGTACAGCAGTTAAAAAACGTGGAGAACTTGTAGAAAAGTTTAATGGGGAAGAATACATACCATACATGGTATTATCATTAAAAGCAGGTGGAGTAGGACTAAACTTAACCAGTGCCAACCATGTTGTTCATTTTGACAGATGGTGGAATCCAGCTATAGAGAATCAAGCGACAGACCGTGCATTTAGAATAGGTCAACAAAAAAATGTTATAGTACATAAGTTTGTAACAAGTGGAACAATAGAGGAAAAAATAGATACGATGATTGAAGGAAAACAAAAATTATCAAGTGATGTTATAAGTGAAACTAGCGGAGAAAAATGGATTACTGAAATGAGTAATGAAGAACTATATAATTTGTTTAAGTTAGAGGTATAAAATATGTATGGGTATTTTGATTATGTTTCGGTTGCTGAGCTTAAAGCGAAGGCAGAAAAGAAACTAAAAAAGCTTATGAAAACCAATAGTGATATAGAACCTATTGTTATAGAAGGAAATAAAATTGCCACTACTTTTTGGGGTAAAGCGTGGTGTGATAACTTAAAGACGTATGCAGATTACGATAATCGCATTGGAAGAGGAAAATCATACATAAAGAATGGATTTGTATTTGATATAAAGATTAAAGAAGGTCATATTGAAGGAATTGTATGTGGAAGCAGAAATAATCCATATAATATAGTAATTAATATTGAGCCGTTATCAAAAGCAGAACAAAAAAAGTTATATGAGAAGATAGGTAAAAATATTGATAATATAGAAAACTTGGTACAAGGGAAATTCCCTAAAGAATTAGAAAATACATTTTTAACTAAAGAAAATGGACTATTTCCTAATATTAAAGAAATAAAAATGGGCTGTAACTGCCCAGATTGGGCGAGCATGTGTAAACATATTTCGGCAGTGCTGTATGGAGTAGGAGCAAAACTAGACAAAGAGCCATTACTTTTGTTTGAATTACGTGGGATAGATGTATCGGAATTAATAAAGAAATCTATTGATGAGAAAATGAAAAATATGCTCAAAAATAGCAAGATTAAGAGTGAAAGAATATTGAATGATGGAGATATAAATAATGTGTTTGGGTTGTGAAATCCGTGGATATAATTAGACGAAACGGACAGAGATGTGAACGAAAACTTGTAAGGGGGAACAAGAGATGGATTTATATGACATGAGAAATGAATTGAATAATGGAAAAACAATTTATGACTTGCCATTAAAAGTAACGTACTATGCTCGTGTATCAACAGATAAAGACGAACAAGCACATTCACTACAAAATCAAATTACCTATTATAGCGACTTCATAAAACGTAATACAAACTGGAAATATGTTGAAGGATATATTGACGAGGGCGTATCAGGGACAAGCGTTTCGAGGCGTGATAGCTTTTTGAAAATGATTGATGATGCAAAGCTCCGGAAAGTTTGATTTTATAGTAACAAAAGAGATAAGCCGTTTTAGTCGTAATACATTAGATAGTATAAAATATACACAAGAGCTATTGCAAAATGGCATTGGTGTGCTATTTCAATCAGATAATATAAATACTTTATTACCAGATAGTGAATTGAGATTAACAATAATGAGTTCTATCGCACAAGATGAGGTAAGAAAGATTAGTGAGCGTGTGAAATTTGGTTTTAAACGTGCAATAGAAAATGGCGTGGTGCTTGGTAATAGTAAAATATGGGGATACGATAAAGATAATGGAAAACTTGTTGTAAACGAAAAACAAGCTGAAGTTGTACGCCTGATTTTTGAAATGTATGCAACGCGAAACATTGGTATAAGGACGATTTGTGCTGAACTTTCAAATAAAGGATATAAAAATACAAATGGAAACGATTTTTCGTTTTCTACTATAAAAAATATATTAATTAACCCTAAATATAAAGGTTATTATTGCGGAAATAAAACTCATAAATATGACTATCGTAGTAGTGATAGAAAGTACTTTGATAAAGAAGAATGGAAGATGTACAAAGATGAGGAGAATGTTCCTCCTATTGTTAGTGAAGAGTTATGGGACAAGGCGAATCGCATTCTTACTAATCGTAGTGAGAGATTAAAAAATGAGAATATAAGTTATAGCAATAAATATTCTTATTCAGGCAAAATTATTTGTAGTGAGCATAAATGCAGTTATCAGCGTAGTATGTACCGCTATCCTAGTGGTAATAAAGAAATATGGCAATGTAGAAAATATTACGAAAAAGGTAAAGCGGGTTGTACAATGCCAATACTTTATACAACAGAACTTAATCAGGTTATGAAAGAATGTTATGATGAAATTGTTACCAATAAAGCTGATATAATACATGATTTAGTTAAGGTATATTCTTCTATTTCGCAAAAATCTAATATTAAAGAGGATATAGCAAAGTATAGAGTGGAAATAAACGATGTGATAAAACGTAAGGACAAGTTACTTGATTTATCAATAGCAGGGAAATTATCAGATGAAGAGTTTGAAAATCGTAATAATTCATTTAATAAAGAAATAGATACTTTGAAAGTAAAGATTACTGATTTAGAAGAAGAAGAGCGTAAAAATGCTGATATTGAAGAAAGTGTAGAAAAGTTAAGGAAGGTTATAGCAAAAGAACTAAATTTTGAAAATGGATTTGATAATGCAATTATAGACAGCTTATTAGATAAGATTGAAGTATATAAAACAGATGAAAAGAATGTTATTGATATAAAGGTATATATAAAGGTAATTGATGAGACATTGGAATACCGTATAAATAGAGGAAGGAAAAGCACTTCTGTTTGTACCGTTCAATACATATGATTCGTGCAGATATTGAGACAGAGGTCTTAACAGACAAAATGAAGGTGGATGTGAAAAGTAGAAGACGAAAAATAGAGTATGATATTGATTTGAGAATTGTAGCTTAGAATAAATTTTAATGTTTAAGAGGCTTTAGTGTATATGCTAAAGTTTTTTAATTTTAATAAGATTTGTTAACAATATTTGAAAGTTATATGCAAATTATTAAAATAAATTATAATATTTGGAATTTTATATTGACATTTTGCATATAATATATTATAATTTTATAAAAGGAGGGTTTAAATATGCTAATACAATTTAGTGTACGAAATTTTTTATCATTTAAAGAAAAGCAAACTTTTACAACTCTTGCTAGTACGGATAAATCGCAAATTCAAAATTTAATTAACTACAAGGATAAAGATTATTCTAAAATTAATGTGATATATGGAGCAAATGCTTCGGGTAAAACTAATTTAATAAAAGCTATATCTTTTGTTAGAGAATTTATAATTAATTCAAGTAAATTATTGGAAGGTTCACCAATTCCAGTTATACCATTCAAATTTTCAAAAGGATTTAATGATGGCAAATCTTCTTTTGAATTAATTTTTGTAACAAACAACATACGTTATGAATATTCTTTTATTTGTGATAAAAATAATGTTTACGAAGAAGCTTTATATATGAATGAAAATGGCAGAGAAGCTTTAGTATTTGATAGAACTAATATTAATAATTATGAGTTTAAGTCAGATAAGACCATATTAGAAGGTTTAAAAGAGAGAAATACAAATAATAAATTATTTTTAGCAACTGCAGCTACGTGGAATTATGCACGAGTAAAACCAGTAGTTGATTATATAGTGAACAATTTATTTGTTCTTTTTGATTATAATATTAATATGGGTGCGATTATGCAAAATTTAAAGCTATTAAATGAATATAATGACTTCAAAAAATTTGCTTTAAAAATTCTGGAACAGGGTGATTTTACTATATCTGACTTTTCTATGAAAGAGCAAAAGATAGCTCCTAATGATCCGTTATATAATAATTTTTTAAATATGATAACAAGCCAATTTCCTGCAGGTACTAAATTAGAAGAAGTTAACTTAAATGAAATAAAATTTAATACTATTCACAATATTACTGAGAATAATAAAACAAATCCATATATGTTAGAGTTAAATGATGAATCTTTTGGGACACAAAATTTATTTAATTTTACAGCTATTCTTTATGATGTCCTTAAGAGAGGGAAGGTTTTATTAGTAGATGAAATAGATAGAAGTATTCACCCACTTCTAGTTGAATATATAGTTAGATTATTTATTGATGAATCAATTAATAGGAATAATGCACAATTAATTTTTAATACGCATGATACAAACCTATTAAGTCTTGATTTATTTAGAAGAGATGAGATATGGTTTGCAGAGAGAAATGTAGACACTGGTTCTACTACATTATATCCTCTCACAGATTATTCTCCTCGAAAAGATGAAAATATTCAAAAAGGATATTTAGTAGGTAGGTATGGTGGAATTCCTTTTATTACTAATGATATAAATATATGGGAAGAGTAAAAGAATATAATAGGACAAATAAGGCAAATAGAACCAAAAATATATATTTAATAGTATGTGAAGGTATAAACAAAACAGAGAAACTGTATTTTAACAATTTTAAAAAAAGAACTAATGAATTTATCTTGAAAATAGAAAATTCAGAGGCTACAGACCCAAAATCAATGTTGGAAACAACAAAATATTTTATGAAAAAGTATGATGTAGATGTTTCGGAGGGAGATAGAGCTTTTTGTGTTTTGGACTTCGATGCAAATTTGGATAAAATAAAATTGATAGAAGAACTTTCTAAAGAATATACTAACATAAATATTATTCCTTCAAATCCATGTTTTGAAGTTTGGTATATGCTTCATTTTAAGGAGTCTATAGGAATATCAACTTCGAAAAATATAGAGCGAGAATTAAAAAAATATATTAATAATTATGAAAAATCTAAAGATGTATATAAATTTATACCAGAATTACAAGGTAATATTCTATTAGCTTGTCAAAGGGCTGAAAATATAAATAAAAAGTATATTCAAAATAGTATAAGTAAGTACAGTGACAGGGCTAATCCATATACAGAAATTCAAGAAATAGTTAAGGTCTTAATAAAATTAATTTAATAAGAGAAAGGAAGTTTTAGTATGAGTTATAAAAATGGAAATTATTCTGCATTTTATGTTAGTGAACCTTTTAATGAAAACAATTTGAGAGCACATACAACTAAAGATTTTTTATCATATAATTTATTAAGAGCATGGAAAGGAGCAGATAGTGCATTTCCTTTTATTGATTCACACGATAAAAATTATAATGTGAGAGATGGGAGTGATTGGGAAACTACACTAAAGCCGCGTTTGCATGAACGTCTTAATAACTCCAAAAATATGATATTGTTTTTAAGTTCAATAACTAAGAATAGCAGAGCATTGCGTGAGGAAATAGATTTTGGAATTAATACAAATGGATTACCAGTAATAGTAGTTTATCCGGAATATAGTTATAAAAGTGATATTATAAATTGTGAATCAAATAATATAAAACAAAAAATAATTGATTTGTGGGATAATTTGCCTATTTTCCGTGATTCTATGGATAAAGTTCCAACTATTCATATACCTAATAAAAAAGAATTGATAAAAAAAGCTTTAGAGGATACGGACTTTATGGTTAATACAAAAGGATCATCTATAAAATATTTTTATAAGTGTTAATTTAATGAATATATATAGTTTGTAGCGATTCTATATGGAGGAGTATTATTTGAAGATTAAAATTCATTTTTTTAATAAATTGTTATTAAGATCTTATTTAATTATTTTGGGAGCTATTAGTACAATTACATCGCTAGTAATTGTATTTTTACCAATGACAGTACAATTACAATATATAGGGGTAATATTTGCAATGCTTTTGATTTTTATATACATTGGATTATGGATTTATGCAAATTGTATGAAATGCATTAGCCTAACAATTAATAATTCTAAAGTTGATGTAAAGGTAGGAGATATTTTTAAAGAGGAAGGTTTAAAAGTTATAGCATTCAATGAGTATTTTGATACTATTGTAAATGAAGAGATAATTGCATCTTCTTCACTTAATGGTAAATATATTAATCAATATGTAAATGATGTCAATTTATTTGATAAGAATATATGCGAAAATAAACATTTACTGGATTGTAGAATAGAAAATAATATAGAACGTACACAAGGTAATACTCAAAAATATAAGTTGGGTAGTATTTATAAAAATGATGAATATCTTTTGACTGCATTTTCAAAATTTGATGAACAAAATAGATCTTTTCTAACAATAAATGATTATATAAATTGTTTGATGAATTTCTGGAATGAAATTGATATTATATATGCAAATAGAACAGTTGTTATTCCACTTTTAGGAACTGGTATTACTCGAGGATGTGATTTTATGTTAGAGCAAGATAAATTAGAATTACTATTATGGTCATTTAAAGTTAGTCGAATCAAATTTACATATCCAGCAAAAGTAATTATTTTGATTCATGAATCAATAAAAGATAAAATTAATTTTTATAAATTAAAAGAAGTTTAAAATAATGTATATTAATTTGGGCATTTACTTTTGGTAAATGCTTTTTAAATTTGTAATAAATATTTATTACATTCATACAATTAAATACAAGCTATTTAAGATTATTAAGTTTAGCTATATTTTCAGAGGTGATGTGAATGGAAGAAAATAAAAAAGAAGATTTGGCATGGTTAATATATCAAATGAAGATAAATGAACTTGCTAAAGCATCAAGTGTAATAACAGAAAATATGTACATATTTGCAAAAGAAAATTTACAGAAGGAAAAAGAAAAAATTGAAAAACTAATACTAAATGTAGCATGAAAGGAGTAATAAAAAATGGATTTATTAAAAGTTAGACGACAATTAGAGGCAGGAAAAACTATATTTGATTTAGAGCTTAAGGTTGTCTATTATGCAAGAGTTTCAACAGATAGAGACGAGCAGTTGAATTCTCTGGAAAATCAAATAAAATACTATGATGAATATATTAAATCAAATAGAAATTGGACTTTTACAGGTGGATATATTGATGAGGGAATAAGTGGTACAAGCGTTAATAAACGTGATAATTTTCTTAAAATGATTGCTGATGCTGAAAATGATATGTTTGATTTAATAGTAACAAAAGAGATATCAAGATTTTCTCGTTCAACGTTAGATAGTATAAAATACACGCAAGAACTTTTAGAACATGGTGTTGGCGTGTATTTTCAAAGTGATAATATCAATACACTTTATAGTGATTCTGAGTTAAGACTTACAATTATGTCTAGTATAGCACAAGATGAAATGAGACGCCTTTCGGAACGTGTTAAATTTGGAGTAAAAAGAGCTTATGAAAGTGGAAAAGTTTTAGGAAATGATAGTATATATGGTTATAATAAAGCAAACGGAAAGTTGGAAATAAATGAAGAAGAAGCTAAATTTGTTAGAGAGCTTTTTTATTTATATGCAGATGATAAATATGGATATAGAACAATCACTAAAATATTAACAAGTAAAGGATATTTAAGTCAAGGAGGAAAAGAACTAAATCCAGGTACGTTAAAAGGAATTATTACAAATCCAAAATATAAAGGTTATTATCATGGAAGATTAACAGAGAGTAATGACTATCGATATAAAAAAAACATTAAACTTTCAGATGAAGAAAAATTATTATATAAAGATGATAATGTTCCTGCTATTGTGAATGAAGATATATGGAACAGAGCGAATAGAATACTTAAAGAAAGGGCAGAAAAATTTAAGCAGAGAAGTACGGGGACGCAAAAACATTTTCCATATAGTGGGAAGATTATTTGTGAAGAGCATGGAACTTATTATTATAGAAAATTATGGAAAGATAGGAAAATTCCAACTGAAGGGTGGTGCTGTAAAGAATATTTAGCAAAAGGACGACAAGCATGTTCTTCTCCTAGTATATATACGAGGGAATTAGATAGTATAATGAATTATATTGGGGAAGAGCTTTTAAGTGATAAGAATAAACATATTTTAAGTATAAATAACTTGATTTCTCTTTATGAAAAAGCAGGGAATGGAAATGTAGATTTTTCAAAAGAAATAGTAAAGATTACAAAGGAAATAGATAAAATTGTGATTAAAAAAGAAAAATTGCTTGATTTATATACTGATGAAGAGATGGAAAAGACAGACTACTTATCATCTAATTCAAATCTATGTGAAAAAGAAAGAAAGTTAAAAGAAAAGATTAAACGAATTAAAGATGATGAGAAAAAATCTACAGATATTGTTTTGATATTAAAAAATACAAGAACATTTTTAGAAAATATCACAAATTCAGATTTGAAACCATTAGAGATTGCACAAGAGATGTTACAAAAAGTTATAGTATGCAAAGAAAGTACAAAAGGAAAAATTAAATTAAAAATCAAAATGAATTATGGAGACGTAGTTCCTACAACGATTATAAAAACCTTCCTATCGTATAGTACAAAGGAAGTAGCACCAATAGTAGGTAGTGAAAGACAATCGGAAGAACTTGTTAATTATTTATTAAGTGAATTTGAAAATGATCCTCAAAAGATTTGGGAATCAAATATATTTGGTAAAAGTCTGCATGAATTAGTAAATGAAGGGTTGCAAAATAAGCTTGCGAAAATGCCAGAAGATGCACAGCAAAAAATACAAGAAACATTGGAAAGGATTATTAACGAAGGTTCTGGCGGCTTGATTTGTATAATATTATAAATTAAATAAAAA
>Ga0123354_10006014_pt1 | contig 17886 bp, 14 predicted proteins | sample TergutLab28metaG_2_FD_97872 | JGI IMG/M metagenome (GOLD analysis project Ga0123354, IMG submission 97872) | Labiotermes labralis P4 segment gut microbial communities from Petit-Saut dam, French Guiana - Lab288 P4 | ecosystem: Host-associated > Arthropoda: Insects > Digestive system > Gut ...
ACTTCGCCAGAACCACCCTGTCGTTGATCGCAGGTTTCCCATTTTGTTTTTTGTTTTTTTGTGGGTTGGGGGGGGGGGGGGGTGGCTTCTGAAAGCAAATCGGGCATTTTGTGTGACGACATGGCATGGTACAGTGTTGGCTGTTGTGTATGAAATCCTTCTTTGCTGTTGATATCAGCCAAGAAGCAGTAACATGATCGATACATACGTGGGAGGTACCTGGCATAAGATCTTGGCTGGGAAGTCTTCTGTTCTGATAGGTTTATCAGTTTTTGAAGTCTGTTTATGCATATGTCCAGATGTACCTTTGAAGTGACCACATCATCTTCCACTTTGCCATTTTGTCTTCCTTAATCTTGTTTTCATTGCATTTGTCACCTGTTTAGTTATGCATACTGTTACTGTAGATACAGCTTTCTGTTATGGAAATTTGTTCTGGTTGTGTGCTGTGTATAGTGACTTATATGTACAAAAATTTATCTTGTTATACTGGATGCAGGTCATTTGATTTTGAAGTGGAGACAAAGTCTGGAGTTGTGCACACATTCAGCAGCATTGAAAAGGATGAATATGGCAAACTGTTTGATTTTATCACATCCAAGAAACTTAGAGTGAAGAATCGAGGAAAATCTGTAAGTTATTATTGTTCTAGGTACCTTGTATATCCTCTCATGGCTTTACTGTCCCAATTTATACAGTATCTTTCTTTGCCAGTCTCTTTCTTTTGCAAATCTGATCTTCCAAAATAGACTCAGTATGCCCTTCACTTGTATGTAGCTCTCCTTCTCTTATTGTATGTGAAGGTACACAGTTTGACCACACTGGTTTGTAGCTACAGCATCACTGAACTGAAAACAACTAGAAGAATATTGAAGATTAACAGTGTCTCTCATTCATCATTTTAAAGGACTTTTGTCACTTGTAATTCACCAGCTGCAGGTTCATAACATATAATCAATAATGCTACCAACAGAAGCGTTGAAATTTAAAAAATCATGAGTAGGAATCATAGCAATAACAACCATAACTGTCGGTATTTACAGCATAGGATATCTTGCTTGATTGTGCTTGTTACACCTGTCTGCAGAGTTTGGAGATATTTCTTGTTACAGGATAAACCATCATATGCAGAAGATTTTGGTGATTCAGACCAAGAGGTTGAGCCTGATGCTTACCTTGCTAGAGTAAAGGCTGAAGCAGAGGAGAGGGATGAAGGTGATGGGGGAGAATCAGAGGAAGGATCTACTGATGAAGATTTCAATCCTGATCAGCAAGAGAGTGATGTTGCTGAAGAGTAAGTTGTGTGTACTGTAGATATGTTAAAACTCAGTTCTGTATAATTTTTTAACTGGCAAAGTACAGTGATGATGCATCCTTCCAAATAAAGTTATATTACCTATATAGTGAGGTACATTCAGTCAAAAACACAACTATAAATTATTTATGGTTGTGTTTTTGACTGAACTTACCTCACCATATAGTTTAAACACACAATGGGGATGACACATCTCAGAGTTATATTACCTCTAGTTATTTCACAGAGTTTGATTCATATGTTCTTTTTTTGAAATATTTGCATTTATTTTTGGTATTAAATAACGATCATCATTTCCTAATCAGCCATGGTACAAACCAAGCATTGCACCATGAATGATGCAGGTGGGGGATTACCATACATTTACAAAAATATGGTATAATGTCTATAATTTTGCTATTAGAACATGTCCGCTATGAATTTCATTATATCAGCTTTTTTTAAATGTGTCTTTCTTCCATTGATTCTTATTGAAGTTCCTATTTGGACAGGTCAAATAATTCTGTAGAATAGGATTTTTATTTAGAAGAAGAGGGGATGGCTCAACCCACCTTTGGGCTGATTTTAACCACTGTTCCATGTGGAGGTTTGCAGCCTGTCAGTTTGTCCTGGCTTTATGATGGCCGGCTAGATTTCCATTAGCTGCTAGTCTACAGATGTCCCACTTCTCATGTTGGGACACATTGTGACCATAGGCAATAAATTTATGTACACACCCCAAGGAGAAGTGGCATACATGACAAAACATATTCCATGTAGCCAGCCAGTTGGGTGTGTGACAGTGCAAGGCAGTGGAGAATGTGTCCCAATTCTGAGCAGTCACGCATTGAATTGCTTATTGTATGTGGTAGTAAATATTACAATAAAATGATGGTATCAGCTCATCGAACCTAGTAGTGTTAGTACGAGTGTTCACGTGATAGTGTGAACTAGGATTAGTGCCATTTAGCCCATTGAACCACAGTCCACAAAAATCCCTCACCCAAATGTGTGCATGCCAGTAATTCATGGGCACTGAGTTTTTACTTATTATTTCTAAACAAATATGATTTAGCGATTGGTGACACAGCAGGTCTAATTATGTCTTGAATGAGGAATAGAAGTGCCATTTACCAAAAGTTTCTGATCAATAATTGGTGCTTTGGTGCTTGCAGATCCTTGTGGTGGATGCTACGAGGTATCTGCAGCTGCTCATTTTTGTGTATTTCTTCAGTTCTTGGCTTATGTATTGGCAGAGAACCATTCTTGGATTCTGTTAAAATTTCATTGATAGACTGGCCAAGCTGATGTTCACCCACACTTTTAATTTTTTTAAAAGCGTCTTTAAATGGCCCCCCTAAAAGAGCAAATTGTATCTAGTCTGTACGAACCATAGGTGATAGATTTGAATTCTGCTTGTTTTCTTTCATTTTCCATGCACTTTGTTTACAATCATGAAAGTCTGATTTAATTTACCTTAATGTAAAATATCCCTTCTTAAGCCAGTTTCCATCATCATCATTTGTGTTAGAGTTTTCTCCATTTAAGGTCTTCTTAGTTCATTGTCCTGTATGGTAACATTTTGATATGAAAGGAGATATTTGATGCAATATTAATTTTTCAAATTACGTTTGCAACCTCAGAATTATTTTAATATATCTTTGTTTTGCAGATATGACAGCAATCCCTCCCCATCAGATTCTGATGAAGGGTCGGATAGTTCTGATCAGGAGAAAAACAAGAAGAAAAAGGAAAAAGAGAAAAAACCAAAGAAAACCAAAACAGTGGTGAGTAAAGCAGAAGTGACTTATTGTGATTTTGTTAAATGTTAGTTCAAGGTGCATTGTTTTCATAAGGAATTTTTAGTAACCTGGTTCACAAGGTAGTAGCATTTACTTGCATTCAGATGTACTCATTTTGGAACGTAGCTGGAAGCTGGCTGCTTATGTAATTTTCAGCAGTCTGTCTCCAGGTTAATGCATGTGTATTGCCTTAGAGTAGGTCATGGCCACTTTAATCTTCTCTAATGGGAATGAAACTGATGTCCTGAATGTTATCTAACTCTATCAGCTATCACATTTTCAAATTCTTGAGATTATTTGTTGCAGATATTTTTATTTCATTTACAAAACACTATTCTTATATTGCTTTCCAGTCTGAAAAGCCGCGAAAGAAACAAGCAAAGAAGGAAAAGGATGAAAATAAACCGAAACGGCCTCCAACAGCATTCATGTTGTACCTAAATGCAAACAGAGAGAAGATCAAGTCAGACAACCCTGGTATTGCAGTTACTGACATTGCCAAGAAAGGCGGAGAGATGTGGAGAGATCTGAAGGACAAATCAGTATGTGTGTTGTCCTTTGTTAATCAGGAAGTTGGATGATATAGAAAAGGGGTGGGCGAATAAGGAGAGATTGAGAGTCCATGAGATGTATTGCATATTCTCTTTAGTGTGCATCTGGTGGGGTTTTGTGGAATGATTTTACTGTGTTTAACAGACATGACCTGCCACACTAAAAAAAAATTACTGGCACTAGGAAATTTTGGGTTGTAAAGGTAAGGGTGATTAATTTGTGGGGTATGTATAATCTTGACAACAGAAATGTTTTGCATGGTAACTCATTAATAATGAAAATGTAAAGCCTGTGCTGATGTGTATGATATTTCCCAAAGTTATTGTATAGTTACTGCATTTTGTGCTTGACATAAATTGGAGTCTCTGACATTACTTTTCTGTTCTGTCATGTGGCAGCAAAATCAAACATCCTTCATCCTGGGTATGTGATTGATAATTTTCAGGTTTGGTGGATAAACGTAGGTAGTAAACGTACAATTTGAAACCACAATTAAGACAAAATTTGAAATCTGGGAAGTTAATACATCCAGGAAGTTCTGTGTGTGTGTGTGTGTGTGTATGGGCGCACGGCGCGTGCATGCATGCGGGAACCTCTGGTATCTGCCAGTTGCAAAGCAAGCTGTCAGTTGCGTTTATCACTTTGTACCAGAATTAGAGTGTAAGTTGATGTATTTAGGTAGGGACAGGAGTACATCCAGTATTTATGTTCATTTATTTAAGAGTCCTACTCTGTACATAATTGGTGATTTGACTCTTACAAAGAACAAGATGTACAAGTGGTAGGTATGTAGAATACTTGTGCTCACAATAGATTCCATTACATGTAAATAATAAATATGTGTAACTTTGAACCTTTACATGAGAATCTGTATATGTTTGAACACTATTTTGATGTGTAAAATTATGTCTTTTTTAAAACATTGTACCGTATAAATAACATAAGCTTTGTATTCCTGTTTAGGAATGGGAGAGTAAAGCATCCAAGCTGAAAGAAGACTATGCTAAAGCAATGAAGGAGTACAAAGTGTCAGGAGGTGGAGGAGGAAGTGCTTCTAAGGAAAAGAAGAAAGAAACAAAGAGAAAAGAATCACCTTCAAAGTCATCTCCAACCAAATCTGGAACCTTCAAGAGCAAAGAGTATATAAGTGATGCAGATACCAGCAGTTCCAGTGAAAATGATGAAAAGGGGAAGGAAAAGAAATCTTCCAGCAAACCACAACCAGCTAAAAAACCGGTGTGTATACTTCATGTTTGACTTGCCGGTCGGAATGGCCGGAATTAAAATGGAGAGAGATACAGAGAAACAGAGATTAACCAATATTTGGTTGTCATACATATGTACAAGTTAACTCTTTTGCAAGAATTTTTCTTGACAGTGCAATTAAAGTCAAGTATTAATCATTAAAATTTTATGACTTTCACTACCTGTAATTTTCTCTAACGTCACAGTAACTTACGTCATTTATGCATATGTAACCACAACTTTGGTGTCTCAAAGTTGTCATTAAATATTTGTCAGCAGAAAAAAGTATTTAAAACCAAAGGTCTAAAGAAGAACAAAACATATGACCTGCTTGTGTTTTCTGGTAAGTTGTATAGGTTGAACACAAAGTAATGCTATGTGTACATATTCAGAATAGAGAATTGAACAATCAACAGTCGTCCTCAGATGCATGTACTTTACATTCTGCTGGATGAAAAATAAAATTGGGTCTTAACTGAGGGTAGAATACTTTGAATTTTTTTTCTCTCTTTTTTGATGCTGTCCTTTATCACAAGCAAATATGAGAGATGTTATGTAAATATTTAATATTTGACATTTGAATTCTTAACATTTTTTGTTTATTCATTCAGTATATGGACCTAATACTATATTGACTCCTTGCCAATCAGCCAGTAGTAACTAGGTGCAAGAGTTGATAATGATTTTTTATTCTTTTTACAGAAACTGGAAGAAGTGAAGAAAGAGACAGATTCTGAAATTAAGGTCAAAAAAGGAAATGTAAGCTCTGACGATGAGCCAGCAGATAAAAAGAAAAAATCGTCTCCTGGCAAAGTTAAGAAAGAACAAGATGATGATGATGATGATGATTATGTAGATGAACCAATAGAAAGTACACCACCAACATCAGAAAATGAAGCATCTGGCTCTGGATCAGAGAGTGACTGAGCTACATTGAGAGATGAGATGGCGACTTTAATTGCTTTGATATGACCAAATATTACAGCAGCCATAGCTGTTCTGAATACCAGTCATGTAACAATAAGAAAAAATCTTTACTGTCTTGGAAGAAAGCCTTTTTAGTCATATAAAAGCACACTGACAGGCCTTTGTAACAAATTTCTAGTATTTGTGATTCCTTGTGTGTCTTTTGTTGTCATGGTGTGTGACCTACATTCCATGGAAATTACTGGAGGATACTTACTATGTGTTTAGTGTTGTAGTACTGAAGAATCTCTTGCTATTGTATACAAGGAAGTTTAAAAAAAAAACAAGTTAAATGCTTTGATACTGAGAACTCTGTTCTGACTTTGATGTACATGGCTCATGGGTTGCAGGTGGTATACATCAACCTCCACATTGTCACCCTTGCCATTTAAGCAGTGTGGTTCCAAGTCCTGTATTTTGGCATAAAAGACTGACTGCTTGCTTTATATCGGTGTCTGTTACAAATTGCTTGTTAGCAAGGTGCTTCATAAGGGGTCCACAGCAATGGCAATCACTGACCCCCATTCTGTTGACTGGATTTTTGGCTGGTAATGGCTGTGCAGCTGAGAGGCCATGGGCCACCCCTCCTACAGTCTATTCTTATGCTCCTTGAGAAGCTCCTGGCTGACAAGTGATTTGTGATGGATACCAGTATGAAGCAAGCACCTGCTGGTTGCAGACACTTTGTGCCAGTTTTTTCTACACCTACTGTGGTTAATTATATTAATTTTCTTTGTCAGCGTGTATGTTTGTAGAAACGTGTGTAGTACAGTTTTAGTATTCTTAAGTACTGCTGTTGCTGAGAGTTATGATATCACAAGTATCTGTGTGATGTCTATATCATTTAGTTTCCAGGGTACTCAAGCAGTGTGATGAACGTGGTGTCTGTATGGTGAGAAAATAATTTTTCAGGATAGTGGGGAAATATGGTGAAGTTTGTGGCATAAACCTTTATATTGCTGTTCTCACCATGCACTGTAGAGTCAGCTATAGAAGAGTACCAACAATCTGCACATGAACGTCTAAAACAACTTTTTATGTTAATAAAATCCAACATGTTTTGGTAATGGCCACCACCACCACAACCAGGGGCAGTCCACTTATGACAAGCTAATGTGCCAGTTGTTAAGAAACTTTGTTCACTCCCTCTTTTGCTGGTGGAAGAAATCCATGTTCTTATGCCACATGGTATAAAGTCATCAAGTAACACAAAACACTACTTGCTCTGCAGTATGTTTTGTGATAGTTGATGACTTTATACTGCTTGGCATAAAAACATGAATTTCTTCCACCAGCTAAGGATGGAGTTGACAGTATCTTAACGACTGGTGCATTAGCTTGTCACAAATAGACCTTTCCTAAAGATGAGGGTGGCCACCACCAAAACGTGTTTGATTTTATGAACACTTCTTAACTGTTTAAAAAATTGTTAGTCTTGTATATGCATATTGTTGGTACTTTTTAGATTTGACTTTTGGTATGAGTTTGTGATACTGTTACCAGTTCAGGGGTTCAGTTGTAACTAATTCATAACCACCATTGTTACACAATTTGTACATAGTATGTAATGCATACATTCAACATTGATTTCAAACAGTTACTTAATATGGAGGTTGAACTATATGAGGTTATAATTTGTAAAAGGTTGGCAGCTTTGGAGAACCATGACAGTGATGTGGATACAATGAAATTTTCTTGGGCAGACAGCCGCATTTAGAAGTGAAGGTTTTCCAACATTTCAAGAACTAACTGTCCCCATATTCAGGGTGTGCTGGTGGTTTGGTAGAACCAAAACTGATGACTAGGTGTTCTACTGTGTGCTGTGTATATCTCCGTTTGCCCAGGTGCAGGGTGGAATGTGACTCCTCTGGTTGATGGGAGGCGTCTAAAGGTTGTTGCACCTGTTTATTCTGTGTGTTTTCGCAAATTGAATTTCATTTCCTGTGTTTAGTAGGTGTTCTGCTACAGCTGACTTTTCTGTCTGGCCATGGTGCAGGTGTCTTATGTGTTTTGGCATCTGATTTAAATTGTCCTGGGCATCTGGCCCACATACACTTTGCCGCATTCACACGAAACGCAGTACACCCCAAATGTTTTAAGGCATAGATCATTCTTGATAAGTCTTAAGGTGCTGGAATTTTCTTCATTGGAATATGGATAGTTTTAATGTAATGTTTAGCCAGCAGTCTGCTTATTTACTTAGATGTGAAGTTCTGGTATGGAAGCAAGGCAACTTCCATAGGCTTTTCGGAGGTTCTCTGGGGCTTGTTCCTGTTGTGTAGAGCATACTGACTGTCTCGACTGTTATAGCCATTGTTTTTAAAGGTTTGCTGTAGGTGCTGGATTTCATCCTGTAGACTATCCCAAATGGTTCGTGCGCGGTGGATGAGAGTAGAGAGGACTGCTCTTTTTGTGCCAGATGATGCTGTATGGATCCACATGTAGATTCAAGGCCATGAATTGTGTTTCCAGTGCTGCTGTGGCAGTGTAGCTAATGCAGCCGCATGTGTGACTTGGTAAAAATGCTGGCAGACACTTCAGTAGAATAGTGCAATTGGCTGGATGAATAGTTAGTACAGGTGACAGTACACCGCATCTTTAAAATGGTGTGCCAGATGGTGAATCTGTTCGTACATGACCAGAGAATATCGATTTGTTTTCTTGTCGCAGAAGTATGAAAAGTTGGAATTTGTAAGTGGATGTTTGCCAAGAGACTTAAGTTGTATTGGCTGCACATGTTCTCAATGAGCAGGCAGCATATAATGGACATACCGGACCAGCACATTGTTGTTTGGTGTGTAGTGAGTGCTGATAGCTCTTCCCTACAGTACACACTTTCTGTGCCTGAAAGCTTTGTATATATAGAGGGTGATAAGTTTTAGTCATTGTTGGGGCATTTTACTTTTAACCTTTATGTGCAAAATGTTAACCAACATTTTCTTCTCTGGGTCAGCTTCACATATAGGTGAAATCATGGCACACCATTAATATGGTTTTGGTCATGACAGATCCTTCACATATTGGAGAAAATGTGAAGGTATAACTGTGAACTTCATGAGAACTAAAATTCAGTTAGGAGGTGAGTGTACTGTACAGCATTCTTAGTGACTTTCTTTACCCCATCTGTTACGCCATGTTACTTTTCCTTTCCCCCTTTATAAGTGGTTGTGTCCCCATTGACCCACCCATCCCCAGCATCTCTCCTGCTTTCCATCAATCCTGCTGCTTGCATCTGTTAAGCTTATGACTAAGTGACTGCTGATTTAGGAGAAGGTACGTAAGTTATGACACAGTGTGCTGTACAAATTTTAGACAGTCTTCGTCTTGTGTAAGGATTGTGTTTTCCATACCTTTACATAACTCAACTTGCATATGCCCGAATTTGACCACTACTTAACAAAAATATCTGTATAAAATATTTTTTTTACTTATTTGCTATATGTGTGTTAATCCTGTGTTTACTGAGATGCTAAGCAAAGGGCATTTGCCTTAAATTATCTTGTAATTATTGGTGTACTAAGTGAGTTAAAAAAAATTTAGGAATGTTACCTTCATTTGTGTGATACAGTCTCTTGGTTTAGATGTACACTGGTTTTTAAAAAATATCCCCTGTGATGAAAGTTTACATTCTGAGCATAATGCAATTTTTATGCATCTTGAAGGATTTTATGTGTGTTACGGAACAGTACATCTAAGTTCAAATTTATGTAAGACAAGTCTTGTGTAACCAGGGTGTTGCCTGTACATTCGTAGACACTGATGGGGGGCGGACTTGCTATCAAGTCAGGGCACTTGAAGGCACCATGACATTGTCAAAGCCTTGGGGCTCATATGAGCTCAAAGAGGCACTGGTGGTCTGCTATAACACGAGTTGGATTTGGAGTTTTTGGCATCCGGCCTGAAGTGGAAAGTTATTTCAAAACGACCCAATGACGTCATTGCCCAAAAAAACAGGAAAAGTAATTGGAACCGAATGACTGTTGTGTGAATTAAGTTCTTCAAATGGGCCGCCTGGTATTAGTTTATAGCGAAGTTCATAGATCGGGTGTGCGAACAGATTCGTTAGGCCTTCATCTTCCCGCTCTTAACGTAATACGAATCAGTAAAATCATGGTGACCAACATAATGTAAGAAATTGAAAAATTACGCAGTTTTGATGATGTCGGCTTCGTATATAATATGAAAGGAATTTGCGGAACCGCATACTGTTCTGTTTTGTTCATGTGCAACTGTACCATAAGTTATATATCGTGTAGAGAAACATGTTAGATGGAAATAGGGAGTGGTTATATGACAGCTGTTACGGATAACAAACGCCTTATTGGTTCACTTTACATGTTTACGACATTAAACAGCACTTTCCTTTAGGAAACGTTGGCGAACCTGAGCGTGGCTAAATAGTGAGGGTGAAGAGTTGTAGCTAGTGGTGAGAAGGTGATTGCTGAAATTTATCAATTTTTTGAGGTTATTGTGTGATATGAGATGGCATCGTTATCTCTACCCAGAGTTCTACAACAACGGAAAACGAGTCTCGAACAGGAAAGAGAAAATTTTGAGAAATGTCAGGTAGGGTAAATGTTCTTTACTTAGTACGCAATCGTAAGCTGATGACGGATCGTGCAGTCCTGTTTCATTCATGTTCATGAAAACGTTCTGCATAAATGTGATTGGAATTTGTAATCACGCTGGTGGTAAGATTATATTATATAGAATACATACATATATATGCTAATACTCGGGCATTAAAAGCACGTAATCTCTCGTGCCTTTAGATGAGATTGTTTAAACTGCTCTTGACGTCTGCTTGAATCCGTTTGTTAACGAAGGTTGGGGTGTAGTAAAGTCTTTTTCATTCTAATTATTAACAAATTAAGGAACAATGTGGCATATATATTTCTTTCTTGCTTGTTTCTGTCTGTCATGTAAAGTGTTGTTTCCTGCCGTCTAAAGGTGATTGAAATCTTGGAATACTCTGAATGGGCACCATGTCTGTCTCATATTCGCATGTTATTAACCTCGAAGTGTATGTGAGTTTTCCGCATAATGCATGGAGTAAATTGTGCTTTAGAGTTGTACCACTGGTTAGGGGTTTTAGGGCATGTACCATTGCTTGTTGCCTTTGTTGGTCATTACTCAATAGCCATCCAGTTGTTGTAGCTGGCAGTGAATGACGATTTTAAACACTTGTGCATCAACCGATGTGTTATTAACATATCAGCTTCCACAAATGCTTGCTTGAAAGTAAAGTTATTGATCATGTGTATTTTCACAATTTGTCGGAGTAACTGGCCTTGACTCCGACGGAGGGTCATGGAAAGTAGTTGGAACAACTGTTTAGGCAGGCCAGTTAAAATTAGCCCAATAATTTACCGCGTGTGACACACTTTATACATAGTCATAATGTATCATCTTCCCACTTAGTTATGATCAAGATTGCTGCATTCGCGTTACTTATGCCAACTTACACAACCAAGTTATAACTACGAGTATAGTGTAAGATCCAAATCTTGCTTCTTCTTCTTTTTTTTTTTTTCTGTTTCATCTACCAGTATCCTAGATATTGCATCGGGCTTCGATTTAATTTGTCCATCCGTTCCATTCTTCTTTGCCTCCCTTTGGTAAAGAACGTGGTTGTAGATTAGTCCATTTTATGACTGCAGTACCGGTATGCCGTGGTCAGCCGTCTGAAGTCTGAAATTTATTAATAGAAATTTAAAATCCTTTTCTTATCATACAGACAGTACACTGCGTTTTCGTTACAAAGACCGACTGGTTAATTGGGGTAGGGAAATAATATGTTCTCATAATGAGAATCGTACGGCATACTGATGCGCCGTGGAGAAGTTGTAGAATTTTTGTTTGTTTGTTTTGAAGGGTTAAGTGATGGCTGTTCCACAGGCCTTTTTCTATGAATGTAATTAGACTGTACAGCGCAACTGGTAGAATGACTGGTTTAATGGAGAATTGGAAAGGATTTGTGACTAGGGGTTGTAAGCCATTTGAGGCACTATCCCAGTATTTGGGGATGGCTGGTGTCCTAACCGAGTCTAGGTGGAGATTAAGTCACACCAAGCTGCTGGGCTCGTTTACATCAGACCTTCCAAATATCTGGATATAATGAAAGGCCATCACCATTTTACTGTGTTTTTAAAGTAATGCTTTTACTTTGTGAGATTCGAGGTTCTCCACGCTCTGATTATGAACAGTAGTGATTTTGGGATGTGACTCTGTACAGCCTGGAATATACCAGCATTTCCTAGGAACGTGATGCCTTTTCAGGATAGGCCGAAGGTGTAGGTAACAGGTTTCCCCGAAGCTTCTGTAAATACGTATCAAAATACACGCCACATCATTGAAGACAGTACTGTTAACACAGTACCGCCAGATTTTACGGAAACTTTGCAGCATGAAGAGAGACTTGAACTGTGAAAACAGTTATTTACAGATTTCATACACAGGCGGCATGTGAGGATGCTGGGAGGATGTGAGGGACACACGGGGTTTGAGCAGGATGGAACAATTTGTAATCCGAGATTATTATGACGGTGACACAGACGACGACGACGATGATGATGGTGATGATGATGATACAAATTTGACTACCCTTGAAGCTTGATACAGCTCTAACAACCACTGTACCGAGCAAGAGAAAATACAACTGGAGGCTGAAAATGTGTTGTACAATTTATACGTTAAAAAAAACTCTTTATATTTACAAAGAATTAAAAATTCTGGAACATTTTTTTAAGTTAAGCTCAAGGCCAACTTGCTGAAGATTCATTAAAAAATTTTGGTCGAATTACAAAGTGGCACATTTTCAACCATTTATCCATGGAAGAGTGAAATTCATCCACATAATATGTAAAAGTCGAGTTTGTACTTCACAGAGCCTGTCTTCATTACAAAGGCTCATTATTTCATGCTGTTTAGGGAAATAACCGTCTTCAGTTGTAAGAATCATTTCTTATTCTTCTTCTATTACTGCACTATCAAGGTAGGATAAACGCCTCCAAAGTTACTCTCCTCCATCCATCCCTGTAATGTGCTGCATGCCCCCAATTAACAATGCCCATCTTTCCTTTGTCATTCTTTACGTCATTTAGGCGCATTCGCAAAATTGTGAAAAGCGTCTATTAGCTCTGTCGTGTCCGTCCGCATGGAACAAATTTGGTGACGGGAGGGGGGTATAATTTTCAAGGGGTTGAGTCTGCAAGACAAATAACTTTTACATGTACACTTTTCTGCTGTTGCTGTCTTTATAACTTTTCATGCGCGCGCACACACACACACACACACACACACACACACACACACACACACATTGTGTATGTATGTGTTTAGCGGACGGCCAATTAATGGTCATGATACAAATAAATGAGGGGCTGAAATATATTTTTATTTTAACTAAATGCAAAGATTGTACGTAGCCCTACAATTTGGTGCCCTCACTTTCTTGCCGTTTCCGTATTTTCAGTTAGTAGGTGTAACGTTTATGCTGTCAATTTTTTCGAAGAAAACGCTGCTAAAAGCTAATATTTTAAACGTGTCTCTCCACGTTTTAAACAACAGACACACCAGGGCTGTAATAGTGTGGACTGTAAATACATAGTTAAGACCACGTATAGGTTTCTGGAGAGTGTGATGAACTCTTCCCTTCAATAAGCACATATGAAACACTCGTCATTTATTCATTGTTAGTGGTTACTTTTGAGACATCACATCTGTATACTGAGTGAATAAACAATCATTACTAAAGTTTCGCTTTTCACTGGTAGACTTACGAAAACAATATTGATCGTACGGGGGTTAGAAAACAATGGATCCTCTTGTTTTATTTCGTGCTCTGTACAAGCTGGATACATATAGATGTAGCAGTTCTTAGCAAAAGCGTTGCTGAAGGTATAGTTATTTTTCAGTGTAGCATCCATGTTTGTCAGCAGTGTTCTTCCATGTTGGAACGAGGACGTGTTTTCCTGCACGGTAAATTTTTCTCACCTTCGCCTGCTGTCACTAGCGCAGGCCATACTGCACTACCTTGTCATCCGCCCACGTACGCTGTCATTCAAAGGACCGAACATGTAAACATCCGATGATGCGAGGTCACGACTACGATGGGTGCGGCAGCACTGACCGTACAAATGCTGTGATGGCCACACGATGTGCCCTCTGAGATGTGGCGTTGTCCTGGAAGAGCAACCTTTCCGACTTTTTCGTGTGGAACGAACTCTACAAAGGCGAACATTCAGGCATTTTAGTGGTTTGAATACAGTGATCATAGTTCATTGTTGTCCCCGTAGGCAAGATGTTCAAAAGAGTAACGCCTATCCCCATCCCACACAGTCTAGCCGCTACACTCTCAGCTCAAGGCGCCCTCTTGTATTTCTTCTTCTTTGGTGACATCTTTTGCCGCCGTCCCGTTGATCACCGCTGGAATTCGGGTTCAGAATATTGGATCCAGCTGTCATTCCCGGTGATAATTTGTGACAGGAAGGTTTCACCTTCTTTAACAGGTCGTTGCAAAGTGTCAGTGGCGACTGTATCCTTGCCTCTTGTGTGAATGTGTCAGCATTTACGGCACCATTCCAGCACAGGCCAGTGCTTTGCTATGTAGCGTCAAAGCAGCAAGATCTCTCGTGACCAGCTGAATTACCATCATCTTCCAAAAAAGGTCCCCGCTGCCTGTAGTTAGGGTATTTAATTTAGGTGGTTCTTGCACATACCCCCAAATCCGTGAAGACTGTCACCACTGCATACTGCTGTTTCTGTTGCCAGCGATTTCGGGACCTGCAGATTCATCGTATTGCCATATGTGTGTGAACTAGCAGAACAGTACATTGTGTGCTAGCAGTAACGAAGTTGTGTTGATAAGGACATTCCGGCTGTGGTCAGCTGTTCATGACGCAGAGGCGCGAGCACGTCAAGGGACTGCCATTTACCCTCCTAGTAGTAGTTCAGTACATCGCGTACAAGGGCCAGGACTTCTGTCGCTGTTGGTGAAACAACTGCTAGGTTTTTTTTTCTTCCGAAGTTTGATATGTCATTCAGCAGAAATGTCTGTGACAAGTGAAGCAAATAAAAAACTGATCGGCGACGCATTTGCCAGTATGGTAAGGCGGACTCCTTTTACTACTGGTGCCGCTTCTTTTCTGGTACGGTTGTGCACACTTGCATTTTACATCACCTAGTACTGTGCTTTTCATTCTTCTCTCCTAAGGTACCACTGTATCGAACAAAACATTTCCTTGTATTACCTGGTACTGAAAATAATGACATGAAGTTTGTGCTTGTCTAGTTTAACTTTATAAACACTTCATTAGTGTTTTCAGTTTAAATACATATAAACAATTTTAGTAAGCCAATTAACATATTTAAAATTGAATGATGGAAAAAACGTAATTCCCAAATGTAAATAACTTACGACAACAAGAGACGACCCTCCGCGTACTACCGTTTGAATAAGACAGACCTCGCAGTTACGGAGGTAGACCGGTTGTTTACCCATTGCAGCCCCGTTCGTCTTGTAGTCTGTTCAGAGGGCTTCCTGGTTTTTCAGATCTGTCGACATGTTGAGGTATAGCATTGTAACTTATTATCCAGTGGTGTTTCTTAAAAACTTCAAATCATTCTTGTAGGGAGACACGACTATGAGAGTAAGGCTGACTTTGTTTTAAGCAAGTTGTCTTTCTTGCCTTTAACGTGTTGGGATGCCAGAATGCACTTCTTGTCAAGAGCCGAGATTTGCCCGAAGCCACCTCTCTTAGGCTCTGGGGTCCTTGCGCCCTTCGGCTAATTGGTACCGGGGATAGACCGCTGGGACGTGAAGCTGGTCCTTTCCTGTTTCAAGGACCAAGGTTTCAGAAACGTGGTGTAACGTGTGGGCAAACACAGCTTGGCTCTTATATTGTTAAGAACTTGCCTCTCTTAAGTACGTATTGTTCTAACGTGATGCGTGTCCGTACTGTCATGGAAGTGTGGCACGTTTATCAAGTTTCTTTATCAGTTGAGCTCACAAAATATGCACGGACTAGCTGACACCATTGAACAGAGCCCTTCTTGAACTGCCAAGTACATTTCCACATTAAATGGAGCCCTTGTGTTCACTTCCGTGTTCCATAGTAGTCCGCCAGTGGATACTGTCCTAATACAGTTGAATGCAGTTTGTATTCCTGCGCCCTGCTATTTTAAGAGCCATTTTGCTGTGTTTATCCTGTCATCTGCACCTATATATGCCAAGCGTTCTGTGTGTTTGAGGTTTTATGGTGCATTTTATGTGTCGTTCTTATAAATTATGTGAGTGTGTGCGTACATGTCCCATTTATTACATCCTCCTTGATTAGTCATTGTCCGGTGAAGTGTGAAACCTAGAACTTAACGAGGATTTACGACGATTCTCACCATCTTCCTGGCAGAAAAATTATGCACTGAAGAAGTTGAGAAAACTATCCGTATTGGGATGTTGTATTGCACAATTTTACAGTGAACTTTAGAATCTCAATATTGTAGAGCGTAGATCATGATATGACATTGTTAGCCATGGCCACAAATTTCAAAATTTTGAATACGCAAGAACGTGTTTCACATAGAATTTGGTAACGTGTAACTACACACATCGTTACATTATTTTATCAACAAAGTCAATACAGATAACGCATTCTCCGCGCGTGAAACGCCAATCTATTTGCAAAGGTTCATTGTTGTCTTGGCAGACAAAATCTTTTATTCCATCATGAAACGTTTGTAGCCGCGAAAATGTAGTCGCTATAGTAACAAGAACATGGGCTGTACGTCCTAGCAACTGTGGTGAGACTGCCGGTAGGGTCAAGAGACTTACCTCTTCTCCAACCGTCCAGACCGGCTGTGGGACCCAACCAGCTTCCAGATGAGTGGATGATTATGCTAAAGAACCGGGGTGTCGACTGGAATGATCAGGTTCAGGAAACGTCCAGGCTGTTGTGACACATGGAAATGAACATTAGGGTTCCATAAAATTGCGTTAATTGCTTCGCCAAATTACAGACTATCAGTTTCCCGGAAAGGATCCTGTTTCTATAGTTTTAACCTAATTCGTTAGTGCATTTTTATTGCCTGTTTAAAGAGAAAGCGTAGTTATATTATTTCAGTCTGAATTCTGTATAGACTGAGATGTAATTTAACTCTTCAATGACGCTCATGTTTCACTTCCAAATACTGCCCAGTACCGGTGGGTTTTAAATTTACGGTAGTCACAGATGCATTCACAGTAGTACAGTGCACCGAGGCCCGCACTGAATGGCTTATCACCAGCTGCTTGACTGCAGGCCCAGGTACAGACAATACCTATTAGCAGGGCTGACGAACCCATGGCACGCGGGCCCAAAATGGCACGCGGAAAGATTTCCTTGGCACACGGCATTCACTGCTCTCCCAGTTCTTTTTTATTTCTCTTGCTCGACCAGCGTCTCTGTATTGTGAAGAACGCGCGCGCGCCTGTGTGTGTGTGTGTGTGTGTGTGTGTGTGTGTGTGTATGTATATATATATACATACATACATACATATCTGACTGCGTGGAGATTGTGTATGAATTACCGTTGCTACCAAACAATACTGCGAGTGAACCATTTTTACACAAATCGGGAGCGGTGGGAAGTGTTGAGGTAATATTTAGCATTGGGGTGCCGGCCTGGCGGTGACTGGGCGAACACGTGACATTGGACAAAGCGTTTTACAGTCATCCTTTTAAAAAGGAAGTAGTAGCAACCCCAGTTACTGCCATATTTTCTTCCTTATCGCATTCCTCGAGGAGGCCTTTATTAAACATATAATAATTATGCTGTGCATTAACTATACAATATAATTGTAATATGAATTAAAAATAATAATAATAATAATAATAATAATAATGCAACAATTAAGACTAATAATGGAATCTTCATGTTTGTACCGTGCATCAATGACGATTAAAACACTTTATTATCCAACAGATGCACAAATATATAATTCGTAGATACAATTAGAATTATTATAAAATATTTAAAATTGCTCCAACA
>Ga0123354_10006015_pt1 | contig 17886 bp, 10 predicted proteins | sample TergutLab28metaG_2_FD_97872 | JGI IMG/M metagenome (GOLD analysis project Ga0123354, IMG submission 97872) | Labiotermes labralis P4 segment gut microbial communities from Petit-Saut dam, French Guiana - Lab288 P4 | ecosystem: Host-associated > Arthropoda: Insects > Digestive system > Gut ...
AGGCTGAGTGGACCCCGTTCCAGACCCACTACTACTCAGAAAATCTGGTAGCGCCGGGGATCGAACCCGGGACCTCTGTATCTGTAGCCAGAAACTCTGACCACTATACCACAGAGGCGGTCATAGTTATTATACTATGGGCGTTAACTAATTAAATTGTTATTAACCACTGCAATTTCCGTTTTGTTTTATGTTTATCTTGTTTATAGTACTTGAAACACGTTTCTTAGCTTCCAATACAAGCACAATAGTGGCACAATAATCGTATACATAAACGGGTAAGAAAACAAGATTGGCCATACACGTAAGACATAACATCTTGCAGCGTTCGCGTAATATTTGTACTTCCTCGGATCTCCTAACAGCCTGAAACCATTTCACTCAAAGAGAGCGCTTTTATGACTATTTAATATCGCTGGCAACAATAAAACTTACACAGGTCTTCATGTAAAGTGCCCGATAATTTGGCCCGATTTTAACCAAATTTGGAGGTCCGCGACATTCCACAAACTCCCCAGTATCAATCTTGTAAATAAAACCAACTTGGGTTCACAGTTTAGTCTTAGTATATGTATCGATCTCTACATGTTTGGGGCAACTATGAGCCCATCATCAGCAGAAACAACTGTGTTTTTGCGACATCTGTTACTTATTATTCTGTGTGGATGAGTCTGGTAAGCAGCCTGCTTAAGCAGGGTGCTTACCAGACAGGTAATGGGCTCGTTTGGCGACTTTGCTAACACGCCTAATAAGAGCAAATAAACCCGCATTTTAATAAACATTATTATCCAAGGACTATTACCACAGATATTCAAAATTAAAGTCGAGGCTTTGTAAGACGACGGATAAACAGAAGGTATTCATAAAAGAAAGAATTCTCATCCAAGAAAAAATAATAAAGATCCTCTGGAATGTGACAAGGTGTAGTCTGGTTGGCAGTAGCAACATTTGGGAGAGACCTGTTGCCTCCATGTCACACAGCAACAGAGACTTTGATTCAGATAATACAATAGGCACGTTCCTGTGAAACATCCATATCTATCAAGCTAGGCGGCGAGATGTATCAGACGGGCGTAATTTTTATCGCGTGAAAGTTGAATATATTACAAAATTTTTTTTTTTTTTTTTTAATTTCCTCTTCCGTGTTACGTGCCAAACTCTCATCAAAATATCCCCATTTTGTTCTTAGTTGTTTTCACTTTGGTCGAAATTCTCATTTGTTTGCAAAGTACCAATAACGTTTTTCGCTGCTGTAACTCTGACTTTTTGAAATTTTATAATAGAAACAAATAGGGTGATACATGTTTGACGTTGGTTCTTAGCTAGATTACTTCCTTGTAGCCTGCGGAAAAGTCTAACTAAGAAGAAGCAAACAAATCTATTACAATCAAGAGGAGGCTGGGTTGCCAGAGGACCACTTGGAGGGAAGATTTGTTTGGGAATGTTGAAAACACTGAATACATAAAGACAGCCCATTAGCAGTATTAAGCTGGATTCTTTAAGTAACCTGTGTGCGGTCTAAGCATTGTGAACCTTTACGGACACAAATGAATAAAATCAAGTCATAAATAGAAGCGAGTTAAACAAAATGTTTGGTGGAGTGGACGTTAATGAGGCTGGAACACGAAAGCAGTGTCATTTATGCACAATACACTCCCCACGTACCTCAGTAAACAGGGCCCACCCGATTGCTTGATTCTACAATCACCAAGTGAGGGAGCATGCGATGGGCGATGAGTGTAACACACATGAGATAGAAGAAACATGTATATAAAGTTCACGCAGGAAAAACTGAAGAAAACAGACGACTGGAAAACCAGGCGTAGATGGAAGGATAATGTTAAAAGCGATCTTAAGAGTATTTAGATTAACTTAGGCTTCAAGCTACCTATCAACTTATTATTCGACACTGCGTAAACCGAGGTAAAACAACGTCGTTAAATAAACCACAAATAAAATACGTAAGCAGAATATAGCACTGTCTTAGCAAGGTCAGTAACAGTCATGTGACTGCCGACGAACGGGGAAATTATTTCATGGAGCAGAAACAAAAATTCCCTACTATCGAGTGAGTAAGTGAGTAAGTGAGTGAGTGAGTGATGGAGTGAGTGAGTGAGCGAGCGAGTTAGTAAGCGGGTGAGTGAGTGAGTGCAACAGTATAGACCCCGACGCGGCTGAATCGAATACAGAGACTGGCTGTACTGACCGACACTTCAGATAAATGAAGTATCTGGGCGGTGCTTGTTAACTTCAGCCGTGAAGACGGATAAAAATTGGCAAACTCGGCTCGCCTCTTTTCCTCCAAACCTTTCTTCCTTCCTACAGGATCCCCTTCTAGGAGGCACCCCGCTCCTCTGCTTAACCACTGCTTCGCCCGATCAAACCTTCACACTCACCACTGCACACTAATTCCTCCATCTGCTACACGCGTGCTCTGAAGGCAGCAAATGCAGCCAATTCCGAAACCACGAAGATGCTTCAACACACGACACGTTTACGATCCGACAGCCAAACAAAAACATCAAGTTTTAAATAATACAAGATCTTGCACTGGGAAATTAGATACGATAACGAAACGAACAAATGCACATAAATGTAAAAAAGTATCTTATAAACAGTATCTTATATTATAAACATAGTATTCCTCATACATGTTTCGGCCACTCTTTTGGTCTTCTTCAGTGACGTATATTAACAACGACGAAAATTACAAAATACGTTTTAACAAAGCAATGTATTGTCGAAACTTTGTTACTGACATATGTGCATTGGTTCACGAACGTTTCAAATATTTGTAATATCCGTCCTGAGTATTCGTGATATACCTCCCTGAGGATGGCTATAAGAATGGCCGAAACGTGTAGGAGGAATACAGCGTTTGTATTATGACTCTTTCTTACATTTATGTGCATTTGTTTGTTTCGTTATCACATCTTTCAAATCAAGCTTTGCCATCGTGATATTTTGCCTCTATGTATCCTGAAAAATGAGGCAGTAAGTTCCTTCGAAACTTCGTAAACATCTACAAAACTACACTACGTAACATTCCAGAGGACTATTTTCTTCAAAAATAATACGTTTCCATAGACCAAAGGCAAAATTTGACTTGTACCCCCTCCCCCCCCCTTCATAACCAGAACGAAATATTCTGCATCTACATTAAAGGGCAGTCACAGTAACAAAACATACACACACACACATAAATTCTGATACATAAACAAAGAGTGTGAGCCAGACGAGGATAATTTTATACTAAAATGTGGGTAACGTTTAATTCAGAAGGGTATGCGACTGTGCGGGTAGATAAGCCAGATAAACCAAATACACTGAAAACAGTCGTTGTGTACATATCGCAAGCAAAATACAGGTCTACTCTTCAGCACATTATTACAGTATTTCAGCGTGACTAATGTGTGGAAGTGTACCTATCTATATGCCAAAATCATTTCGACAAATAAGCCACATGTTTCCCCATAACATAATCAAATATTAACATTAACTGCATTAATGAATACATGGATATGAACAGTTCCATTAAATCCGACTAACATTATTTCTAACTCAGACATCCTGGGGCAATACGTCTTTGCTGTTGGTGCTCTACCCTACAAATGGACGCAAAACGTTCCTCTAACACTTAACGGCGTCACATTCCACAAGTAACCATCTTAAATAAACAACTTTCCCCCTTAATTTGTCGATCCTCGCTAGAACGTGTATAATGTTGTTGCAGGACCGATACTGCCTACCCAGAGGCCTGGCTCCGATCAATAGGATGCAAGTTTGATGGGCTGAATGTGACACATTCCTGAAGGCTGTATTAGCATATGTAATGTTTCAGCTTGAGTAAGAACCCTTCACGAATGTGCACAGCGGTTCAGCGGTTCGCTTATGTTCCACATTATTTCTCGTCACAGTGACGTCAGTGCAACAGTGACACAAGTGCCGAACCGTGCAACATAGTATCAGCACATGCCGCTGCACATAGAAGAGAGCCGTTGTGTGTGTTTGCGTATTTGTGGCGTACTGAGCGAAGCGGGAGCCTGGTTATTTCAGTCGGTTTTAGAAATAGGTTACGGGCTGACCGCCCTGGGAATTGCCGTACGATCCCCGAAAGGGACAGAAACATTTATATTCTCTACCTCGTCCAGAACTGCTCCGGGGTCCACCCAGTCTCCGACGCAATGCGTACAGGAAGAGGGGGGGGGGGATGAAAAGGCCGACGCGTGAGGCTGACCACTCACTCTCAACTAAGGACATTGAGAAATATCGGTGGCTGTGTATCTCCGCTTCGCACACGTATTCATGCATGATAATTAATTGACGATGCGGCAAACGTGACGTGTATATGATTACACGGTCAACGGTTACGACGATGCACGTTCGGACAACACGCTGCAAACGGTATAAATTAATTGGAGGAAACGTGAAAGAACGAGGTCACCGCTGTGATCTTCTTTACACCTAGAACTTCGTTCTTATGGGATGTTACTTGGCATAGATTATTTACCGACATTTAACGAAATCTATCGGTCCCACATTCAACTGCCAAAGAGTCCAAGAAAAAGAATGCTGCTGAAGATTTGGATTCAAGAACATAAAACAAACAGTTTCACTGTATTTGTATAATTCCTAATGTTCTTCCTATGCATATTTCAAGTGTTGAAATGTCTACATTTTAAGGGAAGTGGCCTGAACATCCCAAAAACATCCGAATTAAACAATCAGGATATTTTACGTGCCGAAATTTAAACCCTGTGCTTCAAAAATACGAATAAGGCGTGCTAAGGCTACAGACGTAACAGACGTACACGTGTTTTTCCTCAGAAAATTTTCTAATGCATGAATTCTAGTCTCCAGCCACAATTCGACGCCATACAGCTCGCACTAATGAACGCGTCGTTATACAAAATCAATTAATTGTAAAGCCACTACATACGCCTTCAATTCGTACATGCAGTCGGGTCAAACGCATATGGCATGTAAAGAAGCTCAAAAAAAAAATATATCACGACTTCATAGTCTTAGGATTTACCTACATAACTTGCATAGTGCCTTGTGACGTCAATTTGCAGATGTTCATTTCTTCCATTTCCACATGTAAACACTTGTTTATTTCCTTTCAGGTGAACCTTCTTCTACAACATTCACCCTTTCTGCAGTAGATCCAGCCGTGTGTTCGTGTCCATAGCAACATGTTAGAAATATCGGACAGTTGCAAAGAGCAAACTATCTCTTCTAGCCGTATTCCGACATCATCCGTGATGTCTATGGAAACCTATGCTTAAACGTGTTCCGTTAGCTTATACGCAGTAAGTAAACTGACAGGTATGCAGATGAAAGAGATACGAAACAAGAGAGGGTACGTATAGCGTAACACTTAGGCTCGTTCGTGCAACCAATTACAGCACGATTTTCGTTTAAAAAAGAGTTATTGAACGCAAAAGGTGTGCTTCGATTCTCTCTACAAATTATGGCTGAAACATATCTCATACAAAGAAGAAATGAGCAAGATGCGATCTACAATATGTATTGGTCTTCATGTAAAGTATTCGTGTGTTTGTCAGATTTTAAAGGAAATTTAGCTTTCACGTCAGAGCTCAGAAAAAATCTTGAATACCAAATTTCATCAAAATCTGTCCAGTGAAAGCCGAGTTGTTCCATGCGGGCGGACAGACGAACAGATGGACAGACAGACATGAAGAAGTTGCTAGTCGCTTTTCTTAATGTTTCGAACGCGTCTAAAAGCGGGGTGAAATCTCGGTTGAAAAAGACAGTTCGCTTAATTAAATACTCAATTTTGATAATCTAATATAAATTATCGGTAACTAAACTTTATACTGTAAATCTATTATCAATGATATAAGATTTATCACAATTTTACTTAACGTATAATAATAATAATAATAATAATATAAGTTATAAAATTCCACATCAGGAGAAAAAGAAAAGAACTCTGATAATTGTAGAGATAAATACGTTTATGCAAATGATCTGATGATTCACTAAGTGTCGAAACATAGCGCTTTCGTGAAAACGAAGAATATTTGTTTCTCCAGTGAATCAAGTTGTATTGGACTGTTTTCTTCAATTTAAAACAATTTACAGCGCGACGAGCTATCACCTGCTGTCACAGATATACGGGATCTCTTTCTGCTAAACATATATTCGTCGAGTGCCCATTTCATCATTGAAAAAGGCCACACCTTTCATCTCCATGGCATGCTGCAGGACTTCTTTGGAGATGATCGTCACGCCGCGTCAGACTTCCCAGTACCCCAACTTCATATCTGATTCCAGTTCGTTACAATGTTCCATGTCTTTACAAAAGCCGTCTGTCGAAGTTCGACCCGATTTTCATTTGTTTGTTGCTTAGTGTCCCAATGTGACGCTACCACACCGGCCGACATTTTAGTACTTTTATCGTTTACCATTTTACATTCTCAGAATTTGCCTCATATTTTACTGTCAGAGCCACTTCGAGACAGTCGTACTTTATATATTAATATTATTCTTCTATGAGAATTGTAGTTCTCAGTGACGTATTGATTTGACACTCCTTGTGCTGCAGACTGTTAGCTTGACATTTTAAATTGGCGCATACGAAGTTAGAAGTTGACAAACCGCCCCTAAGCCCACCCACTCACACCTACACACAAATTCGCTCCACCATACAACACCTCCACGCAGTCCCCAAGTTCTGTTTAACGTAACGTTAAGTTTCAAAATTTTACTTGATTTTATACTTCCACTTGTATGGTCATATTAACTAACATGCAACACTAAAAATGCGAGTCGTTAGCCTATGTTGTTCCATTTACTTGCTACGGAGTACCTCTGTTTCCAGGGTTTGATGTTCTCTGGTACGTAATAAGGATGGTTCAAACCAGTGACAGTATATCGTGTGAATATGCGCTTAGTTTTAAGTTATGAGGACAATACTGCTAGATTCACAGGCCTGCAGAGCGTATGGCAGCTGGAGCATTCGTTTATGCAAAGAAGCCCCATTGTAATCACTACACGAAGCATCTGGGTTGGATCCGGCCTCCATATAGAGAGAGTAGCTTTGGAATAAGCACTGCTAACCAATACAGGATATGCGATGCTTTAGATTACAGACTGGACGTGGAACGAACGTCCCTTGCCATGAATAATTAGTATATGGTGTAATGTCAGGAACTGCCACACATTTGGACGGATTATTTAGCAAACACTAGGCAGAAAACTTCAATATTTGGTGTTCGGATCTACGACTCATGGAGTTGGCGAGAAATGAATGAACAGTTTTAGACAGGATAGCTGGAAGTGAGAGACCATCTAAGAGACTGCAATAAAATGCTAAAGTGGATCTTAAAGAAGCAGCCTTTCAAGTCTTGGTTTGAAACGACCTTCCTCAGACGGCGGATCAATTTCGGCTCTCTTTGTATGAAAACAAGCTTTCACTATGCGCACTGCGACTGCCAAGCGTGTAAACATGCATCGGAAGCTTTATGAAGAAATTACAGGAACTTAACACAACGTTTCAACCGAGAAAATATTCCGAGTTTCTTGACAGATATTACAAATGTGACAAGGACTCAACACTTCAGACGTAACAGAATTATGATTACGCGGTACTGCATATGACGTCGTGTAGATATACACAGACTTTTCGGGGTAAGCTACTGCTTCCATGTTTAGTGTCGCACAATGACTACGATGGAACTTTAAGGAGCGTCATCCCCATTGTGTTAGTTAAAACATAAGGAATAATTATGCATGGACATGACCGTCATAACACAATTATATTGTCAATTATACATAACATGTCAAAACATTTAGTTGACATGTTATGTATAATTGACAATATATTTGTGTTATGACGGTTATGTCCATGCATAGTTGTTTCCTTATGGACTATGAGTGAAGTTTGTATCTACGTAGAGACCAGACTACAAAGCATCACATCTAACAAACCCTTAATGTTTCTATTCAACGCCGTAAGAGTCTCAAGTATCGTAAAGAAAGTGCCGGCGCTTTCGGGAAGACAAGCGTAATAACATCGGACAGAACACACCGTAACATCAAACACGTCTCGCCTATTAAACATATTTCATTTACATACGTCGCTTTTGATTATGGCTTACTCATCATGTTAACCGCTATTATAAGCTTGTTCTAAATGTTATGGATTGTTAAATTGAACATTATCATTTCTTTGGACATGGTAAACTCCAGTGACGGAGTCCAGATCTTTGGAAGGGTCTCGACTGAGTAAGGACCTACAAAACAGAGGATGGGAAAATATCCAATTACCGAAATGCTGTGTTTGAAAAATTCTAGCTGATGATCAGTGTTCAAAATAATGTGTTTTTGTAGTACTTCTCTCGTTCTCCCGTCGTTGTTCTGACCGATCTCGCCTCAAAAGCTGCTATTAACGTTCATTTTCCTTTCCTTCACTTCACTTTCCTTTTCATTACGATTTCCATCCTATTCATTTGTCGTTTTCAATCCAATTCTTTTCTGTAAAACTCATTATCAACTTTGACCACCTGCGACTCTCTATTTTCTTCACACATCTTATTATTTTCTAGGACAGAATCCTTTTGGAGACGACAGCATTCAGGTTGCAACAACGTCCCCTGCTTACAGTACCGAAGAAATAAATTATCCAAAGTAACATACAAAAAGCTCACAATCTTGAAAATATTGCCGTCAGAAGCCTTTTAATATCATGCGCCCATCTACGCTCAGATCCCCTCCCGCATAGCTTTTCACACTAAATAATATGCTCGGTTCTCACGAACTCCATGCATTGTAATTTCCCTCCCAACCCTTTCTCCTTATTTCATCAGTAATATTTTAAGAAAAGTATAAATTATGAAGGTCAACGGTATGTAGACTTATCCCAAATTCCTGTTGCTTCTTCTCCTCTAAAAAGTGCACAAAATCTGTTGGACTGGAACGCTTCCGACCTGCAATCAAAACATATTTGTTTCCAACCTCTGCCTAGACACCGATTACTCCGAAGGATTGTTTCGTGGTTTTCCTCAGTACCTGTTCTTAAATGCCTAGATAACACCTTACAATGGGCTACAACCGCTTCTATTCTAATACTTGTCAATCCGATAGTCATTAGCGAACCTATTATTCGAAGCTACATACTCGCATCTACTGACAGCGTCGTTAAAAAAAAAACACACAAAAATGCAGCCTCTCTGGCCCAAATATTCTCACCGCCACTTTATCTTCTACAAATATTTAGCCTGTACTTTTATCGTCAAGGACCAAGTTTCATTCACACGATGTACGAACACCAAAATGACGTTTCAACATGTTCCAGGTGTAGCATTCTGTTGGCATTTTTATACGTTCATTCAAATTACAATACAACGAACTAAAAGCTTTGTTTGGACACACCGGTACACATACGTATTAAGTACACGTTCTGGGTGCTGTTATCCGTCGACTAAATGTGATTCCTCATGCAGAAAATAAACAGGTCGTCGGCTAGCCACGAAATACCTCCTGTTTTATGGAACTAGCAGTTTACCGTGCTCACAGCGGCACGCCACTTGTCCCTGTCCTGAGCCAAACAATTCAATTTATAGATCCTCCGTAACATTTCGAAACGCACTGAAATTTTATAGCCACATGGGCTGTGAATTTACTTTTATTTTTTATTACTTCAACAAATGCATACATAACTTATACAATTGTGTAGTTTATTAATCCTCCGACAGGTTTCGGTGCTATAGCATCAACCTCAGGGAGTTGGTACACCAAATACTATATAAAAACAGCTAAAATATGCAAAATTTCATTCTGATTTATATGTATTTAGGTGTCACACTGTTTTTCTGCATATTTTATTGAACCATACAGCTGAGTTAGTTTTTATCAACTTCTGTTTGGTGTTGTTATAGTTCTAAACATGTCGGAGAATTAATAAACTACACGATTGTGTAAGTTGTGTGTGCATTTTTTTGGTTAAAGAAAAGTATAAGCTGTATTAAAATGCACGGAATAAGCAATTTAAAAAATGCGATTTTTTTAAATCACATACCTGTTGAAAACTCGATACTAATTGGGCTTTACGATACATGAACACCAACTAACTACAACTGGTCTTGTTACGATGTCTATAAGGCTGGTTAGTAAAGGTGGGACGATGTTTCTTGTGAGATTGAATTTCCACAATTCAAGATTTGTTGTAGTAAGGTTACTGAATTCAATTGTACGTTTATTACGAGTATGTGTTATGTGCGGGCAGCACTGGAGATTAATCTTGCTGAAAATGTGACTGGAATTATATAACACTCTGTGCATTGTGAAGTGCAATTTCTATGCACGTGAACAACGTATTTATTTACACCGAAATCTCTGGCCTGGCGAAGTGCTGTAGTTGAAAATGGAGACAGTAAGTCGGAACTGTATGTTGAAGCTTACAGTAAGGTCCAGGAAGTTGGGAGGGGCAGAAGTGGACACGACCTCAAGAATTTTTCCCTCCATTTTTGAAACATACGTCAGTTAGGTGTTATCCTTGTTTACGAAATGATAATCTAGAATTCTTGTGTATTCACAGTGTGATCTTAGTTTGCAGTTTGGAAACTATCAATGGGCCCTAAAGATAAGCTGTATCTACAATACGTTGTGAACATACAGAATTAGTTCTGAGGCACACAACAACTACAGATGCTCCCTGCAAAAATGGAGACCTTTCAACTGCCTCCGACGTTGCAGTTCCCTCTGTAACAGTGACAGAGCTTTATTACAGCAGTCGGACCGTACTTAAAAAGGCTCACTTTTGCAACATTTTTCAAGAAAGGGCCGAACATTCTTTCTGCACCAGACTGTACCTATTCTACCGTAAACGGCTGAAACAGAGCACGGAATGAATTTCACCTCGTCAAATGTCCACGAGACATGTCCTTTTATTAATACGCCATGGGAATCATTACAACCGAACGTAGGAATATGTCCAGTTCCAACGCAGTGCTTACTTATCGATTTGTACAGCACTTGACGATTATCGGTTTTATTTAAACAGCATTAATAATTTGACAACAGAAATATTTGGAATATTCAGGCGAGTGTCCTACTGTTGTTGCAGCACAGGGAACATCTACAGATGTGCGCTAACGACAGAATGTAAAATAATATTTTAACTGTTTAGAATAATAATAATACCCATAACAACAGACACTGAAATTCACGGGCAAGTAGATGCAACTCCTGTTGCTATTGCATGCATTCGGGGTCAAAATATCGGCCCTGGCACTGGTTACACCAACTACGGTTCTGCGTCGTTTCCGTCAGTCCCTCTTTACATTTTCTCGAAGAGTGAATCAAATTAGACCACTATCGTTTTCTTCCACATATTTCTGAGGAAGTGTGTACTGTCTCCCTATCAACCAAAGTAACAAAATCTGCGCTACTGAAGCACATAAGAACCACAAATGTAAAAATTATATGAAAAAATGAAACCGGTGGGATAATTTGGCCAGTGAAGTGGTCACGGGCTGGAGGTACTTATTTCGAGTCGTGACAGAGAAAGTGAATTTTCTCTTCACCACAACGTCCAGACTGGCTTTAGCGAAACTCACAGCCTCCTACTCGATGAAACGCCGGTGCCATCAGAGGCATACCAGTCGGAACGTAAACCTGAGGTGGTATTCTTGTCGTCAGCACGACTGCAAAGTAGCTGGAGGTGGTTTCTACCGCTGACGATACACCTGGAACGATTTTGTCTAATCAGGTTATATAAGTGACATGCAAGAACGATAACGAAATATTAGTACTTTAATATTCTATAATAGCGTCGTGTTAATTTATTGATAATGTTCTCCACAAGTTTACTCCTACTACGTAACAGTTCTACATTCAGTTAAATGCTGCAAGAAGCAAAGGCAAATTCAACATTGTTGTGGCAGCATACTAACTATGCATTCGATGCCGTTTAGTTTCAATTATGTGTAGACATTTGAGACTTGCAACAACTTTGAGTAAAATGTTTAGAGTAGAGCGTGACGTTTCGGTATGTTTTGTTGAGATTTTAATATGAAGTCTTTCCACGTACGTTACAAACTGGTGTTTTAGAGCACTTTCGAAGAAGTAACAAAAAAAAACAGATAATTTGTTTTGTACTTGAATTAATTTATGCCGTAGTTTCAGCAAGAAAAGACGGTGCTTTAAGAAGTTCTGGCATGTGTAATTTAGGTAACTGCCGTAAACACGTCAAATGGCAACAATTCTACGAATTTTAACAGGTTTTACGAAATCTTGTTTCACTATGCGGTTGGTAAAGAAACCTTATTGTGGCGATGGCTGCTGTTTGTTGACAGCTGAAGGCTTACTAGTGTGAAAGTTTTCAGCATGCCTCAGCCGAAATTCCAGTCATATTGAATTACAATAGGTCACGCGGGTCTCCAAAAGCTCCCACAACCGACAATGAAATATTTAAGTTTATAGGTCCTCGTTGTCCCCTTCAAATTGGTCCCCTCCAAAATAATGGAATGGAAACAACCTTTCTGCCACTGCAGGAAACACTGCTGGAAATGACTTTCTGGGGTCGCATGTAGGTCGTCGAGTTAGAGTTCATGAGTGTCAGAAGCACCATGGGCATGGCGCTCTCGTAGCTCCGCTCTCATGATCCGAAACAAGGAAAATTATAACGGACCAAGCAAGGATGGTAAGTAGGCTGCAGGATCACAACCACATTTTTAGCCGCCAAAATGTTTGACATTGATAAAGCAGTGTGCTAATGTTCATTGTAACGGCGAAAGAAATTCCAGTTTGAGCCAACTTTCGAAGGTTTTCGGCAGACTTCTTCCATCCGACGTTGCAAAAACTCTCCGTATTGATGCTGTTTAACCTTTCGTCCTGGAGGAAAATATTTCTGGTAAACAATGCACTCACATTCAACAAATATCACTAACATTCACTAGATATTCGGCCTGACTTGACTAGCATTCTTCGGACGTAGGTGAGAATAGACCTTGACACTCAGAAGGCTGCTGTTTGTTTCCTGAGTCGTGACGGTAAATACACGGTCCGTCTCCCGCAATTCCGATTCTGTTTTTCGAGATATGAAACAACACCTAATGAAAGTGCTTTGTTTCTTCAAACCCGCGACGTTAAAATTCCAATCATCCTTAAAACGTAAAAATACAAACACCCGTTAATAGAATCAGGGTTGGTTACGGCCACATATCTCGGTAGGTTGACCCAGAAGATAGCAACGCTATGGCATGCAGCGGTAGAAAACTGTACTACTTGTTTGTTGCTGTGGGTCGTAGAAGGGAGTTTGAGAAATCTTGGAAAAGCTTTCGGATATTAGGTATCATGAGAGTCATTTTATCTACTTTAGTCTGTTTAGAAAAGGTAGGCGAAGAGTCTTAATGACCCGAATTTATTATACTCTTGGTTCAGAAGGTAAACCGGAACTATGTTTCACCTGTGCCACGGGAGCAGTTGTGCCTACATCTAAGGAAACGTTTACGAGAACAATTCCCAGGAGGTAATATAAACGTCCACACCTTTGTGTGTAGCCTGCAGGAGTTAAAAGAGCAGCGGTATGTAGCGCGTGAGCCCAGACAGAGTGGACGCAGGGAAGACATTTTTATCTAGGCTAACAGCGAGAAAGAGGCTGTTGCGCATGTTAATAAATGGCAGGACAAGTGAAGCACATGACAGCGAAACTGAAGGACAGTTAATGCTAGAAGAAATGAGGGCACGACTAAATGGAAGATTGGCCATGGATAGTATTCCAGAGAAAAGCGGCGCTAAGTATGAGGCACATTACATCATTGAAACGAAACTTACACCGATAAAACTATGGCAGAGGATACAAATTTAGAAAAACATGATTATGTGAATGTGTGATTTAAAAAGCTGCTGAACTAAAATTAATTCAAATTAAAATTTTTTTTAAAAATCAGTTTAATTGAATAAATTTTGCTAGGTAAGGAAGCTGCAAATCAGTGGCCGTTATAAAACTATCCTGAGGAGAGTTCTCTTTCCATCAGTGCATTTACGTAGTTCACTCACCAACAAATGCACTATTGATTAACTTGGTTTAAAGTTCTAAATTTACATTCAAGTACCCAATAATATCGCTCCTACATGATTCGGTCTTTAATGACCATCATCAGGGAGCTTTATTTTCACCTAAATAAAGTTATATTTTTACTAAAACACTCGGTAAAATTACGTCGTTATATAAATTAGGTGATGTGGCAGCACGTTGTGTGCACTGCACACAACACACATGCCGCTCTACGACATGCTGCCACATAACCTAATTTATATAACGACGTAATTTTACCGAGTGTTTTAGTATAAATATAACTTTATTTAGGTGAAGACAAAGCTCCCTGATGATGGTCATTAAAGACCGAAACGTGTAGGAGCGATATTATTGTGTATTTTAATGCAAATTTAAAACTTTTAACCAAGTTAATCAATAGTGCATTTTTTGGTGATTGAACTGTGTAGATTTCAAAATGCACGGTGCAACGATAAAAATCATCAGTGTATTATTTTCATCAACATGCCGAACTTGCCCCACTTTTCACAATGCTTTCAGTTTCATTAGTTTGCTACAGGGCATCATTAACCGATAATAAACTCCCAACTGTTACATGTTCTATGATATCAAACCCATTAATGGCAGTGCAATTACAACGGCTTTTTACGACCGCTTGATTTAATGAAAGTCATGAAAACGAGAAGATGATAGGCACACAAGCCATTTCGGCACCGTGTCTATGTTCCATATTAAGTATGCAAGTTTTCCTTCGTAAGTGAAGGTGTCGATCGAGAGACAGGCAAAACACCCGGCGTGTAAAATTTCTCCACTGCATTTCAGGTATGACAAACACGCCGAATTGAGCAGCACATTTCCTGGAATGCGACAATTCGCAGGGTTGACGCGCCTGTAACAGTGGGGACTTCCCCTGTGATGCACTACACTCGACATACGAATGGATTTCAAAGTTCACATGTTCCTAACCACTACAAATTTATTTTGTGACTCGTAACAGCTTCAGTGGTTCTGCAGACAACTTCGTTCATGATTGTTTTCACTCATTCAGTAACCGGCTAAGATGTGCACTGTATATTTTGGTATTTATAAAACGAGGTCAGGTGGCCAAAATGGCTTCGTAATTTACGTTTCGTATGGTACTAGTCAGAAGGTCGGCACAACAGACCTTCCAAATCATTCAATTTCCACTACCGTTATACTTAAGAAGCTATAATAAGCAAGGTGAGGTGAGAGAATTTGTGTGGATTTCAGTGATTCGAAACAGGGTGGCCAGGTTGGCCAATTGTACACACGGCTAACAAGTCTGGGGTTTCATACAGGTAAATCATTTCATGAAAGGATGAGTGATTGTATCATTTTCTCAAGTAATAATCCTCATTGCAGTTATACATCGGTGTCATTTGTATACGAACAGTAACATCACAATATTGCAAAATATATAGGTCTACCTTGACAACAATGCAAAATATATGGACAAAACATGAGATCATCGTAAAACATATAGGCGTAGCATTAAATACTAAACTATACTTGTAAACTCGAATGTCATCATAATCCCTAATAATTGACGAAATACTGTAACAAGAAGCTATAAGTTAATTTAATCGAAATCTGCCGTCAGAACAGATTCCTCCTTTACCTAATGTTCCCTAAGATGTAGCTCCACGGAACAAAATGAAACAGGACTTAACGGTTCGAAGGTATGCGTTTCAAGATAGATGTTGCACGATGATGTCATCCACTTCACACTACGCTGAATTCTACGGCTGTAGCCGCCAACCGCACAATCTCTAATGTATTAAAAGTTATATTAATTGTGAGATGCTGAAAATGTCATTCGAAGTAGAGGACATTCTAAGGCCAAAGGAGGAAAGCCTGATAAGGATGGAATATTTGGCAAAGCTGTAGACTCGCGTAAGTGGAACATAAAAATAACTAACAAGTAAAAACCGTGTGGAAGCATAAACATAAACATGTTCTGTTCACTTTTTCATTCATGACCTTTTTAACCACGCTGTCACAAGCCTAGATTCTCGTGCCGTGTGGCTTGAGTTCTCTGCAGTTCTCGTTCCAGAGCTACAATTATGGCACCTTTGCACGCCGTTGTGGTCCGTGCAGTAGATGGGCAACCTGCAATACCATGTGCAGTAGGTTTTAAAATTCATGTCTAAAAGAGATGCTGCTCCAATCCTCGAAACATTTCCGTCTGTATGACGTCAACCAGGATAGAGTAGCTCATATTCCCAGTGTTATCCGTCCCAGTTGTACTGTTACAAGCTCCGAGGATTAAGGGCATGTTGCAGTATTCATCGTGTGTATATTCCATGATCGCGTGGTCACAACTAAGGCCTGCTAAGCGTTTTGTTCCTTCAGTACGCAGTGTTTTGTTTTCCTACTTGACCGATAAGCGCAGGCCCGAAGCTCTCCTGAGTGTGTATTAATCTTTCTAAAGTTTATTATCAGTGCGATCGTTTGTCTAGCTCCAGTCACGGACTGTTCAATCTCCCGACATACGGCGTTAAGACGCAACGCTGGCAGGCCGTCGGGCGGAGCGGTGAGCTTGCGCCTATCGGTCAAGTAGAATAATAAAAGCAACCTACACACCTAACAGAGCACCTTATTGTCATGATAAGTAACGCTATTGAGAAGTGCGTTAGCCCACTTGACGGTGGTGTTTGTCCAACAAACTGAACATCTCAGGACTTAATGAAGCTTAGCTCCTTAGACTTAGATTGAACATGAAATCACACTACAAACACCTTGAGCTCGAATGTCGTTTCACCTTGTAAAAAGAATCTACGTAGGATACAAGAGTGATTTAGCTGCAAGAAATTATCAATTTTTAACTAAATACGACGTTGTGAAAACGTATAGGAGACTAGAGGTATAGCTCGACGTGTCCTCAACCACGATGCTAGATAACGGTGAACCTGCCTTACACCGCCGATGAAAGAGCTCCAGGTATTTATTGGGTAGGAGGCTCTGGGCACAAGAGCTATACCAGATGCTGTAGACGAGACAAAATGTACTGGCATTTTCCGGAGTCGAACAAAGGTCCCTACTACTTCCAGCACACAACCTACTGGCAGTCCGATTAACCTAACGCAATCCATTGCGTGATTCATAACTGAACCGAAAGGCGTTTGGAAGGAGACAGCGGCCTAAATTGTTGATACCATTCAGAATTTTTCTACACGACCTACATAAACTACAACAAGCCTCTTTCCAAGACAGGCCGTAACTCGACCTAGACATGAGCCCGAGACGTTCATAATACAGTGCGGGTAAGCCCTCCACACGGCTGGTAAGTACGGCATTTCGGCTACGTTCGACGTCTGTTGTCTAATTACACTGTTACTGAGTAAACGGTAGCGCGATAGCATGAACTACAGCAGCCTTTCGATGGCGCATACAACTTGCATACACCTTACAGTTAATTAGAGCACGTTTAGTGAAGTGACCCTGGAAACAAAGCAAACTTCAAAAGCCCACAAGCAAAGTCCCGGTTGGAATTAACCACTACGACTACAAAACTGGCCCTGAATAAACCAAACAAAATCGCAATACGGCAGTCAAAAAGAGAATTAACATGCCTCTAGTGTGCTGGGCCTGATCATACTTAGTACAGTAGCAAATCTGGCCTTGTTACAGCAGGTCAAAAGACAGAAGTGACAATGCTGATAGGCGATTTTCGATTCTTTCTTTCGAGTTGCACTTTAAAATAGGCAAGCTGCATGTGATGGCAAGCGAGTTGATATAAATTTACGAAACTCATAATTTGGTGGGGGGGGGGGTTTAGGGGGGGGGAAAGGAAATAAAGAAAAGGGGATTTCGAAGGGGGGGAAGGAAAAGGTTTCAAG
>Ga0123354_10006016_pt1 | contig 17885 bp, 9 predicted proteins | sample TergutLab28metaG_2_FD_97872 | JGI IMG/M metagenome (GOLD analysis project Ga0123354, IMG submission 97872) | Labiotermes labralis P4 segment gut microbial communities from Petit-Saut dam, French Guiana - Lab288 P4 | ecosystem: Host-associated > Arthropoda: Insects > Digestive system > Gut ...
ATTTAAAAAAAAAAAACAACAAATTCCCCCCCCTGCCCCGAGGGGGGTGTCGTCCCCCCCCCCCCCCCCCATCCCCCACTAACATCTCAGATTGCTACATGTGTAATGCACTCTTTTTCTGAGTGACTATGACAATATCAGAATTTATACCTTTGGTTCCCTCTCTTCATGTCACATGTGGCTGAAACCGTGAGGTACATGTTGCTGAGGGTGGAAGTAACAGTAAATTGTATTACAATTGTCAACATTCATGGCTTCCAAAATACACATGCACCTGAGATGTTCACTGTTCTGGGAGGCTGCATAGATTGGTAGTTAACTTCCAGTCTACACTGTGTAACTTCCCAGAAGAGTGAAGATCTAATTTATGCTGTGACAGATGCCTGAAGTCACTCATATGCATACACATGCCTATGGAAAGTCAGGATTATACAACACACAGCCAAAACATGATGTGCGATATGTGTTTTGCACATCTGTGACTACTGCATGGCAACCGTAGTACGTCACCCAATAACATTTAAGTTCAAATTTTTGTTTAAGCATCTGTTATTGATACCTAATGGATGGTATTAACCCTGTATGCTACAAAAATAATCCTCAGATTGTTTCATTTACTGACAAGATATTTGTCTTCACATAAGTAGATGTAAACTCAATGGCCCCATACATTCATTCAGTATGTGTGGTTTGTGCCATTACAAGTGGTGTTGCAGGTAATGGTACAGATTCTACAGTAAATAAATCTGTGTGTATGTCCAGATGTAAACCAAACTTAGTAAATGCACTTTTGCTGAAAACCAAAAAGAAAGATATAATTTATTAATATTAATTAAATACTGTGTTGTGTGATGCGGGCTGAATAAATTTGTACCACGGGTTCAAAAATGGTGAGTAGTTAAAGCCATTTTTTTTTTGTTTCATAATTCACTGATTGTGTCTTCCTGTTTCTTGAAATTGCTGCCTATTTTAGAACACAGTAATAGTGCTATTTGCACATTAGTATTTTCAATGTGATGTCTTTCCATTCCTTTGTTTGAAACTTGTCAACAACAAAAATTCTAGCTTACGCATACAGGGTGTAGGAAGAATCAGTCATACTTTGTGAGTATGTTTCTTAGGTTAATTTATACTGATATAGTCAAACATTCTAATTTGAATGGTTACAAAGATAATGGAGAGAGGCAGATGTGGTCTTGCAGTGCCACATCATGTACGTGTTTAACATGGTGTGTTATTTATATACTTCACATGGCTGGCCATGAGCTTATAACCAAGACAAGGTACATGGAGGCAAGTGTGTTTTGTAAATTACTTGGGACATAAGAATGAAACTTATGATACTAGTGTGAGTTTTAATCGCTTAAATGATGTGTTTATATTGTGCAGATGCTAATTGCATTTTAAGTACAGGTGTTAACATTGCAGGAACTATAAATTCATTTTATTATGCATTTTATAATGAAAACATGTGTAACAGTGCTGTTTAAATCTTACCTCACCATTATCTCCATAACTGTTCAACTTCCAATATAGGTATGTTTGGTTATATCAATGTAATTGCACCCAAGGAGAATTTTCTCTCAAAGTATGGCAGATTCCTCCTGAAACAGCCCATACAGGTTGCAGACAGTACCAAGATATTCTTCTTATTTAGCAATTGAAATTTTTTTAATCATAACCCAAAATGATTATAAACTCTGTGTTCTGTAATTATTTTTTAGATCAAGGTGAATTTGATCACTGGATTCTTATCTGGCCATTCATGCAAAATTTGAAACACCTCTTTCAGAAAATGACTAAAAGATGGAAATATATTTACATACTTTATTTCAGGTAGTTTGTCTTCTTAGGTAACTTTATCATCAAAGTGCTGGAGCATTGTTGGGAACCTAAACCTAGCTCTAAGTTAGTGACTTAGTGAATTTACCTGGATACAGCAGTATTTTAGAACATTTCTAATCACTTAACAGACACCAGGAAGAGTATGTTGTGACCTCTAGTTTGATAAACCGTGGGTTAATTGGAATATTAATGTCTGTCTCTCCTGAGAATCATACAAAATGCATGAATTATCTCAGTGGACAGAATGCAAACTTCCTGAATTTTAGGGCAGGTGGTACATACAGTTGCCATTATAGTTTAAAAATTTGAAGTTTCTTGTATAAAGAACTCCATTACACTCAACTGGGAACCATTTCATACAGTTATATATATGTTTTAATAATAACATGAGATGTTCTGATTTTTGCTGTTCAGCATACAAGCCAAAATCTGTGTAGATTATGGAACTGCCATTCATGTTCATTCATATGTAATTAGTAAATAGCCATTCTGATCTGGAATAGGGGTCATCAGATTTATTTACTGGACAGCGAGCCATTGGATAATGTGACTGCCAAATACCAATTAATTAATTGTTGCATCAAGAAAACTATAAATATTGTTGCCAATGATAGTGATAGTACTGGTGATGATAAAAATATGTTTGTTATTTTCCATAATTGAGCAACTTGCCTTAGAGGCTGCCAGGGGAGCAGCAGTATATCTGCTTGTAGGCTTACCTTCAGCCAAAGGTGGAGGGGGTAATCATTTTCATATCCCAGCGGCTGTACTCGTAAGGAGAAAGCCTATTGATGGGTGCTGGGTTGGTCCCATGCCACTCTGGATGTATGGAGAAGAGGCAGATCTTTACCCATGCCACTATCAGAAATTGAACACCAATATTCCAGCCATCCAGCCTTTAACTTTATCATTATACCGACTGCACTATCCTGACTCCTCTGATAATGATGGTACAGTTTTAAAAAAGTGACTTGGAACCGTGCTAAAGTATAAGTCTAATGGCAAAGTATATCTTGTTTTTGAGGCATCTATTTGTGAAGCAAGCTTGTGCATTATGAGTTTATCTCACATAATGGGAGAAAATCTTGCTTTTGTGCCTAAGTGTGTGCTGTAAGAGAATCACACTTTTATTTTTTGGGGTGTCAGTGAAGAACCTAAGAAAGTTCTGTTCAACTTTGCCTCATGTGAATTGTCTGTAGTAAAGTTGCCAACTTCTGTGATCTGAGCATATTAGTTTGCATGTTTGGCTTGTAAAAGTTTTTAAATACTTCTGATTTTTATAGATATTTAAGCAGTAAATACTTGTGTAATATTTTAATAGTCTCACTGTAGGTTATATGTTATAGCCAATTTTATTTTGACTATTTTTGTAGGAATGACTTCAAATAATCGTTCTTCATCATTGAGGAATTCTGCACAGTTTACTTGCCACATACCTCCAAATCGCTCAAGCCGACCAAACCAGCAGTCTCGCTGGCCAGTAAGTCACGTCTCTTATCCCAAGGACTTTAGGCAGTACGAACAATGCTTCAGTACTGGGTAAGTGTTACTTGTCAGTAACTAGTATGGCAGTGGGTATTCAGTCCAAAATATGTCCCAGTATCTGACTTCCTGTCATTGAAACGTGCACTTAAAGCCCTCTTACGCTGTTCATCTCTGTCAACATGTTGCCTTAGAAGGAACAAGCCATCTGTTTCTTTATTATTTATCATTATTTTGATAGTTGTTAACACTTGTAACATGCAATAACAATTTATCAGTGGAAATTCTTAACAGATCAAGTGGCAGTGGGGAGTGCAGGTAACATGCTGAAGGGATATACCTGCATTGCGGGTAGTTGACTGAATTTTATCCATTCTCTCCCTGACCTAAATGTAGAACTACCTCCTTTGGGTTTCTGTCGGTAAGAAAAGAATTTTTCCTGCTGCAGTAGCTAAGTGAGGCAGAAATTCTTGCCGTATGTGCCACTCAAACAGTGTATTTGCTCTTAAATGTTCAGTTCCCTTCTGTAGACTAACATTGTAACATCCAATATATTTATAGCTTTAACCACAGTGTTGTATATCCACTTTTGGTTGATTTCACATTATTGTGTGTTGATTGGTCAGTATGCTTTATTTGCTGTGCACAAATAACCATAGGACTGGGAATTAATATATGTTGTCAAGCCATACACTGGTGTTAATGCTTTTGAGTATTCTGAGAACACTGTGTATTAAATATTCAGTATTTGTACTTTAAACTTTCAATATATACAAATTGAATTTTTTTTGTTTCCTTTATTGTTTTGTTTTGTTTTGCCGAATAGAAAAAAACATGAAATATAGTCTGTGCTTTTGCCAATATACATGGTAGCTACCAGGTGTTTTAGCAATGACTAGTATGGTAGAGTTTGTATGTATGATTTGAATCCTCATTCCCATTATTTCTTTGTTTAATTCCACAAGTAAATTGTAATTTGTTGCGATAATAGGAGCAGCCATATTCCAGGTGGAGAGAGTTTTGTTTGTGTGTCCTTAATAAGAATATGATAATACTGATTTTTTTTTTATTTACACTTGGTGTATTCAGCTAATTTCATTACTTTTCATGACATTTTATACCATTTGAATCTTTTTATTGCCGTCACAGACACTTCCCAAAACTTTATTAATATTTGTGTCCCTACTTTATGTAATTTTTTTTGTGGGTTTTCTGTAATTACAAACCAGTTCAATGTTATAATTTCTCTTCACTTGTTGTCTTTATGACTGAGAATATTTCCCACAATTTTTCATTCATTAATTAGGTCAGTAACATTGTCTGTCTGCCTGTCTGTGTGATCAGGTTTGGATACCATTTAGGCTGATAGTGCATAATCCTGTCACGAGAAGTCCAAATGTGTTTGTTATGGAAGTGTGTTACTTATGAGAGTCAGAAATTGAATATGGCTTATGATGAATTTCTGTCCACTAATTTCAGATCTTCCATAAACTGTCTTCTTCTTTAAAAATGTCCTGTGTGACAGCAAATTGGAAGTTTTATAGTTCTCATTTCAAATAGTACCTCACCTTCATTTCATCTGTAGCATTTATAAGGTCTGATCAGGAAGTATCTGGACTGAGTTAATTTCTATAGTACCTCACATTACATTGTGACAGGACTTTTCTGATTGTGTCTGGACATGTTCTTGCATGTCCTCAGTGAAACATACTGCAGCCATCCAGTCTGACACAGTAATCACAAAGAGTAGTGTTGTTCGTGCGTTATATTCGTAATGCCTGAGAGTACAGAATAACATGTATCAACTTTTGCACAAAACTTCAGAAAAAGGGAATCCAAATGTATTAAATCCTTTCAAGATCATGAGCCCTATGCAGCTTTTTGAATGATTATGCTGCTTTAAAAGAGGGCACGCATCTGTAGAAAGTGACGAGCATTGTGGACATCCTTCATGAAGCAGAAATGATGATGTGACCAAAAAGTCGTTATTTGGTAAGAGCAGATCAAAGGCTATCTATTAGGGAAGGAGCTGAGGAACTAGAAATTTCTTTGGCCCATGACAGGCAATTTTAATAAGGTTTTGGCACAAGACACGCATCAGCAAATTTTACAGCCAAGCAGAAGGAACACTGCCTGTATGAAGACTCTGATTTGTTGGAGTGTGCAGAAACAAACAAAAATTTTTCAACCTACATTGTAATTCTTCCCCTGAATTAAAAATTTCTGGAAGGGTAAATGTTCTTAAGATGGGGAAACTATCAAACTTAACACAACTCAGCAACTGTTAGAGATTCCAAAACAAAGTACAAGGCTTACTTCCAGCAGTGGTTGATCTGCTGGAATAAGCATGGTCAAAGCAGGAGGGGCCAACTTCACAGGGGATTGGTCTTTGATCAAAGTAAATTTAATGTTGTTGTTTCTTGGCAGCAGTCCGCATACTTTTTGATTAGGCTTGATATCCATTTCATCTTTATGTGACCTATGAATCCACTCAACCATGGTCCCTTTGCCTGTTTCAGAATATAAATGGAAAATAGTTTAGACTAGGTTTATATTGGCATTAAATTCTTAAGTGGCATTTCACAGTTTACATGGAATTGTGTCTTATGTTGTCTTGAGGTAATAAGCATTGTTTGTATATGTGCAGTGTTTGTTGTTCTGTCATCCAGTTTAGTGTCCGGATTAAAATGTAGAGTCATTGAAAGGCATGCTAGTTATACTGAAATTAATTAATTTGTCTCATAAGACATGTATCATTTGGGAAATTGTTTTCAGTGAATAAAGCTCATAGAATGTTGAAGAATTGAAGGCAAAAATAGAAGTTGCTATGAAAGTGATCATTAAAGAAACATGTAACTGTATTCTTGGATTGTTGTTAAAACATTTTTATGAGAATGATGTTGACAGTACAGGGATCATATTCTGAATATGTTTTTAACTATGTAAAATGTACTGTGCTTGATTGGTGTTGTATTATCAGAACCATTGCTGTAAGTGCAGTACAGCAGTAAATACAGGTATTAAAATTGCTGTGCCCTTTTTGTCAGTAATCGTATGATCCATAGACAGATGTGAAAATTGTTCTTTGTAATCATGTTTCAGAGATTGTCAAGCAATGCCTGTCACAGGAAATAACATACCCCAAAAGGACTCAGGTTATTTGTCTCACCAAGGGTACCCAAAGCCAGGTCACGGACCTAGCACCCAACAGAGTCCAAATACTCAAGGACACACAGTGTACCCTGGAGATCCTGTTGACGGTTTCATACAGGAGAGACGCCAGGTGTCACCACCATTACATATCAACGTGTGTGGCCAGGTGAGAATTTATATTCTTACTGTTGCCATTCACATCTTTTCCACTTAACAAGTAACAAAATGTTCATAATAAGGGATTTGAGATGTTGAGATAAGATATTAATGGCACTGAACATTTAATGTACGAGGCAGAGTCACAAAGTAAAGTAAATTGATTGATTAATTCATGTACTGAATCTGTGACAGATCCAAAGTTCATTATTTCTGAACATAATCACGCTTTATTTCAGTGTGTTTCGTGTGGCAGTTTACAAGCCATCTGATTCTATCTATGAAGAAAGACCTCTCGTGTGGTTGTAGCCACATGTGCTCTGCATCCTTAACTTCATCTTAGATGGTGGCAAATGCTGATCATAAATAATGCCCACATTTAATGCAATTTCACGTATAGTAATTCATCAAGTTTTCTTAATCATTGCATCTGCTTCACACAGTGGTCATCTGTTCACGCTGTTGAAGGCTGGCATGATGGTTCGTTATCAGGAGTTGTCCTTACGTGTTTAAATCTGTCTACCCATTTGCATATACTTTTTTATATTGTGCTAGCATTCTCCTGTAAATTTCAGATGTTTTAAATGCCTCTGACCACAAAAATCAGATCATAGCTCACTGTTCCAGAGTGGTGCCCCCATATTGAAAGATAATATGTAAACAGACACAACACTAATTAAACCTGGTACTGATTCTTCATGACAGTGTCTAGTATTAGTTATTGAGACAGCTTCTAGGTTTTGCAGTTTGTTGACTGCAGCACGTGTACCGGCAAATTCACTTTACTTTTTGATTCACCTTTGTATGTTGTTATTGCCCTGTGTAGTCTCATGATTTGACTCCAATCTTTTGGATGAATGTAACTGCCTTCATCTTAAGGGCCAGAGTTACCCAGTTTGGAGATGATGTTGATTTTGTGTGTGTGCGTGTGTGAGAGAGAGAGAGAGAGCAATGAATAGGAATGGTTAATTAGAGCTGGGGATGAGGAAGTGGTGATGGGTTCTCTGACAGGTCATTGAGAGCCATCTGGTCTTTCCTGACAAATATAATGGAGGCCCATCCATAACAGGCACGAACACACAAAGGCTCTTTTGAAGGACGTGTCTTGGTTTTTCTGTGCCTTTGGATCTGTTGTTCTTATTACTCTCCCTTCCTGTTATTCTGGACCAGTTTATTTTTACAGGGCCTGTGGTTCCCACTAGCCTGTTTCGTACATCTCTTTCCCTTCAGGGGCCTGATTAATTTAAACCTTTCATTACTTTAGAGTTTTTCTCTTTGTTGTTCCTTATTAAATGGCAAATTCCTGCTAAATAAGTGAAGTTTCCATGAAATCGACAAATCTGATGGTACATGATGCAGGAGAATCCTCTGCGAGGAACATCCTTGCTGAGTCTCAGCCCCACTAACATTGGGAGCAGCAATATGGATGGACTTCCTCACACAGGAAGCATTGGGTTGGAGTTCTCCCCGCGCCGAAACACAGGAGGTGAGGTTTCTATACATATCTATTTGTGCTGTATGCTGTTGTCATGATTTTGTTTTCTCTGTACAGATTGCTTTAGATAAACATGATGGTGAGTTTATGTATGTGCATCCAACCACATGCATGATCCCAAAACTGCTGTATTAGTTTAAATTTAGAACTTGGGGGTTAAAACAGGAATTTGAAGAAGAACCAGCATTTGTAATCTTGTTTGTTCACTCAGTCACAACCTTCCCTATCTGTAAAAAAGGAGTGGAGAAGGCAAAAGTGATAAAAGGAAGGGAGGGCAGATGTCAAGCATTCCCGTCGCCTGATGTAAGTAACCAAGATGCCAATACATGGTTTTGTTAGCCTTCTACATGACTACCCATGACAATTTAAAGTTTTCCATTCACATGTTACAGTGTGGACTATGAATGGATAGCAGGTTGAATCAACCTGTTGTGAACATATACATTAGATCAGCATCTTACTGCATAAAGGACATGCCATACCATCAGCCATATACAAATTTTTAATCGTACCTATGCTGTTCTGAGGGTTTTAACTGGTTTAATTCAGCTGTGTTTTGGAAAAGGATCTTCCTGATGAACATGACATTGATGATGCATAGGTAGTGTTGTGTTTGATGGTTTTTGTGTATTTTATGAATTGTCTAAAAACATTAGTGGATTGAAAACTAATATTAAGGTAGTTAACCCTCCCAGTTTTACCTTCATAGTACACCTGAAGAAAATTTGGCACCTTCCTTGTAACATGAAATGTTAAGTTTGCATCTGTGTGATGCAGGAATTAGATATCTTCCATTATTTTAAAATACCTAACTCCAGAGTAGACGAGGTGCTACCCAAAAGTTCCCGAAGTTCCTCTGCTGTAGTTTAACCACCTACCGAAATTTCTGTTCGCCCCCATCCCCTTTGAAGTATTCCCCTTTGGCATTGATACCGTGATTCCAGCAGGATTTCCATGATCGGAAGCACTTCTGTAAGTCATTTAACATCAGTGTCTACATCATGTTCTGCAGTTTGGTCTGGATCTCTTCATTGCTGTCAAAACGTCACCCCTTGAGTTTCAGTTTCATCTTCAGGAATAGGAAAAAATCATGGCAAGGTCCATTGATTAGGAAAGATGGGGGATGACTCATATTTGTAGGAACCAAAAACTGTAGAACAACAAGCTATGCGTGAGCTGGAGCGTTGTCATGATTCAGAGCCCAGGAGTTTTTGCACCACATGTCTGGACATTTGCACCATATGTTTTTCCTCATTCACCTCAGAATGTTGCAGTAGAATTTTCCATTGACCGTCTGTCCTTATGCACGATGCCTTCAATGTCAAACTTTTGTCACATTTTTGGTCCTGGTTCTGGTCAAAGGTAGTCAGGAATGCTTTTCATCATCGACTAACATCCATCCGTTCTTGAAACGCTTGAACGATTCGTAGGTTTGCGTTTGGCCTAGGGCATTATCACCAAATACTTCTTTAAGCATTTTGTGTGGAACCATCTTGCCAAGTTTGAAGTGAAATTTGATACAAATTCGTTGCACCTTCACATCGATCATTTTAACAGGTTGGCACAATCGCAAAACAGCACTGACATAACATCACAAAAATGCACAGAAAATACACGTCCTCACAGCAGAACGCTGCTTGGCAGAGTGGTTCATACCTAATAGCGCACAGTTGTACTACAGGCGGTTTTCGCGCAGCGTTCCTATCTCAGCGACTTTTGGGTAGCACCATTTACTCAAACTATCAGTGCTTATTTGTTTCACCATGCCAAGTAACTTTATAGTCAACACTGGAAATGAGTTTGCATACTGAAGCAACAATGCACTTTTCACAAACCTGCATTATAATAATTTCCTTTTATAGTATGTGTTCATCATTCCTGTCCTTTCCAACTGATGCTTGAACATGTGACTAAGGTGAAAAGTTATTTCTGCCTGTGAGGTATATATTCACCAGTGACTGTCAACATCCACTGTATTCCAGACATTCACAATAGCATGTACTGTGTCTTTTTATTTTGAAGCTTTCCAGTACGTGCATTCTTGAAGTCATTGACATTAATAAGATGTTAAATATTGTGTTTACCAGAACTGCGGTTGAGCCCAGTACAAATCCAGCATTCACCAAGTTTTTACCACACATCCAGTCAAGAAGATGGGAGGAAGGTGAGTTCAGTATACCTCCTGAATTACTAGCAAAGAGAATTTTTAAAAATATGTATGGTCTCAGATCTTCACTTTCTTTACATCCGTTACTACTTCCCGTAGGAGTGCGCAGAACAGACCTTACATGGCTGTCCAAGATACTGTTTTTCCCATCCCCAAGTTAATGTTTTCTGTAACTTCCACCTACTGAAACTGCCTGATAGTCGTCCCTTTTGCTGCATTGAAAACTACCTAGGTGTAGGTTTCTTCTTCTCAGATGGCACAATGATATGAATTGAGAATCTTATGTATATGTGAGCACAGAGGATGTCGTGGGAGTTACCTTTATTGAGGTTTGACATAAAGTAAAGTTGCTTTATATTCAGAGCGAGAGCCCATCCCGCAAGCGGAGGCGAGTATCCCGGGGAGGGCATCACCAGATCATGGAATTATCTGCACCAACTCCCACACCACCTCCACACCCACGCAGTCCATGGGACCATGCAGTGACCAGTCATAGGCGCTCACCTCGACACCAGCCTTCCACCCGCAGCAGAGGGAGGTGAGAATAAAGGCCAGTAGCTATTGTAGTTTTTTTTTAATAATTTTGTGATTTTCTTTGATTATCACAGTAGAGTGGCTGTTGCTTCCTCATATTTTCAGGTTTAGGGTTTAAATCTCAGCCCCAAGATCATCTTCCATGACCGCCGCCTTTCCCCTCCCTTCTCCAGCAAATACCAGGAGAGTCTTAAAAATTTACTGAGATAACTGCCTTCCACACCCATTACATTTTATTGTTCTCTAATTATCCTACCATTCATTGTTACATAGCCATAGCTGCTGACAGGTCATTAACACAAGTAAATAAACAAATAAATATTAACTAATTAATTAATGTTGATGTAGGAACAGCCATTAAATCCTTGAAATTCTCAAGTACTTTATAGTGGTTGTAACATTTTGGTTCATTATGATTAATGAAGCTACGAGTGCAAATTAAATTCGGAAAATTAATGTGATTATCCATTTCACAGGTTGCATATATTTCATTTGTTTCTTAAAGCTTGGCAGTGTGTGTGTGTGTGTGTGTGTGTGTGTGTGTGTGTGTGTGTGTGCTCACATGCATGCCTCCCAGCCCGCATACCTATGCGTACTTGCTCATATGTGTTTGTGCATGCTCCCTTCTTTTGGAGCACATTAATTACATTATAATTGTAGTTACTCTCATTCATCATCAGCCAAGGTGTTTCCACTATGAAGGGTATGTTATGGCCAAGGTGCCCATTTTTGTCTGTACTTCCCCAAGCATGTATAAGTATGTGGGATGATCAAAGAGTTTCCATAATTCGGTGATACTGAAATACCTTTGCTTCCTGTTCAATGATAGAGTTTGGAGTGGTAGATTGCATACACTGGGGGGCAAGATGGAAGAGTTTAACATATGTTAATGTGCCACACATCAGTGGTGGAAGTGTTACGTTAATACTTATTCCAGTGTCTAAGTTTGAACAGCTGGTAAAAATGAAATTATTTCATAAGCAAGAAAATTATCAGTAGAAATTTTGTCAACTGTAGTGTGGTTTGTGTAAATGAAGCCTGAAAGAAATCTGCTGTGTACAACTGGTACAGTTCATTTTCACCTTTTTGGACAGGGTTGGACATTTAAATTTTGACATCCTTTATGTAAAACATGAATATGATTTTAAAAAAAAGATAAAATTATGAAGTGTGTGGTATTTTGTGAGAAATGTGATGAGATTACGTAGCATGTCATTAAAACGCTTTACATTTCATTGTTGCTAAAATATGAATAAAATTACTCTGTTGTGGCATAAATCCTGCTTCTGCCATTTGTACAGGATTGTGGTGGGGAAGGGTAAAATGTGGTAAAGAGTAAATGTGGCTAAAGTTCGTACAGTTGTGACATCAGCTCAGTCTGTGATGATTGAAGATACAGAAGATTAAATTGGTATCTAATGTAGATTGGTTTAGAACTTCAGAACAATAAAAAAAAGAGTGACGTGCTGCACCATGGTAATGTGCCTTGTCACATCCCCCACACAGATCAACAGTTGTTCTTGAAGAACCAAATTCCAGCCACCATATTCTTCTTCAGATCTTGTTCTCTGCAACTTCTGGCTCCTCCAGAGACTCAATATTGTGCTCGGAGGTCATCATTTTGCATCCATAGAATAAATTGAAAAGAATGCAACAGCAGGTCTCTCAGCCATACCAAAGTGGATTTCCAGAGGTGCTTTCATTTCAGTAATGGTGGGACTAGTCCATCAAGTATGAATGCGCAGAATGGCTGTATTTTGTGGGTGACTATGTTTGGTTTTATGCATAAATTTTTTACTAAAAATTGTGCCTTACTTCCATTAACTTGTTGATCCTGCCTTGTATATTGTGTACGTACATTCCCTTCTTCGTGTTCATAGCTTCCTTCAATTTATCTTTTCTCTTTGAAGTTGAATGGCCTTCATCTTCTTGGTATGTCATGCTCTGAAAGAGATTTTTTCTCTGTTTCAGGCATAATACTTAAATGTACCTCTTAAACAGGTTTTGAGGTTTTAACAGTTGTGGGTATTCATGTTACTATGTTGTGAGTTGTGACACTGTGTGTAGAAGTGAATAGCAGCTTTTTGGAAGAACTTGCTGCTTGCTGTCAGGTGAACCCTGAAGTGGAATCGGCAAATACAGTACACAGCACACAGCCTGACAACACAGAAGGCCACACTCTGAACATGTGCATTGTTAATATCAATGACTTATTCATATTTGGAGTTTTGAATCTCTGAGTCACTTGATTAAATTTAAATTGTTTTGCTTCAGCCCTCCAATTAGGAGAACGCGGTATCGTGAATGTGGCCCAGTTTGGAACCAAGATGGCTATGCTCTGAGCCATTCTCATCACCCAGCAGCATTCATACAGACCTCACAGACAGGGGTATCACACCAGCCCACTGCAGTGGTGATGGATGTCAACCAGGTGCCTGTGTCAATCCCAGTGACACTCTCTCACCATCACCACCATACTTTGTCTCTATACTCAGGGCCACCTCACCTGCCAGCAGTATGTTCTGCTGGCACCAACACAGCTTGCCAGCTACACGGACTTTATGCTGGCCCTCAGTTTCCACCCACCTGCCAAGTAAGTCTCACAACTACCACATTCATATTTGATGTATGTGCAAAGAAAGAGTTGTTTACATATGTCTTCTGGGTGTCAGCTTAATGGGAAATGAAGGTGGTATTTGAAGGAAATCATTGTAGAGGTTTGTGAAATTAAATTAGTTTTGTCAGATGTGACACTTTTTAGTTTGGTATGTAGGTATCAGCATATCAGAGAAGCTTAACCTAACCTAAAGGTGGAAGCCATAATTTTCCCTAACACATTGGTACCCTTCTACCAAACTACATGGTATATCCCAAAAGACTAATCTTTATATGTACCTGCCATGAGAATCTCAAATACCACAATGTTGCTTTGACTCTTCAAGTATTTGTCTTGTGATACAATATTATAGTACGAATAAAGTCAACATTTAGTGGAACCGACGGAGAGGAATGTTGGAGTGGTGAGATGAGCCATTTCAGTCATTTGAATGACAGTTTTATTTCCTGTTTCAAGAGGTGTTGAATGTATATTGCCCCCTCCCCCCCAACTGATATCAGGTGTTAGGATTGTAGAATGTATGTGTTGGGAATAAGCTGGAGTGGTGCTTTTAATCTTTTAATATTTTGCTGTAAGGTCACGTATTTTAACATTTCCATACACATGCATTTATCAGCTGCTCTGGCTCACTTGTTACTTCAGCGTTATTGACAGCTTGATGCAGGATGTTTGAGTTTCAAATTGCAAACATATAGACCACTCCTGACCCCCTTTTCTTAGAATCATAAAACTGCAACAAAGCAACCACTGATTGAGATACCCTCTCCATTTTCTTTCCTAATTTCCTTCAGTTGTAATCATGGCTTGGCATCGGAATGTTTTGAAAGAAGGTGATATTTTGTGCGAGTTCTGTGTGGATACATGTTCTAATGTCTCTGATGACTGTAAAAATGAGATTTTGGACAGTGATGGCAACATCCCCACAACTAGTTTGGGTAAACAGTTGCTTCTTCTGCTGTGGTTTTTACTAGTGACAGTGAAACAAGTATGGAAGAGGAAAGTAGTGAAACAGGTAGCTCCAATGGTAAAAGAAGTGCTGTTTGGTGTAAAACTGATAAATAATCAAGCAATGGGCCTTACCTTGAAACCACAGATCTGAATATAGTAATCGATAACCCTGAGTCTGTTATTGAAGTTGTGAGGTCAATCATTGGTGAATATTTTGTACAGTTATTTACTGAACAATCATAATATTTACCATAGTCAAAATGCACAACAGTGGAAAGTCTCGCCTAAAACACTGAAGTAGTCCAATATCACACCCAAAGGAATGAAAAGTTTTTTGGAACTAATTTTGATGGGACAAGTCAGAAAGAAAAATATAAAGAGACTACTGGTCAACTGACCCCACAATTTCCACATCCATTTTTCCTCACACCGTGAGTAAGAAACCATTTTGAATCCATTAGGCAAGCCAGGCATTTTAGTCACAGCAGCCAGCAGGGCGGCTACTATCTGTATGAATATTTTCTACAGAAATTTGGGTCAGAGTACAGCCCAAAGTTAGAACTGTCCCTTGATGAAGCCATTATCCCATAGTGGGGTCACCTAAAATTTAGGACATAAAATCCAAGGAAAATAAGAAAATATGGAATACTGGAGGTGAGATTGGTGTGTGAGGGTACGAGTACAGTGCAGGTAGATTCAGGTTCTGATTCCGAGAGTCGGCGCCGATCCAGCCGCTTGCCGGCAAGTTGGGATCATAGGGTGGAGGCCGATCATCGGCGCTGACCGCAGACCAGTCACAATACTATTACTGACAAGTGAGGATACTGCTCTTCTTATTGCTTCAGGAAATGTTCACTTAAAATTGAAAAGAGAGAGAAGCGAGGTTCATGAATAATCAGTTAAGAGGACAGTATGGTGAATGTTACCACCCTATTCCTCAATGGAAAGCAATGGGGAACTGTGTTTTCAATATTTTAGAATGGATATTGAAACGTTCACCTGCATTTTGGGGAAAATTGAACACCGCTTGATCAAGAATTGTTGTAACCTTCATCAACAGAAGATTCTTCCAGAAGAACATTTTTTAATAACCTTGAAGTAAGGTCGTTATTATTATCTATGTATTTTTTAAGAAAACAATGTTTACTGTCTCTCTCTCTCTCTCTAAGTCATAAGAAATTTTCACGAAAGAAGGAATGTAATCGATGTATGCAACAAAAAATACTGTATAAGAATATTAATATTTTATTAGATAAACTTAGTGTTTGAGGAAGAAATAAGGCATACAGAAGACTTTTGAATTCATTGGGTATTGGTGAGATTTGAATGAGCTCCAGAAGGGTGGCATTTGGAGGTAAATCTAGTTAGTAGTTCTGATAGGCATCCTCAGGCATAGCAGGCAGCGAGGCAACTCTTTCTGATGATAAACTATTAAAAGTAGATGAGGCTGAAGGCGATGATGATGACGACAACAATGACAGTGAAAATGGACAGTGCTGGAATGTTGAAGAAGCTGGAAGATTAACAAACTCGTCAACAACTTGTTGGATGCGGTTTCCGAAACGTAATTTCGTATTGGCTGGTATGTTGCGAAAAAACAACAACATCTTAATTTTTAGGATGGTGATTTTTAATAGCTTCTTCCAAAAATTTTGCTTTTTGCTTCTCAATTGCAATAATAGTTTCATTGTACTTAGCGTTTACTCCATTCCACTTTCCCTTCCATGGGGTGTCTTGTACTAATGACGTGTTGACTGTTGACCTCTCCATCGTCTTGATTTTCGTCATGTGTGCCATACTGCGTAAATCTGAGGTCCTCATTGTAATTCTCACTGAAAGCTAAAGTCATTTGGATTCAGACGGTTTACTGGAATGAGGAAATCATTCCGGTAAACTGTCTGATTCTGACTGTCTAGACTGACCCGCCGGAACCTGCCACCACTATATGCACCTGCACTGTTAAACAAAGGACACTCTTTGCGCCAACTCTTGGAATCAGAGTCGGAACTTGAATCTGCCTGCACTGTGTGCGTACCCTGAGGCAGTATCGGGTTATATCTGCAACATGGAGATGTACAGCTGAGGGGAAGAAGTTGGAGGACACATTTTTATCACTTTTAGACAGAAACTTAGGCTACAATCAACGCATTTGTCGACGTAATTTTTATAATAGTGTGAAATTAGCTGAAACATTGCTAGATAGAGAAGTGAGAGTATGTGGCACTTTGAGGGCTAACGGGCATTCCACGTGACCTAAAGCGGGAAGGCGAACACTTGCAAAACGGGCAGTCTGCATTCTTAAGGTAAGGTGATGTGATGGTCCAAGTGTAAATGGACAGAAGACTTGTGTAAATGATAAATATGATCCATTACACAACAGTGGTGAACACAGGAAGGAAAGACAGAAAAAGAAACCTGGAAATAAAAAACCGTACACTGTTGTCCAGTACAATAAATTCATGAAGGACATAGATAGGGCAGACTAGTATCTCAGTCATTAGTCATTTCTGAGAAAAACTGTCATATAGTTGAAAAACGTGGTGGTGTATCTGCTAAACTGTGCACTCTTCAGTGCATTTTTTGTGTACTAAACATATAACCCCAACAAAAAATTGCCGTACAAGAATTTCCTGCACGAGGTAGGAATGTCTTGGATATCAAAAGTCCAGAATACGAGTCAAGTTCATATAAACTTCAATTGCCAGAGAAGCAAACAACACCAATGGGGCCTAAACAGGTCCTGCCAGGCAGACTCTTTAGGGGGTTTCAGAATACACAGACTGGAAAAAAATTGTTGCCCGTGGGACAGGAATAAAGAAATATCCTGCACAACAGTGGAAATGTGTGCTGCACATAAGAAGCAAAGTGAAACTAGATACCTCTGTAATTTCTGCATTGTTCCACTTCTCAAAGGCTCTTGTTTTGAGAAATACCTGTCAGTGAAGAACTACTAGATTCTTGGAAAACATCCAGGAACTGGGGGTGTTTAATTAAAGGTTCATCCAGTCAGCAAAGTGTTAACAAAGTCTGTTGTAGGTTGGGCTCTTTGTAATATGACATACCCTTTGGCTTCTTAATTTGTCTTCTGGCTATACAGTATTCAACATTTAGTAGGGTTCTAGTGTGGAAAGCTATTGGGATATGTACACAGTCACACTTCTTCACTTTCCTTATTTTACATCTACATACATTTATTTTATAGAAACTGTCATTAAGCTCATTAAAATTTCATGTGGAAATTATTAGAAACAAACTATGTTAAAAATATATGATGTCTAGTACATTTGTTTATTTTAAGATGGTAAACTTCATACTATAACAGTATGCATTCTGCCACTCTGCTGTGCTGCTATCTAAAGGATTTTTTTGGTTGGGGGGGGGGGGGGGGAAGCAAGGGGAGACCCCGCACTCCCCACCAAATATTACTTTTTCTTCTCTTTTCATAATTTTTTTTTTGTATTTTATACCCTTTCAAAATTATAACATTA
>Ga0123354_10006017_pt1 | contig 17885 bp, 9 predicted proteins | sample TergutLab28metaG_2_FD_97872 | JGI IMG/M metagenome (GOLD analysis project Ga0123354, IMG submission 97872) | Labiotermes labralis P4 segment gut microbial communities from Petit-Saut dam, French Guiana - Lab288 P4 | ecosystem: Host-associated > Arthropoda: Insects > Digestive system > Gut ...
GTCTTGGGTGGTTTTTTGGAACCGTGAGGGGGGGGGGGGAATGGGGTGGGTTGGGGCGGGGGTGGGGGGGGGGGGAGACTACGCAAAATTTCCTATCCGTACTGCCCGAAGCCGTCGCTACAGCGTCGTGCATTTTGTTATTCTCACGTCTGTTGGTCTGCCGGCCCATCACCAGCACACAAAATCTAGGTCCTTCAGTGTCCTACGTAAGTACAGGGGTGATGATAAGTCCTTAGCCCAATCAGGATGGAAACAAGCTAATGTTTCTGTCAAAACTGCGTGAATTTCCTTCAGCACCTTGCCTTGCAGGGGGGAAAAAAAACTTGATGACAGCTCGCGTCTCCATGTTGTTGAAATCGCGTGCGTCCCTGACACGCTTCCTTCTTGGTCGGACTAAGGACTTATCAGCACCCACGTATGTTAAGCATCCTAGTGTCTTATTTTCTTTTTTCCCTAATAAAAGGATACCGTGCTAAAAATAAACGCGAAGACATAATTTTGTTACGTGATACGAAATAATGCCTCTTACTTCAGAGGCAAGGGCATAAATTTCGAGTGTTTGACAGCCAAATGCTCATTAAAAAAAAAAGCATATGGATAAAAGATCCACAAATAACGAAGGCTTGGGATATTATTTAACAAGACACGTCAATGGTCCTTTGGTATAAAATTAGGCCAACTACACTGGGCCAAACATGCACCTTTGAAGTGGCAGCTCAGATACACGTAGAGAATTCATGACGGCTGAAATAAGCAGACACCGAAACGAGAATGGAACGCGGGTGCAAGTGGCTCCAGATCGTATCCAAGGATTTCAGAAATCTTTCAACGAGGAAGCATTTTAAACAGACTTCGGTGACTACCAAAGTGACGAATTTATAGGATACTGTACCTTCAGCGGCCAAGTACACTGATACGTTTAAAACCGACTCTGGAATATACACGTTGTTTCTACGATTTGCTGTCGTTTCTTTGAGAAAGGAGCTGCTACATCAACAAACACGACGGAATTTAATAATCATTCCATTGGCCCATTGCTATAGCAACACATATTGCTTATATGCTAGGAACACACAATAAAAGGCAATAATGCGATACTACTGTGCAGAAACAATGCACAGTATAAAGGATAAAATTGCGATTCGTCGAAAGGACAATCTCATCTTCTCGCATGGAGGAGATGTAATTGGAAACAACAGGAGGTGTAACTAGAGATGACGTACATGTTAATTGTTTCAGTTCGAGTGAGCCTATCAGTTCACTCTCGTGACTCACGGTTAAGACATGCCATGCAGTCTTACACACTTCAGGGATATTGGGTAGTCTTCTGGATGTGGCTATCAGATTGTGGGCAGTCGACCGTATCAGGTCCGTGAACTTTTAATAACCTGTCCGCTGCGCATTAGAAGAAACACGCTAGGCATACTATGTACATACATAAAACAGATTGTTTAACACCGTCACACAACCGATTTCAGCTAAAACTTGACAAACGTTATATCAGTTTGGGCGCGTGCGCAATATTGCGAAAAGCGACTGTTCTCCATGTCTGTCTATCTGCCCGTCTCCATCCGCATGGAACAAACCGCTCCCACTGGATAGATTTCATGAAATTTGATGTTAGCATATTTTTTGAAAATCTGTCGAGAAAATCCACGTTTAATTAAAATATGACAATAATAATGGATACTTTACATGACGGCGTATGTACATTAATGGCAATATCACTAGAAGTTCTTCTTGTTTGTTTTTGGAGCAACAGCCCCCAGTAGGCCAAGGCCTCCTCATTCACGAGGTTTCTAGATCACACATAACGACGCACCACAGTCAATAGGACTCCTCTGGACGAGTGATCGGCTCGTCGCAGAGACCTCTACCTGACAACACACAAAATACAACAGACAACGTCCACGTCCCCGTTGGGATTCGAACCCACAATCTCAGGAGACGAGCGGCCGCAGACCTACGCCTTAGACCGCGCAGTGACTGGGACCGGCACGAGTTCTTCTTACACATAGAATTTTTTCACACAAAAGTTTTACAGAAAATCAAAACACACATTTTATGTTCAGTAACCTTTTCTCCTGAAAATGGTGCCGTTTACGAGGTAATGTGGAAAAATATAGAGCCAGACTGGCCACAGATGACAATACAGAACGGCGCATGCACTTTGCGTGTAGGATAATTAATGTCAAAGACACACCCAGAATGTGTAATACTTAATGCTTTTCCACAGCAATTACGGTTAGGCGTAAAGCGCCTCACTGTTACTTTGCTACGTACATTGCCTGCCTTGCCAAATTATTACATGTTCACGTGTATTTTGTCGTGATGGTGCATGTCTGTCACGCAACGAGGTTCAGCACACTAACAAGTAGATACAGTCGGCAACGATCCGTAGAATTTTTTTCTTTAACACGCGTACCAGTCCGTAGCCATTTGAACAAACGCACACATCTGTAAAAGCTCTTGAACATATTTCCTGGCCATAACATCAAAATTCTGAGAAACGGTGTTCTAGAATGTCAGAAAAACTGGCAACTTTCTAGGTTACGAAGGCGTATCGACTCGTAGATAGTTCCAAACGTTTCGAAGAAGCTTGCTGCCTACATCTTCTGGGTCTGACAAGGTACTCCGAAATGTAACTGTTAATCGCCACGGCGACATACCGGGGTGCTGATAAGTTCTTCGTCCGACCAAGAAGGAAACAAGCTCGGAAGCATGCCAGGGACGCGCGCGATTTCAACAGCATCGAGACGCGAGCTGTCATCAAATTTGTATAAGAAGACTTGGTGCCTTCATCACCGCCGCTGTGAGAAAATGAGACCCACATGGGCAAACGTGACCTTACACAATTCTGTTTCGTTATCTAACCGCTTAATCTCGGTTGCAAAGATTAGCGTATACAGTATCGAGCGGTGTGGACTTATAATCTGGGAATAATGTGAAAGAAATACATCGCAGGCTATTTTAGGATACCATAAAAGTATTTTCTTCGAGTAAATGAAGCACAACATTAAAGCCTGTCAGGCCGGCATGGCTTGCAGCCGATAATCGAATGCGGGGTCTCCTGAGTGCTCCCAGGCCTACCGTTATCGATGTTTCAAGATGGTTTTATCACTAGAAAATAATGGTGGTGCAGAATAAACAAGGCTGTAGACTAAACTTTGAAGACAACACAGGCGAAGCGTCGAGGAATGTTTAGTTGCCAGCGCAGTGGTGATGATACGTTTACTCGGTAACGAACAAATTGGCTCATGCGGTAATGCCTGTGACTTCTGAACAGGAAGAGCCCAACTCGATGGAGGTTTTCCTTCATTCTGTCCAGGCAAATTTCTGGATGTAAGCGCCCCTTAAGCTAGGTACCAACGGTATCCTTCCACGACATTTTTAGTTCATTATTCGCTACCATCCGGATCAACTAAGGCAATACACCGAGGAAGGTCTATTTTCAGATGCGTAAAACAAAATGCAGGCCTCACCTACTCCAATCCAGCTGGCATCCTCAAACCTACTACTGTATTGTGGATTTTAATACTATTCCGTTGTTCACTCTAAGATTTCGAAAAGTTTACTCGCCCAAAAAAACAGCTGAAATTGGTCATAACGACCTCGGTTTGTGCGACTCCACGTGCGTAGTGTTATACATTGTGTGGTACGAAATAACTCCCCATAAAGCACGTGTTTTTGTGCCTTTCTGAGTGCGACGTACATAACTGCATCAACCTCGAATATAACGACATTGCCAGTCACCCGTTCCAATAAAATTATCCAAGAGGCGAGTTATTTTGAGAAGAAACCCCTCTCCTCGTCCTTCAGAAGAGAAGTTCTCTAATCTTTCAGGTAGCTATATAAATTCAAGGCATGGAAAATGAAAAAAGTAACGGCAATTCTTAATTTCAGGCTTCGGCCATGTTGTGAATGAGATCTTCGTTCTTCTGGGATGTTATGCAGGGTGGATTGGTAGTCATTAACGTATCCTGGACTGCTTGACCCTTGAAGATGGGACGAGGGGTTGTCCCGAAACGCCTGTAACTACCAATCGAAGCTGCGTATCATCCCAGAACAGCGAAGATCCCAACGGTAATTCACTTTGCGAGTATAGCTGTCCTCTACGTTTTTACTTCTACAGTTAACAGTAGACTAGTAGAGTGATAACATGACTACAATGACGGAAAGGGGGGGGGAGGAGTTTTGAGCGTCGAAAGAAAATTTAAAGTAATACGAGAAACACATAACGGAAAAACAGAAATGTGACGTGAGTCGGAAATTTGGTCTCGCAAATTCTACTATCCATAAGATGTGGAAAAAGAAAACCAAAATTATTAGTGCGTTTGAACGGAACGGATCGAGAATAAAGCGACTTCGGAAGACTGAATGAAGTGACGTCGATGAGGTGCTGCTTAGGTGGTTTTAACAACACAGAAGTGGCAATGCACCAGTGAGCGGTCCATTTCTCACGCTAATTTGTCTTCCTTCTGTATTTTAAATATAAGTTAATGCATTTTCTAGCATAAGCCTGTACGGAAATTTATAATAATATAAAAGTAATTTTTATTCTTTCTAAATGTTAACAGCAATTTAATTGTACAATACATCATAGCGTAAACAGTTAAGTAACATGCCTACAGGACTCCACCATGTCGTAAAATGTTTTCCCTTCACTTTTATCATACATTTCGCTCAGAGCGACACTAGTTCATAAGGACACAATTTACTCCGTCCCGTTCAGGACGCTACAACCGAGTTCGAATGTATACAACTTTCTTGCTTACGTATCGGGTACGACAAAAGCTGCACAAAGATTATTTAAATGTAATTTCAAATATGAAGTTGACAGTTCTGAAATACATGGTATTTACTATGCAATTAACACAAATCCATTCTACTTTACAACGCCTTCAAAATACATAGAAAATAATAGCTAACTGTTACATCGTACTGATTTACTATCTTGTTACACACAATCACATTTTTAAATTCTTAATTTTTTCAACTTTTCTACAAGACTCCGTGAGCATCACCGCCTACAAGACTGCGCGCAGAATGAAAGTCTCGGATTTTGTTAATTCAAATGAACCAACAAAATTAATGATTTACCGATCGCTATCAAATTTACAACAGTTGGAAGCGAGGTGGCCAAGTTTAAAAAAAATCCCTCCAACGGGAGCCGAGATACATCCGAAAAGGTATCTTGTTCTGAGAGTTAGTTGCCCTGAATTACTGACCGATCGCAATGGAACTTACAAAGGGCATAGCGCATGCGAAAACCACACCAACAGAACTGAGATACAGACAATTAGTTACTTTGTTCACCAAGCAAAGTGCCCTCAATTACCGACCGAGCGCAATCAAGCTTACTCCGTTTGTAGCGCATCCGCGGAAAGAACGAGGTATGAAATTTCAGGAAAATCCACCTAACGGATGCCGAAATACAGCCGAAAAAATACTTCGTTCTCCAAGTGAAGCACCCTTAATTATTGACCGATGGCAAGGAAACGTAACATCTTCGTAGGGCATGCATGGAAAGTGAGAGGTATGAAGTTTCATGAAAACTCTCTGCAATGTAAGCCGAAATACAGCCGAAAAGGTACCGTATTCTTCAGGTAAAGTGACCTGAATTATCTACCGATCGCAACCAAAATTACATCCTTAGTAGCGCGTGCCTTCTAAGTGCGAGGTATGAAGTTTCGGCAAAATCCCTCCAATTCAGGCCGGGATACAGCCGAAAGAGGTACTTCGTTCACGAAATAAACGATAACAAATGAGGTCAGTAAAACTGGGTATCATCACTTCAACAATGTTCACCAAGTGACACGTGAATTCATCACTTTCTCCATTTAACCTAACTTTGATCAGTATAAATATGATGAAGCGCTGCTTTTTAAAAATTAACCTCCTTCCAACCAATAAGCATTAGATTCACCTTTGCGAAAACTGCAGCTGCATAATTACCATAAGATGAAACTGTTGCCCCAACAGGTGGCAAAGGCAGATCAGATAGTAATGTTACACAAAATTCACATCAACTACCGTTCTGTTAGCTACAGTTCAAAGTGAGATACTGTGCACTATACGATATTAATATTACACCTTAGTTAAATAATTAATACAAGACGAAAAGACTACTATATGAATACTGAAAAATAGCTAGTTGCTTAAGTGCAAGAACTGAACTCGACAAAAAACTAACTACCCAGTACTTAAAACAGATACATTGTAAGTTGCACAAACAACTTGTGTGGTCCCCTCATACCATTCGATTTTCTGAAAAAGTATGGAGCTAAGTGGATGGAGTAGAGCCAGCTGACAATTCGTCTTCATCAAACTGTGACGTCATTCAACTTGTCCACACATCCATGCAGGGCAGACAGTACATGCGAGTAGACACAAAGGCAGACGAACGAGGCAGGAGTCAGAATTAATGAGAGACCAGCCACTTCAGGCGGACGGAAAACCGGCCATTCCGGACGAAAAGTCGTACAACCAGCCAGCCACTCACGCCTTAGAGGCTAATTTATAACCGAACATCAACACCAGCGATCTACCAACCGCACGCTAAAGCCGTACAAACACATGTACAACCTGCCCACTCCAGACGGATACTCAGGCAGTTTCTACAACCAACCACTCCAGTGTCGTCTAAGCAGTCATTCAAGCATCACACAGATGTAAAACTAGACAGTACAGAAGGACAGACGTAAGCCACTCAGACTTTACAAACTGTGCATTTAATGCGGATAGTTTAATACTCAGCCACAAGCCTTAGGGTAGACCGTTCAACAAGGGCCAGTCTGACAACCAACCATTCAAAGCTGAGGCGAATCAGCCCGGGAAGTCTTATTATATCCAGGCACTCTTAACATCTGACGAACACGAAGCCACTCAACACGGACAGTCGTACGGCCACTCAGCGCTCGGCGACATCTGCGAAGGGATCATTTCATACGAACACACACAACTGGCAAATCAGACATTACATAGGCTACATACAACACGCCACGTACAGACAGACAAGTCAAGACACCTACTATCGTTTTCACATCCATAGACATACAACTGCTCGCTCAAGTACGAGAAGCGAAGACCTGGCCACTCAAAACGTGCGGAAAAGCTAATCAAAGTCGACGGACAATACGCTACTCGAGACGAACAAAGAAATATAAAATAATTTATGAAATTTATGCATAGTGTAAAAATTTCGGCGCGTATGTTCACTTTTCTTTAATTACCTCAAAAGCCGGAACACAAGCAATTTCACGAAAATCCGTTGTGTTTATCGAGTTATTACATGCGGGCGGGTGGGCGGGGCACACAAACACGCTGAATCAAGACGGACGGACAACCTGCTACTCAACACGGAAAGATGCAAAGCAGACTGTCTTACCAAACTCATAGGCTATGCAAAAAGTCTGACTTTCAAAATTTCCCCTTCATGAAATACGAAAAGTCTTATTGATATAACCATCAGCACATAGACCTAGAGTAAAAATGATCAACTCAAGAAGAAAGCGAAGGAGAACAACCAGTTGACCAAGAACGAAAGGTAGAAACAAACAAAATTTAAGCTTAGTGTGAAGCTGGGGATAATGGGGTAGCAGGCGACACTTTTTGTTTCAAAATAGAACTGGGCGACTAAGTGCGCCCTGAGGATGAAGGGCATGATAGGACTGCTTTAATTCTTTAATTGCTAAACAGCGTATACGACAAAACAAAGGCAACAGCAAAACAAGTGAAACTGTATTAGTGAGATGTGTAAAGCGCATTAACGACCAACAAAAGTGCTTTAGTTTTACTGGTGTACTTTCACTGTAATATCTTCATCCACATGTTTCAGCCAGTAATCCGGCAATCTGCAGGGTAATATCTTGGTACATACGAACTGTAAAAAGGTAAAGCAATCCCATTACAGGCCTGGAGAGGCCCTGAGTGTTCCAGGAGGCTGAGGCTCACATATTTCGAGAAAATCGGCACATGGAGGTGGTAAGGTTGCCAGCCCTACGCACAGGCCGCCTTTACCCCCAAGGAAATAAGCCGGGTACTCATTTCTGTTAGAGGTTGAGTCAACCCCAGGGACACAGTGTGGCAGGAAGGATTATGACACCATCAGGAATCGAACCCGCGACCTTCCGGCTTGTAGCGCAGTGCCTCAACCAACTTCGCCTCCGCGTGCTAAGAACAACTGTGACATGTTACAACTACATTCTCGTATATCACCCTGAAGATGGCCGGCCTACTGGCCGAAATATGTGGGTGAAGATATTACAGTAGAAGTACACCAATAAAATTAATGTGCATTTGTTGGTCGTTAATGCGCTTTGTACAGGTGAAACTGCAGTTTTACTGACAGTTAAGCCAGTTTGCTGAGCCCAGTTTTTGTCACATCTTTACCAGCACGAAATAATAAAATATGTCAGGATTACGTGACATATTTATCCAAATTATGTACGGATCATTTCTCTGTGTACTTAAGAAGTATGTATTTAATTAGCGTTGCATCAACTGGAGCGGCGTGCTGCCGTTATCGAGTCTCATCGATACGAAGAACACACAACTTGATTTTGATGCAAGTGTTCATCGAATGTTCCGGAAATAAGTTTCATGAGACTTCAGAAAGTTCACTAATTTTTTTTAAGGAGTCATTAGACACAGCCGGGTCCCGTGACTGAGAGTAGCTATATTTAATGAGTCCAACAGATTACTTTTAGGCATGAGGATGGCAGCAGAGCCGGCTTCCGAATCGTATTGTGTTTGTCTACCAGACGACGAACTAAGACCTAAGAGAGAGTTCAGTCCGTATTGTGCGCAGCGCGAATAAAAACAACATGAAGAATGTGTATTAATTGGCGCGAGGCACAGAATGTTTATACGTACAGTAAACCCCGACTTACACCTTATCGACTTACGTTGCTTCGCACTTACGTAGTTTACCTCCAGGCCCAATACATTAAGCCAAAATCACAAATTCGAACGTACGATGCTGAAGAATTCTTCGATTTGCATAAATATTAAATTACCCGACAAACCTGACTACCAAATATCATCGAAATTCCATAACAGTTCCGGCGATGAAACGTTCGTATGGACGTGACTTCCTCTACAAGTGTCTGTTTCTTGTTCACCCCGCCAAAAACGCTGTGGCTACACGCACAAGTGCGAACGTTTTAACCTCTATCGCTTCAATTGCTAGTATACATGCACTGGCATCGCGCCACAGCCCACAGGCCGCAGCCCACTTACCCTGGGTCAGACGAGTATACGCTGCGTACCGCCCGGTCTTCACGTTCATTCATAAGAAACAGCACGCGCTGGAAGAACACAAACCCGGCCGGTTCTACAAAATTGGTTCAACGACAAACAAATACGTCCACTCCCTCCATTAAACCATTTGTCTGAAATGAGTCAAAATAGATTAAAGTTCTGAGTACAATCATGCAGATGTTTCCCACAATCATCAATAATCACAGTCGAATGAACGTCCCTAGCAACATAAAGTTCAATCTGTCAATGTCAACGATTTATCCCCTTCACACACATTACCCTCTTGTCATGAACGTTATTTAGCGTAATAAGTGAAAGGAAATATATATATAGTCCGCTTTACAAATTATAAGCAAATTATTTACAAACTGTAGACAAAGATAACATGAGATGGGCTGGGCACATAGTACGTATGGGGGGAGAGTTGCGTACAGGGTTTTGGTGGTGAAACCTGAGAGAAAGAGACCACTTGGAAGACCCAGGCGTAGATGGGATGATAATATTAAAATGGATCTTCAGGTAGTGGGATGGTGGGCATGTACTGGATTGGTCTGGCTCCGAATAGGGACATGTGGCGATCTCTTGCGAACGCGGTTCCATAAAATGCGGGGACTTCCTTGAATAGCTGAGAACCCGTTAGCTTCTCAAAAAGTACTCTGCTCCATGGAGTTAGTTTTAGGTAAAGACAACTTAAAATTGTCACACACACACACACACACACACACATATATATATATATATATATAATATATATATATATATATATATATATATATATATTTATTTATTTATTTACTTATTTATACATATGACAGTACTTATCTCCCATAAAAAAATCTTAAGAAGGAAATGAATAATGACTATATTTTAGCGAAGGATTTCGCAGGCAACTATCAACTTCAGAACGGCAGTTAAATATCAAGCTGATACAGTTTCTAAATAATTGTGATCAACTCCAAATACAAGGTTATTCATAATCCCCTGAAACATTTCACAAAATCTGTACATTTGAATGGCGGAAAGGACTTCAGCATGCGACCTACATATAGAAAGAGAAATTCTCCAACTTTACTTGTACTGTACGTGCCGCGGGTGCTTAGTTTCGCCGGTGGCCGCAGCTACCGCAATCAGCATTTGGCCCAGCGCTGGATCAGACACACGACTGCTGGTGACAAGGCGCTGCTTCGCTGGCCACCAAGATCGCCTGACCTAACGACATGCTATTTTTTTCTTATGCGGATACGTCACGGACTCTTTCTACCGCCTCTACCGCAGGATCTGCCTCAGGTGCGAAAAAGAATCATGGCTGCCATCTCAGAAATCGATGACGACATGCTGCAGCGGGTGTTTTGGAAATGGATTATCGTCTTGATGTCTGCCATGTCACAAGACGAAAACACAGACCACTAATGAGATATGTAGAAAGAAACTTGGAGAGTTGCGCTTCCGTCTGTAGGTCGCATGTTACAATCCTTACCGTCATGCAAGGGTACCGATTTTATGAAATGTGTCGGGGAACTGTGAATAATCCTGGTCAGTTGCACACGGAAAATCCCGTTAAGTCCCTACCTACTGAAGGAAGTACGAACCTTGCAAGGACCCATGGAGGTGTCCTATTTTGGTCTTTCCTTGTTACACTGATAGTGTTGGTGCGATTTTAAATGTACAGCACAGGTGAAAAATGAATTGTTTATGGTCTAAGGGTGGTCCATGAGAGACAGGTACGTGACAATACGAAAGCATTGATTTAAAAACCTCTCTGTCCCGCAAACAAAATTAGCTGTAACAGCATCCCGCAACTATCATTACGTATCATACCAGAACACTGCTATGAGCCAGAAGGGCTTACGTTGAATATTTACTGTTTGGCGTTGCCTTTTCTTAAAATGTCTACATTAAATATATGTTGCTACCCCCTACATTGCTTTTGTCAATCCGGGCATAATAAACCGCTGACTGCTGCAATTATAATATACAATTAAGTACTGTAAAATTTTCTCGAGAGTTGTACTCAGTTATTCAAGAATTTTGGCTTGTTGTTGTTATCGTGGCTTATCTGATGAAATGACGTCAATTAAAACGGCGACGACTAATCGCAAGAGACGAGATTATGAAAAGATACTGAAGGATTATGAATGAAGAGTTTTAAAGTCTTCCATCTAAAAGCAATGTTTCAGAATATCTCTAAAAGTTATTTGTGTGTTATCCTTTCTCTCTGCACCTTGTTTGTCGACGTTCGTTCGCGAATGCTTTATGGTACATTCAGTATATGTATGAAAGTCACTATTTATCCGAAACGAAGAACATAAAGTTGAATGAACTTTGCTTCTTGCTATTGGAGCTGCCATTACAGAAGTGTGTATCAGTTGAAACGCTCTATGAATGGCAGATTAGATAAAGACACGCAAGCTGCAATTTTTTTATCTCTGCCTCACATCATTTGTCGCCACAGGTCAAAGGGGCCTATTACGTACGGCGAAAAAAAAAAGACATGCAAAATTTAACTAGAAAAATTCACCGAACGTACGAATTACTAGTTCTAATAATTTCCACTATAAGAAACAGCATAATAACATACATCATAAACATAAGTGAATTAAGTAAGTAAAAAGTGCGAACTGAAAACACGACACTGGTTAATTCAACAATGAAACGTTTATAGCCAGTAATGTAACTTTAGTTGACTGGCATCATGATTCACAACACAACCAGCCAATCGGGATGTGTGTTAGGAACTGAAAGGTAAGCCATCTGCTTGTTCTGAAGCTGATGATGAAAACAAACTGCCACGATATGAAGGAGTAATAATTGTATTTAGGTCAGGACGAGACAATTAACCCAAACCCGTGTCTAAGTTTCCAACTCGAATTTATGAATTGCTGCAGTGTACGTTGTATAACTTAGTATCGTTAAGAATGGCACTTGTGTAACCAAATGAAAGAAAAATTTAATTACATAGGCAAACCTGTCTGGGTAATATGACTGTCTGGAATTAAAAATATGTAGTCACTGAACACCTAGATCTGAGCAGCAAGCCGATATGTGATAGGATAAATATAGTTATAGGCAACATCACACCACAATGCGACGTGAAATCTGCAGATGAACCACAGACATAAAAACACTCGCTTCCTTTTCGCTCTGCGTGTGTTCTAAAGTAACAAAAATCAAGCTTTGGCTTTAAATTAAATTTAAGAACATGAAATGCATTTCATTATATTCTAGACTAATCTAAAAACCTAATGCATTAAGTGAAACAGTAAGCCAAGTGGTAACAATTTTAACAACTCACACTGGGCTACTAAGAGGCAAGGATTACTAGTGGCAATATAATGAGAAGGGTAAAGTTCACCCTATAACAGACCATGAAGGCCCAAACGGGGAGAAGAGGTATAGTACTACTCCTTCTTTAACCTTGGCGCTACGTCGGGGTGGCTGGTCAAAGCCACCCCCGGGAGCTTTACCTCCCAGAAAACACACCCGGTACCCATCGTAGAGGAGTCTGGGTGGGCCCCAGGGTTGGTCTGGACGGGTGCGGAATATTTCGGCCCCAACGGTATTCGATCTCCGGACAGTCCAGCCCGTAGCGAGTCCCTATACCAACTGCGTTATCCCGGCCCACGTTTATATAATGACAAATGTTAATATCTGTAGAACAGAGAGTTTAATTATGAATGATGGAAGGGTGTCTGTGACAAGTTTGCCAACGACTTTTCTGGCACCAGTTCTCAACATCTGGACAATCGCAAGTGTGAAGAAGCAACTCGGTGACAGCTTTCCAGTCTTTCAAAGTCCACCTCTAGACTTATTTTTGCAAACTTTCATTTTGGAAAAATAATCCACAAGCACTTCGTGCTTCTGAGAATATTCTGTCAGTCACCGTGCGCGGACACTGGGCACTGGAAACTTACCAACACGTAATCAGAACAAAAAGTCAAGAGCCGAACAGAGTCCGCATCACATCGCAAATCTACCTTCTCCATACACCACACTGATAAGGTGATTCTTTCCTTGTCATGTTGATGATCAGTTGATTCACGTTTTCAGCGATAAGGTCCGCGCAAAACACAACAATGATCATCCAGTCGTAATCACAAAGCCGAGGATGAGGTTTTTCCTCCTCTTCCAGGAAGAATTCAATTTCTGGCCTCAAGTCGTAATTACAGGGGCAAAAGCATTGGACCGCAACTCTGCAGGACGTGAAATTACTTTGGTTCCATAATAATAGAAGTATTTAAACTGAAAACGATACGCATTTTGACATAAATTAATAAAATTAATGAAACTTGAAACCACTATTACAACAATCTCCATTTTTGAGAGACTGCACACAAACTTGGATGTGCAAAAAAGTACTGAAATCGCGATACATACTGTTTCTTGTCCCTGTAACAAGCAAAGACATGCCACCATCCCTTCTGGCTATTCGTGGCACTTCGGCACTAAATGCTGATTCAGTAGCTGCTTACGTCTTCTTCCTCGCCTTTCCGCCACTTCTATCCTTCCCTCTATAGTTCTTTCAATAATGTGTTTTAGAAGACATTTCCCATGCAACAAGTGACCAATCCAGTTAGCCTTCTCCCTATTTATTGTACGCAGAACATCCTTCTCCAATGGAATATAACCGAAAAATTAATATATGGTTCAGGACCAGAGGTCTGTTCCTTTTGTGGCGAACTTCAATTGAACACTCACACATAACTTAGTTCACGCGTCCACACATCTCCAATTGAGTCTTCAATGTATGCACTCTTGTATGTTAATGGACGCGGGCCAGTGACTACGTCATCGAATAACTGTTGTTCGGAATGAAACCTCACCGGTATCCTCGAAGGTTATGCAACTCAAAGACAGTTCGTCCGAAACTGAAGTTCCAGCCAGAGGTGAGCCAACAACAACGTTCCAGCATCGAAAGAATGGATGCAGGTGCAGCAAGAACAGCTCTTGTTTCAGGAAACGTCAGTAAAACTTTCAAATTTTTAGCGTTCTTTGCGAAAATCCTAAACCCTTAAATGGAGATTATGGCCATCCGTCCGTCCTCCGTCAGCAAACTATTATCAGCGACTAAACCGTTTTTGGACTTTTCATAAAGCTCGGTACACACGTTCTTTAAAACATTTGTCTAGTAAACGCGAGTTTCGTAAAAATAGAAACAATAAATCATGTTTTACTTAAAGGCGTCAATAACATTTTGCCCGCATTTTTTTTTAACATTTTTCGTCAGATTTTGAATAAAATTCTCTATAAAAGACTTCCATGAAATGTCATTGAGCAAGTGACAATTATGTGAAAATCGATGCAGTGAAAGGCACACTTTACTTAAAAAGGCCTATATCAAATTACCATTACATGAGAAATCCACAAAACTTGATTGAAAGATTCGTTTCGTGAAAATCTGGGTTTGAGAATGATACGCTTTTCGTATAAGCGTAAATACAATAACATTTACCGCGTGCCGTGAAACCGAGATATTTACAAACAAACGTAACTTGTTCAACTTGACGTTCAGGTGACCGTGCATCGTGATATACTCTTATAATAAAACCAACTAGATGTACTAATTTCTCAAATTTATTTTTGAAATAAAACTCTATAGGACATATAACCATTGCTGTGTGTACAGTGAAAAACTCCTGATGATAGACAGAGGAACTGTCCGAAACATGTAGAGATTTATTCCAAAAATAAATTTCAGAAATTGGTGCATCTAGTTGGTTTTATTATAAGACTGTAACTTGTTCAATTAAAGGTTTCTTTTACGAGTATCTTCAAGGTGAAATTGTCCAATTATTATTTAGTTCAGTAACACACTCATCATACCAACAAACCTTTCTCTTCCACAGACTGGGAACTCATAAATACTCTACACTACTGTTACCTATTTTAACTTCAGAGTACTGCATGCTTCCACAGTTCTCTCTGTGTACAGGGGTAACTGAATGCGTGCTAGGCCACGTTACAGACGATCAGTCTAGGGCTCGCAACACCGGAAAGGCACTTACGTAATGTGGCATTTAATAATCTCAGCATAACTTTGTGTGTTTTCAATTGTGACACATGATAATTTTTTTTTAATTTTTAGACAATTCATCCCTGTTGTGTTTTAAATAATCTACGATATGTAAGAAATTCAAACACAACGAATGATTTAATTCCAATCAGCTTATGCTTAGTTAAGTGAGCTACATGTTTCAACCATGTTTTCATCAGGCTGTAGCACAAGCAAGAAAATAAGTATACAGTTGCGCGCGCGCGTGTATATATATATAATGAAACCTAACTATAATGGAACGGTAAGGGACCGAAGTTTTATTCCGTTGCAGGCATGTTCCGTTTCAATGGGTACACGAAATTTGTATCTTAGCAACTGAAAAAGGTTTTCCGCTAAACAGAAGTCCACGTTATGCCCGGGTTTCACTTCTGACAGGTTCACTACATATGAAGAACTGTAACGAAGGTTTCAGATACTTCTCCCTTAATCTTCATGTTTGTACCATGCATCAATGACGATTAAAACACTTTATTATCCAACAGATGCACAAATATATAATTCGTAGGTACAATTAGAATTATTATAAAATATTTAAAATTGCTCCAACATGTTTCGGATCACAAGGGATCCATCATCAGGGAGCTTTATACAGTGCTTAGCTAGAATTACAGTAATGGTTCTGTCGTGTCCCTTGACATGGACGTAGTCGGTGTTATGGCAGCATATTTGCCCGTGGTGCGTGTGTGTACAGCACAGTCGAGAGAGGCACTCTCTAGACTGTGCAGTACACACACACACCACTGGCAAATATGCTGCCATAACACCGACTACATCCATGTCATGGGACACGATAGAACCATTGCTGTAATTTTTTCCAAGCACTGTATAAAGCTCCCTGATGATAGATCTCTTGTGATACGAAACATGTTGGAGCAATTTTAAATATTTTTAAATATTTTATAATAATCTAACTGCATCTACGAATTATACATTTGTGCATCTGTTGGATGATAAAGTGTTTTAAACATCTCCCTTATTTCACACTTAAAGTGGGGGTCCAAGTGGTATTAGCAATCGAACTCCACAAAGTGTAATGTTGGTTCAGAAACTAACAGGTTCTGAGTTGGTCAAGGAACTGCCCGCATTTTACGGAAGCCGAAAGCTGGCTACGCTTCTCGTCAGGGCCACATCCTGAGCCGGATGAATCCAATTCACAGTCTCATTCTACTTCTTTATCATCCATTTAATATAATACCGTCAAAGCCCAAATCTTTCAAACTAGTGCCTCAGTTTTTACTACCAAAATCACAACTGCATTTCTCTTTTCTCCTGTGCGTACCACAAGTCCTGCCCAGCGTAACTCATATGGTTGTTTCTCACACTGAGTAGTGAAACGGTACATGGCAATAAACCGAAGACCTACAGATAATAAGCATATAAAATCGAACAGCGACAGCACATGGAACAAGTGACAATACCAACAGTGCTGTCAGCAAGTGGCGTGATAAGGAAAACCATGTAAATGACTTCAAATGATTAAAGCTGAAGAGAGCTTCACCACTGAAAACCAAAGGGCAGCTGGTCCTTGAAACATTCCACACCGCCGCAAATGTCTCCGTCTTCAAAAATAATTGTTGGCAAAGTGTGTAATTACAGTGGTAAAACAAAACACCCGAGGGAAAACAAAATTATAACAACACGTGTGAGAAGTGGACATTTATTTCTCTGCCAGATGATACAGAAGGACACACGAACATGTAGTCCATATGCAATGAGCACATATCTTGCCAGATGTGTACGCCGACCCACAAACTAGATCTCCTACCCATCGGACTTCCTCACCTTCCACAATAAAAGATTTCCTCACGTCAATGCGACAATTGCAAAAGCAGCGAATTACAATGAGATCTAATACGTTCACACAATTTATCACAACCAGTATGCCCCATGTAGGAACTCTTTCTTTGTAACCGAAGAAAGAATGCGTTTCACTAAGCACAATGTATCGTTATATGTGGTGTCCTCCAGCGGTGTTGCAAAACCGCACAGAACAATATGTGGACTTTGTCACTTGTTCCGCCAAAAGGGTACAGAATTCTAAACTTGGAGACGGGGAACATAGGAGTATTTTTGGCGGAGATGTAAAGGGCTGGCTGGCGGTCACTTAGCCCGCAGCACCACGTAATCACTGGCCAAGTGTCGCGAACAATAGACACACAACTCTGCGCGCCGCCGACATGCAGGGCAGAGACTTAGCAACGCTTCTGACGAATCTGCTGCCTCCATCTTCATGACACAAGACTGAAGAGGGTTCTTCTACCCTAAAAACGGAGTACAAGGTTCCTACAAATGTCCGTGAATCTCCCAACTAGACGGCGTCACATACCAAAAGACAGTATTCTTCCCATTCACAGCCCTGAGAAACTCAGATCTCAGAAACAGATGCATCAAGCAGAAGTGTTTCTCATTCACAGATCGCCAGTGCTGAAAGAGGCAAAATAAAAGAGTAATTGCGTTAAGATTCTGCAAACATGTTTGTTGCGTTCCGCCCAAAAACCCTCACCCCCCCCCCCCCCCCTCCCCTTTCCCTCTCAACCACACCCGACACACCCTTTATATTATTTTGAGTAAA
>Ga0123354_10006018_pt1 | contig 17883 bp, 8 predicted proteins | sample TergutLab28metaG_2_FD_97872 | JGI IMG/M metagenome (GOLD analysis project Ga0123354, IMG submission 97872) | Labiotermes labralis P4 segment gut microbial communities from Petit-Saut dam, French Guiana - Lab288 P4 | ecosystem: Host-associated > Arthropoda: Insects > Digestive system > Gut ...
AAATCCTTCCTATCGCACTATGGCCCTGGGGTCGACTCAGCCTCTAACAGAAATGAGTACCAGGAGCATTTCCTGGGGGTAAAGGCGGCCGGTGCGTAAGGCTGACAACCTTACCACCATCCTATGCCGTTGTCATGAAATCTGGGAACCTTAACTTCCTGGAATCCTTTGGGCCACTCCGGGCCTGTAACGGGACTGCTTTACCTTTTAGTACTAGTCAGTAATGTTAATAAAAATCCAACCAGATGCAACAGCACGCAGATATTTATTTATTGCAAAGTCACTCTACATGTTTCGGGTGTCACAGCACCCATCATCAGGAGTACTAAAAACAATAACTGCAGCCTTCAGTACCGGTCATAATACTGGTATAGCTAGTTCCCTCCAACGTGGCCTGATCAGGCCACGTTGGAGGGAACTAGCTATACCGATATTATGACCGGTACCAGAGGCTTCGGTTACAGTTTTTAATACTCCTGATGATGGGTGCTGTGACACCCGAAACACGTAGACCTGATTTTGCAGTAAATAAATATCTGCATACTGTTGCTTCTGGTTGGATTTTTATTAACATTGAATTACGATGCACGAAACCATGAGCTTAAAACTAGGCAGTAATTTTGTGTACTGGAAACAATGAGTCTCTAACTTACTTTATTGAGCGACGAACCGACTACTGTAACTTGTAATTGACTCACATTTTACAGTGATATCGCTGACGAAGCACTGTCAATGGTTACTTTTTTTTATTTCCTGTCTTTCTTTTTCCATTTTTGCAGCATCCATTGTGGTGCTTTATGTGTCAGCATGCAATTCGATTGCCCCCATAACATTTCCATAAACAGACCTACAATTTATGGTGTTTTTGTTCCGTTTGCTATGAAATTAGTTCTAGAATGAACTGGGGACGAAACACTTGGGAAGTTTTTTTGTGTTTTGTCATCGTTTGTTTTCGGAGTAACTGTGGTTAAACCCCTTATCTGTTATGCAGTTCTACTGACATCGAAGGCGCACTCGAAGGATTCTGGTTTTAGGTAGAGCCCGAAGAGAATATTGCTGAATGGTTTTGTAGTATTGTCGGTTCTCTGCACATAGTATTCTTATATCACAACTCATTTCAGATTATTTGTTATTTCTTCCAAATTTGTAAATATTATTTAGATTAAGCTTTTATTATATTCTGTGAATTTCAGAAACGGAGATGTGTAACGGATGTAATATAAAGAAGGAGGGGGAAAATTTAAGAAGAAAAAGGAATATAGAAACAGAAGTAAAAGATATCGAGAGGAAATAAGAAGCCTACATGTAGAGGGAACAGGTTAAAGAAAGAGAAAAATGCACGCGTTAGAGGCATACGAAATTGGTACGTCTGAATTTATATTTCGAAGCTTTCTGGCCCAAAGTGTGATTGAACAGTGGGTACTAAACGTCACTTGTCTGTATGACAACACAAGATCTATTTATTGGTACGTTCGTAACCATGTGGCATGTCACTCGATGAGAAAATGTATATTGTCCTAAAAGAAATGTCAGTGTTTAATACCACACCTGCAACAGTAATAATTTAAACAACAGTTACATTTCTCACCCGATGCAGTCGGTAATAAATTTGCGTATAGCTGAATGTCACATGATTATTTTGTCGCGCAGGAAGAAATGATAGAGTGGTCCCTCTGTAACCCGCATCCCCGTAATCGGATCCCCGGGTGCTCCGGAGAGTTTTGTCCCAACTACATCCCAGTATTTCCAGCTGAAATTATTATTACAGAATATTATTATTATTATTGAATTTCTCACTTCTCAGCTTTGGCTGGGAAATATTCACCTATCTTGGGATGTAGTAATTAACAGGATTAGGCTCGGTGGTCTTATTTGTAGTTTAAAAGTTTTTTTGCAATTGAAAATGTGTCAAGAATTACAGATTTTTGCAGTTGTGTATATGTATTGGGGTGCAGGTTAAGTCTTGTTAGACTTTGTGATAGTGACTTTGGAATTACTCCCATAGATGATATTAATATCGGGAGCACTTGTGCTGCCTTTTGCTTCCACATAGCACATATTTCATTAGCCAGTTCTTGGTACTTAATTTGTTTGTCGGTTGTTGTTTAGGCGAGATTATGTGTGTTAGGGGCAGCTATATCCAACAAAAAGGCGTTCTTTGTTCTCTTATTCATAAAAGTTATGTCGGATCAATTAAAAGGTATTGGTTTGTCCGTAAGCATGTTGCGATTCCAGTACACTTCGAAATTTTCATTCTCCCGTACATTGGCTGGTGTGTACTTGTAATATGGAATTTTATCTTCAAACAATTCGGCTGCTTTTCTTCTTCTTCTTCTTCTTCTTCTTCTTTTACACTGCTAGGTACATATTTCCGCTTTAAGGAGTTTTTTTCTTACTTTAGCATTTAAGGATTTTTTGTACATAGGCAACGGAGTTTCCCATCGATGGTTCAGATTCCCGGGTAAACCGGACCCCCCCCCTCCCCCAACCACATAGGCCGGGTGGCCGAGGGACTAGGCTAGCTATTCATCATTACTGAGGTGACAGAGAGACAGGCCTTAAATGTATTAACAGTTAACTGCTTGTTGTGACAGAGTGGATATGACGTTTAGAGTACCGGAAATGAAAAAACAAAATCTGAGTTAAGGTAGCATAATCATAGTTTATATATAGGGGAAAATATAATTATTAAAACTCAAAGCGTAAGCGATAGCGCAATGCATAATTTTGCATAAAGGGATACTTAATGATATTTGTTCTTAACCGTATGTCCTTACGGTTATTGAAAGGAAAAAAAAAACAGGCGGTGGTCGCGTGGTGCAGGTGAGAGAAGCACACAAAGTATTTGTTTGGTAACCCGGTTGGAAGGTCTATGTGTAATAAGGAGGATTATATTAAATTGGGTCTTAAAAATATGTTACAGAAACTTGGGGATTGGATTTATTTGGTTCAGAACAGGGACCAGTGGCTTACTGCTATTGGGAATACGGCGATGAACTGTCGTGTTCCATACAGGGCGGAGGATTTCTTGACTAACTGAGGTCGAGGATGACCCTAGGGTTGCAAGGTGTTCGCATAATCGTTATGCTGCACGTGGTTCTCACAGATTAAATTCAGTTTATGTTGTCGGAATGGTTTTTGTTGCCTTATTTACCTCCTCGCATTCGGTCAGGTACAAGAAATGACGTACACCCGTAATCCTACATTTATACTACACCGTCTTACGCCGGTGTAGGAGACGTCACTCGATCACGGCAGTCTTCGCTCATTTTGACACACGGATCATCTCCGCACAGTGCTCGATGTTTGTAATTAATATAACGAATCTACTAATGTTATGGGGTATGACGCCTTGTAGGATAGGGTTTTGTGTTATATTACGGAGGAGGCTTACTGCTTACATCTACCCACATTTCTTGAACTACCCTGAAAACGCAGGCGTTCAGATCCTTTTGCAGCGGTTGTAAATACTGACCTACAGATGCTAATCTTCACGAGCACAACTATTAGACCCGCATTTCTTGTAAATTTCAAGTAGAGCTGTAGCTGTGTGTGCACCGCATTGTGTTTATATTTTAGTACCTTGTACAGTCATAAGTAGATTTTCAACGTGGTTGGGCCCCAAGACTCCCTACAAAAAATACAAAAATGCTTGAAGACTTGACCGCCCCGATAAACGAAGTCTCATTATTTTTAGTGCTTTTATTTATAATAGTAAATATTAGTTTTCCATTTTTGTTCTTAATTCCGCTTTTAATAATTTAATCACAAAATACTGAAAATTAAAAGTGGAATACAATATATATGATGTTTTTCTTATTCCTGCTTGACCGATAAGTGCCGACCCAAAAACTCTGCCAACATTTTGTTGTACGCTGTGTGTTGTGGAGGTTTAACATTCTACAACGGGAGAAGGAAAAATGATGACAGTTGGACCGGCGCCTATCAGTCAAGCGGGAAAGAAACGCCTTACTCTTTCTACGCACTTTTTAACGTTATTTTGCGACTGGGAGGGGCAAGTGACGCAGGTACCGCATGAAGAGCCGCATCATTTCACACAGAACTTCTATAACCTTCTAGAATGTTCTGGAAAGTTCATGGAATCTTTTTTATTTTTGTGGCGATCCCGCAGATTTGCAAATCTGCGATGTACGAATCCGCGAGAAGCTAGGGATGACAATTTTTTTTTTAACCAAAGTCTACCGTATTCTTGACAGGGCTTCCGCGAAAATTGAGACTTGATCGTGAAGCTTTCATGGACATTAAAAGGACCACTAATACAATCCTTCGGGAGCGTAAAATGCATGTAGAATACGTCCAAGATGCCATTTGAGTGACACTTGGTAGCAACATTTTTTCTTGCGTTGATTCATATAGAATTCTGGCACGTTGGGAGGATATACGTCCGCATGCAGTTGTTTATATTTATCAGTCTTACTGCAGAAGTAGCTGCTCTGTCACGGTGTTCACTGCGTCATCTATTTCTTCAGCCCCGCCAGCATGGTTACTTCATGTCCGCAACGCTGAGAGTGCTTATTCACCCTGTGTTATTGTGGGAGAAAGAAACCGATTTGGCAGGTATATTTCAATATATATATATATATAGAGAGAGAGAGAGAGAGAGAGAAAGAAAGAAAGAGAGAATGTATGGTTTAAGAATATTTACGTTGTCAGGAAAGGCTACTTTATAAAATATACTCTTGCCTTATGCTAGCCTCCAGTGGAACGATAAATGACACCTGAACTAGCCGTTAATCTTAAACCCACTCATCAAATTGAAATCTTAAGGTTAATACTGTTATATTCTGGATTTTTATACCGTATGTTGGCGTCAGTGTTTCGGAGGAAATAATTTATCCATCTTCCTGCATTTACTCGTAGATGTATTGAAGAATATGCGTGACTTCAAGCATCCGCCGCGAAGTAGGTAAGAACTGCGGTGTTCTGTGTAATAACCCAGAAGAGCGCAGTTCTCAGATTGAAGACTCTTCTGGGATGTGACGCTGTGTCGTTAGGTGTTTAGTTCCTGATGTTCCCGATGTTTCGAAGGATTCTACTGCCTAGATCTTCAGGAACCTAAAGTCAGATCGAGCAGTCCAGGGTTGCTTGAAACTGAAGATGTAGGCAATGCGATAATTCGTAACGTCAGGAACTGCACGCCCAAAAATATGGCGTAGTGTCTCAGAAAAGTTCGAATCTTCGGTAGCACCGCTGTGAGAACCTCCGATCTCGCCTTTGGCAGATCGCTGTCTTTCGGAGTGTGACGCTGTTTATTCTGCTAGGGAGTTTTCAACGTTTCGATGGGAACTACTACCTCCATTTTCGGGGTAGAAGAGTCTGTTCAGAAGATGGATGCTGCAGTTTCTTTCGAAACTTAGGTACCTTCGTACCAGACTGCACGGCGTCACATCCCAGAATATAGCCGCGAGAACCTCAAACCCCCGGCTTTCTGCCTAATGGTTATGTGAGTTGTACCTTTAGTAGGTAGTAAAGGAGCAGCATTGAATGTAGCGGTAAGTTATTTAGCGTTTGGTTCGTGATGCACTATCAGGCATTAGAAATTCTCACTTCGTTTATTTCGTGGAGACACTACGCAAATACTTTTAAAATTTCATTGCTAATTGTATAATTGTGAGTAAGTTCATAATGCCGGTACTTCTGTCACGACATTGCCCCTTCCTCAAGCTGTGGATGAAGCAGACGGCCTGTAGATGTGGAAGTTATTTGTGAATGTATTGAACAATCTCCCGCAGACAGCTTACAAGGGGTGGTCTTCCAGATTGCGCGTTGGACGAGATGCTAACAAATCCACAGAGATTCTACGTGTCACAAAGAGTTTGCCAGGCCTTCGGTCATGGATGAATATTCTGGAGAGGCGAAGTTTCGCTGTGATAACCTGACTTAACGGGGACTGCCTAGCACACCTAGGCGTAGATGGGAGTATAATATTAAGAGGGTCTTATATCATTATAAGTAGGGAATTAATCTGGCCCCAGATGGGGACCGATTGGGGATTTATGTGACCACGCAATTAATAATGGGATTCCAAAAAAACTACAGCGAAGGAAGTCTTGCCTTTTCAATAGGGTTTGTTTTGCTTGGAGTTAATTATCAGTTTGTGTTTATATAAAGCGTACTTAACCACTAGTGCGGGGGTCGGTCAGACAACAAGTTTGGACAGGTTGTGATATCTTAACAAACGTATCTGCGGTATTTGTGGTTGTATGTAAGTGTCATTCGTCGCAAAGCTTTTGCCGTCTGTTTATAGCGCTGAAACAAAATTTTGGTGGCTTCGTGGTAACACGGGGTAAAATTAAAAGTAAAGTTCACCACTATAACAGGCCACGAAGGCCCATGAGGTGGAGTAGAGGTATGGCTCTACTTTTTCTTTAACCTCAGCGCTAGATGGAGGTGGGTGGTCAACGATACGCGCCGGCCGCTTTACTCCCGGGTAAGACCCGGTACCCATTGTACAGGAGGCTGGGTAAGCCCCAGAGCCGGTCTGGACGGGTGCGGAAAATCTCGCCCCCACCGGGATTCGATCCCCGGACTGTCCAGCCCGTAGCGAGTCGCTATTCCCACTGCGCTGTCCCGGTCCATGTTATCACGGGGTAGCACTGCTATGAACAGGACGCAGAAAAGTTGACCCCACGACACAATAAGTGCTACAGTGTGGCGGGCGGTGACCATCTGGAGAAGTAGTGGGATATAATTACAACTAATTTTGGACTTTTCGCTCAGAGCTGAAAGTAGATAACAAAAAATATGGGGATTGGCCGTGACTGAGGCAGTTAGTTGCAGACGTATTACCGCGGAGGCACGGGCCGAATTTGCTGTAGACAAAATGGCATTGAGATATTAGTTTCTCTGAGTAATTCGGTTTTACCGTGCAAGTGTCATTCCACCAATGCTCCGTACTCATTCGTCGATCTATTACCGGCGCCATTTAATCTCAGAAGTTGACAACGTCTTTAAATAAGACACTAAAACGCCCAAAATATGAGGGCGGTAAACTTATTTATTGACCGGCGCTGGCCTTGTGATGCAAACTAATGTTTCCGATTAGATATAATCATTACAGCCTTTCCCTGACCACCCTATTATTTATTGAGGTAACATTGACGACATAAATTTGAAAACCAAGTTTTATTTCCCTGTTAGTTTAAATTAATGTTTGAAGCACTGAACCAGACACACTGTGCTGCCCTCATGATGATTGCTAATGACATCAAACTTTAAATAATTCTGGCATATGGTAACAGCACACTGCGGTCTATGAACCTTGGTGGTCAGAATATTGATCTTTACTTATTATGCGAGTCAATGCAGTCTATGCAAGCAGCCTTACCCTTTGAGGCATATCTGCTTGTAAATGACAGTGTCAGCCAGTTCAAATTGTTAGTTTGAAACACTATAGCACTGCATTGTTTGGAGGAAGTCATCATGCATTGGCTATTGTTCAGGTCTGGTGAATGTGCGTCCAGACTATATGGCTCGTTACAGGTGACGTGCGGGTAATGTCCGCGGTATGTGCCTCTCTTTAGGAACTGGTTTGTATGTGGCGCAATTGTGAGATTCGAAGTGGCTATTCACGAGATCCAAAAAGTGTCACAATAGGGTACAAAATAGGCCGAGGATGTGTGAGGTGGGGTCGAGGAGGTAACGGATGGCTGGATAAAGTTGCGTAGAGAGGGGGTTCTTGCTTGGTACTACTCGCCGGATATTAGAGAGATAAAACTGGGTAGAATGTGGTGGGCGGTGTGCGTAACATGCACGGGAGAAATAAAGAATGTTCACAACCTGAGATATTCGCTCTTCCGGGAGGTTACGCAGCGTGGATTGGTGGTTAGTTACAGACTTTTTCCGGACAACCTATCGGCTCCATCTTCAAGAACTGCTCATCGAAGATGTGATCGATGTTTTGTCCCCGAAACGTCGGTAGCTGACTAAAAATCTATGCTACGTAACCTCCCGGAAGAGCGAATAACTCATACCGCACCGGAAGCCTGAAATCACATAGTGTTCACAAGACTTCGACACTTAAAAGGCGGAGGTCACTTGAAAGACCTAGTCATAAATGGTAAAATAACACAGTTAATATTAAAAAATATAGTATGAGGTTATTAAAGGAGCCGGAGTAACATACTAGGTATAGGGACTAGTCTCCTGGCTGGGCGGGCGGGGTTCCTGTCCCAGTATGGGCAACAGGTATTTTATTTTCTTCTCCAAAACGTCGGGTCTGTGGCCCATCCAGCCTTCTATTTAGTAGATAACGGTGTAGTTTGCCGGGAGTAAAGCGGCCGAGGCGTGAGGCCAACCACTCATCCTTCGAGCACCCAGGATATGAATCATTGTAGCCATACATCTAATTTTCCGTTTATGCCTTCCTGACGTGGGCAGGGACATACATGTACCTTTAGCTTTGTGAGGGTATGAACAGCATCAGTGGCGGTTTCCTACAGTCAGGAAAATTATTTTTTTTTTGTTTAAATAAAGGCAAGGACTTTCTTGATAACTGTAGTGGCCATCTGCTCCGTGGGTTACAGGAGCGACACATGGTCTGCTATTGTCTGACATCTGCCAGAATAAGCATAGAAGTTATTGACTACAAATGTGTTCTTGTACATACATGATTATTGTTACAGCGTTGATTAGCTCTCGTGTTAACACTTCATTGCCGACCTTGGTGCACTGTATGACAATTGTATTCTTCACGTGCTGTCAGCGTCAGTGCGCTGTATGGACTTTCATTCCTCACATACCTCAGACCTCGGTACACCGTACGTTTATAAACGCATTTAAGGTTACCGTAAATTTAAAAACTTTTCTTTCTGAGCAGTAGTTAGAATTGAAACTCCAGCTTCGGTGACGGGTTAACGTGCCTTGTAATGCCGTGTGGGTTTAGCGGAAATATTCCATGCTGGGATTACTGGGACTTTTCAAAGTGTCCAGAGACCGTTCGTGTCCTTGTGAAGTTGATGGTCGATCAGCTGGTCAAGAAATTAACAGCTGTGTATACCCAGAATATTGATTACCAAATTAGACACCAAATATTGATTATCAATTAACTGTCTTGTTTAGACATCGAAAGCTGAATAACAAATTTACCAGATTTTTAAACCACACACTTGATTTAAAAGAAGTTCTGATATCGTAAGCGCGTCTACATCTGGATCTTCCAAGTGGTCTCTTTCTTCCAGGTTTTCCGACTGAATGTTCCATTGTCCCAAGGTTTCTAAATGCCTCTATGCTTATTAATCATTGCCGTAACTGCCATAATATTTTGTGAAGGGTAAACAGTCCTGTGCTTCCTCTGGAGATTCTGAGTTGGGTAGGGTGTCCTCAGGATGGATAACCAGTCCCTCGCTGAGTAATTTTGGTGGTAGCTAACCTCAGGGCCTCCAAACATGCCCGTTTTCTGTAGGGGCGAACTACAGATTACAGGCATACTAGACAAGATAGATGAATACAGACGGAATTGGTTTCAACACCTGCAAAGAACGCCACAAAACCGAATGCCTTTGAAATCATACCACTACAGACCACAAGGAAGGAGAACAATTGGAAGACCGAAGAAACGTTGGAGAGAGCAGTTGTAACTGTGGAGACGGAACGGATCAAAGGGTCCAATCCTTGATGTTTATTATGATGTTGATGATGAGTAAACAGTACTGACCTACCTGAAGTTCTGCATTTGATAAGTTCCAACAATCCATCCTTATTTCCATTTTCTTAGTTTACCATCTACACGTAAAAAAAAAAGATTAAAAACTCAATAAATGTTACTGTATAAGGACATAATTAATTATGATATAGATAGCACATTATTATGATATAGATAGCACATTATTATGAAGTACTGTACGTAATATGATTGATTTTGATATGTTTCTCATTAGAAAATACGTTACGATCCACGAAGGAATACTGGCTTGAGTAACACAGGGTTATTCAAAATGATTGTCGGGGTACAATTGTCTGGCGGCAATTCCGCACCAAATTTGGTAAACGACCACAATCTGACAATTCCATTCGAAGGTGGTATGCACAGTTTCAAGACACAGGGTGCGTGTGTTTCCCGGAACTGAAGGTACGAATCAGAACTGCCATTGAAACCATCACGTGCGGAACGGACTCGATTATCGTGTTGATGTTTGTAGAATCACAAAGGGTGCACATATAGAGCAACTGTAAGGCATGTAACAAAAACTTGGAATGTTATTCTATTAAATAACAGAAACACATATACTGCTATATCGAGTGTATTGTGTTTGACAAGTTGTTAAAACACTGACAATCATTTTGAATAACCTTGTATATATTTTCCCCACACAGAATATTGAATATATCTTTAAAGAAGGCAAGAGGGCACATTTTTTCACATTTTGTTTAGTTATTTGTTTCTTTTCATTACTACCTGCCGAAATGAATGCTGTTCCTGCAGACAACAGGCAATGCAATGGCAGAAAAACACATGTGGGTTCCTACAAAAGACAGTGCCAAGTTTTGTCGCTAGGTATATATGATTTAGTTCGTGGGGGGGGGGGGACATAAATGTCAATTTAATTTTCTGTTTTAAATTTTAATCTATTGTTTATTCTGTCTCTTGTCCACGCCAGTTCCCGGATCATGCCCTTATTATTTCACTAAGGTTTAAAACATGCGTTACCCTTCCCTGTCCCTTTACTGGAACACAGTAATAAAGTGGCTTACATCTGGGAACTTTAAAGGTCAAAGGTCGCTTACTGGTGCAAGTGTTACAGATACAATTACGATGTAGGAAATAACGCTGTTTCAAGAACTCCATATAGATATTTAATTTCATGTAAGATCTGAAATTCACACGACTGGAAGTGTCGGAACTTACTCTCGTCTCTGGCATGACATTCTGTAGTCTCATAGACCGTAATTAACTTTTTGGTTAAGCTGGGGCCTTTTTTCTTCAGGTAATTCCTTTAGCTTTGAAGATGGTGTCTGTACATTCCTCGGAAGCTATGGTATAAAAATACTGCACGATGTAATATGCTACCCGCTGGGGTTTGGTTTGTGTTCTTGTGGTTATACCTGTGTGTTTGTTTATTGTATAACATGTCAAACTTTTGGTTGTGTTAACTGAAGGACTTTGAGGTTGAAAATAAATGTGGGTTAAGCCATGTTTCAATGTACAGTGTTGAATGAGTTTCTGTTTGAAAAAAAGTGGTAGAAGGGTAAAAATCTGGACATTATTTGATTCTATCTTGTACAATTATAGAAGTTTTACAGCTTATCTGCCACAGGTGACAGCTAACATCACCTCACATTAAAATGTATAGAATGTTGAATGTGCAGATGGAGGATAATATTAAAAAATGAACTTAAAACAATAGGGTCTGAGGATGCAAACGAATTTCAACTGAGAATACGGACCAGCGGCGGTCTCTTGTGAAGACGGTAATAAATCATAGGGTTTTGTCGATTTTTGGAAATTTCTTAAGTACGTTACATACTGTAGGTTCTTTAAGAAATGCTCCACGTGATGGAGATGGAAGTGTTCTTCCTGTGACTGATGAGTATAGACAGGAGGATAATATTCATCATCATCACCATCATCTTCCTCCATGGATTAGGTCGTTTGACCTGTTCCGGCATCGACGCATTGCCATCGTTTCCTGGGGCGTCTACGGTCTCTTCTTTCTCGATGTTTGTAGTTGAGGATAGTACTAAAATGAATTTTAAATAGTTAGGATCTGAGGTTGTGTATTGTGTTATTCTGGCTCAGGATAGGGATCAGTTTTGGGCTGTTAATGCGCACGTTAATCAGCTTTTGATTTCAATAAAACATTAAAAACTCCCTGAACAACTGAGCTGCTATTGAATTCTCAAGGTGGAATCAGTTTCATGGATTTAATATATGTGGCATACGAATGTTATCCGATTACAGGTTGTTCTAATCGGCATTAATTGGCATTTTTTCAATATCATAAACCATAAAACAAGATAGGCAATGCACGTAGAACGGAATGTTGTGGCTAGTTCGTGTAATCATTATTGTGGTTGAAACACAGCAACACATTCTGTGGGTGTTGTTCAGCTACAAGTCACTGTAAAATGTATAAAAACTTCGAGTGTTGTACAACAATGCTTTTATGGTAAATTTTTATCATCGGCAACAAGGAAAGTCTCACGTAAAAGTTTTTGAAAGAAACAATATTCACGTTGCATATAAACGCTGCGTTGAAACAAAAGAATGTTCGTTTGCTCGTGGCGTTCTTTAGACGCACAGTTTAGCTGATCATATCGTAATGATATACGAGTCTTTATGTAATCTTAGTAATTAACCAACTTAATGCACAAAATCTTGTTTTATAATAAGCTTATTTTATTCCTCTACATGTTTCGAGCACTATGTGCTCATCATCAGGAGGTCAAAATTGTAGTATACAGCATCTGGTGTCATCACACCTGTAGGTGGCCGTCCGGTGCACAGGTTGAGAGAGGACTTTGTCAACCTGTGCACGGGATGCCACCTGCGGTAAAAATGTCTTACTAGATTAGGGGGAATTAATCAGTTGTGAAGCAATAAATTTTAATATTGTGAGTGTGAGTGAGTGAGTGCGTGTGTGTGTGTGCATTCTGGCCTTAGTTATCCAGCATACAAAGCGCATGTTTTCTAGGTATAACTATGTATGTATTTTCACATTATCTTATAAACGGCACGATTTTCGCAAAGAATGAGCTTAAAATAGAATTTGCGTTTTGATTTTTCTCAACTTTTGCCCGGAACATTTCTCGTTCTAAGAATAAATCAGGAAGATACCCAAGATACCCAAGATAACCAAGATACCCAAGATAACCAAGATAACCAAGATACCCAAGATACCCAAGATAACCAAGATACCCAAGATACCCAAGATAACCAAGATAACCAAGATACCCAAGATAACCAAGATAACCAAGATACCCAAGTATCAACTGTTTTCGTCAGATTTTAATGAAACTTGCATTTTCTCTATATTTTTTCTAAAAGTCCTCAAATATAAAATTCATGAAAATCCTTCCATTGGTAGCCGAGTTCTGTGCGGACGGACGGACAGACAGATATGACGAAGCTAATGGTCTCCTTTCGTAACCTGGCGAACGCGTCTAATGGGGCTAGTGTTAATGCGGTTCATAATTACTTCTTCACATGAATCATCCAGAATCTGATTTCGACTGTTCTAGCACCCGATGTCACGTTATATTATCCTCCCTTATGCTAGGTTTTAAGCTTTTGTAACCAGATTTCGTGATTTACCCGTATAAAAATATGGATAATATCGATAATATCGATTATCCTATCCTATTCTTCGGATGAATTAACACGGATTGTTTCTGGACACTGCAAGTAACTGTTTGTTGTTCAATCGAATCACGTACATTTAGGTCAAGAGAGCTATTTATTATCTGCCATTCACTCGACGATCCTCCAATTCAAATGATTTGTTGGTTTGGAGATTATACATGAGGGAACAGATGAGGTTGGCCACAGTCTTCTGAATAATTTCCTATCTAACCCTGGTCTTCGCACTGGTGCCTGCATGGCTCTACTACAGCTTATAGCACAGCACACACTGTCCATAGCTAAAGGCATCTAGCTACTAGACATATTAATTCATTATCGGCTTCCACTCCACATCAAACCTTTCCTGCCTTGGGCATCCACTGCCACAAAGGCGCACTGCAGTGCCGAATCTCTCGCAAGATAAAACACCATGCCTGCCGAAGATCTAACATATATGTCACTGACGTCATGCGCCTTAGCAAATAGTTATTAATAGGAGTAGAAAGTGATGGCAATTCACGGTAGTGGGTGGTATGTTTTAGTCGATATTGCAGTCTTGCACTTGGCCAAGAAGATATATGACATACAAATACATTGCTGCACCATTCAGTGAATGTTATGAATTTTTTTTAATTTATTAGGTTGGGATGACTGTAATTGTGTTTATAGGATTTTTTAAAATGTACTCGTTACGTAGTTTTTGAAGGAGTTTATCGTTAGGATGAAAAATTGTTAGGAAAGCAAACAGGCGATTTAGACAGACGCACGAATTTTCCATTGAAATTTATGCGCGGCTTCTGCTGCCGATTTTTATAGACGTATTTTCATTGTTACACCGTGCATGTTGTCGAGTCACTCAATTGTTATACCAACTAATGCACTTATATAAAATTTACACATTAAAACTCTAAAACTGCTCCGACATGTTTCGGTCCTAAGACCATCATCAGGGAACTGTATTTCTTTGCTTTGCTAAAGTCACATTAAAAGCCACATTAAAACCAGTCATAAATTAACTTCGTTGTACTAGTAGGGTATTGTGGCAGCATGCCATGTTGTGTAATATTATGTTGCGAAGCGTGTCCTGCTAGTACAACGAAGTTAATTTATGACTGGTTTTAATGTGGCTTTTAATGTGATTTTAGCAAGGCAAAGAAATACAGCTCCCCTGATGATGGTCTTAGGACCGAAACATGTTGGAGCGGTTTTAGTGTTTTAATGTGTAAATTTTATACAAGTGCATTAGTTGGTATAATAATTGAGTGACTTTATAGACGTAATTTGTACCGACGACATGAAAGGATGGAAGGGTATATATGTTTTACATTTCTACACTTTTTTTTCCTGCTATGAAAATTTCTTTGGGTCCGGGTTCTTTTTAACAAACAAAAATCCTTTTTTTTTGAGGTAGGGGGAGGGGTTCACAAATCTGATCACAGAACATGTACATAATGTTCACATATACACCTTTGATTTATTCCGTTAAATGTTTATCATCATCATCATCATCACCGGTGTCGTATTTATTTACGGCACGTTGAACGCCGTTGTCAAGAATGTCAGGTCAACAAACTTAAAATTATGTGATGACAGGTCAGTAATGAACTTGAAACAATATTTAACGAATGGGCCCTATCACAATTCTAACCTGCTGTCTCGGAATTTGCATGAGAGGCTGAGGAAAACTACGGAAAATCTTAGGTTAATAATTAATAAAGCGGTATTATGTACTCTGACACAACTTTATTACATGAACTTTTACGGGAACATAGCTCAGTGTCTCGGCTTCTGGAAGCCATTGTCGGGCTTTGAATTAAGGGACTGAATATATAACTTACAACGCCTTAGAATGACGAGATCTCGTTTACATTAAAATGTTAATTAAATACATTAAAATATAAAGATATAATATGAATATATAAAAACGTAACATGGAAATCATAGTTGGAGTTACAGGTTTCGTGTTGTCTCGGTGGCCACCCAGACTACTAAATGTTCACATAGTGAAGTTGTGTTTTAGACTATTACAAAAGGTAAAAAAAGGATAAAGTGATCCCGTTACAGGCCCGGTGTGGCCCAAAGGGTGGGTAGAGGTATAGCTCTACTCTTCCATGACCGAGGCACTAGAACGGGGTGAGTGGTCAGCAGCATGCCCCGGCCGCACTTTACCCCCGGGAAAGACCCGGTACCCATTTTACAGGAGGCTGGGTGGGCCACAGGGCCGGCCTGGACGGGCGGTAAACTTCGTCCGCACCGGCATTCGATCCCGGACCGTCCAACCCGTAGTCAGTCGCTATACCGACTGAGCTACGTGGCCCACGTTAGACTATATTATACCACTCTATTAATTATTAGATGAATACACAATGAGGATGTCTTACATCAAAATCTTAGGTTAGTCGGTGTTTGCGACTGTTATTCAAACCGGGGGCCTCCACATGAAAGCTAATATCAATACGGCTTGAGTTACCTTGCCCACTGTCATTATCATTACAACCACGATCATCATTATTATCGAAGACGAAGACTAGAGACGAATAAGGACGCTGTTCGTATCTTTAGGCTCCATCTGTTGCGATATCTTATCATTTTCCCTTGAAGAATCCTGTTACCTTGTGCAGCGTTCCCTATTTATGTATCTAACGTTGCACTACTCTTATGGCTGCTTCTGACAGCTATATCTGTACTTTTGTTTTTTGCTTGGACTGAAACATAAAAGATGAAAGTGTCCTCGTATTTAAATAAGCACCACGACTTTAAGACACGTGGGCTTGACATGTATGCGCACGTATTTACAATTCTAGCACTGGATGGAGGTGAGATGTCACCTTCACCTGCCAGTCAGTTTAGTACACAGTAAGCTGTTAGTAGTACCCACCGAGTACGACAGTAAGAGGGCTGCAGAGGCGGTCTGGGTCTTTAAAGGATACAATGTACATTGCTTCTGACAAGAATCGACTGCTATTGGCTCAATGTTTAGGCAAGACATTCCCGTTTTGTTATAATCAAATAAATAAATAAATTAATAATAAATAGAGTCAAACACAACTTTAATTTTCATTTAAATAGTTTATACCAACATGTTTCGGCTCTTAAAATCCATTTTCAGGCTGGATATAAAGCAGTATATGTAATACAGTGACATAAAATAGACGAGATCTCGTTTATATAAAGTTTTAAATTATTAAAAGGATATTATTAAAATAGTGTAAGAGTAGAGTATTTTGGTTTTATATCTATGCGTGTTTTCATAATATGAAAAGGTAAATTTTAGCGAGACCTAAACTGTGCAGTGTTAGGACTAGGTTTTCATTTCTGTATGATGTATGATCTGTTTTTTTTTATGATATTAAGCCCCGTAGATTTTTTGCCAGATGTTGGAATTGTGTGCTCTTTTTGTACGATGTTGGGCTTTGTGTTTTTTGTACGATGTTAGGCCTATGTGTTCAGTTCTATACGACAACATATAATACGTATTAAATAATACAAGTCAGCACAATTACTTTATTACACAAGGCAATTACATAGGCTACATGTTTCGACTATTGAACAGTCATCCTCAGGCCTATTTTGTCAATTGAGTCACAAGATGCTATGCACACATAGGGATCCCATCGTGACTCAATTGACAAAATAGCCCTGAAGATGACTGATCAATAGTCGAAACATGTAACCTATGTAATTACCTTGTGTAATGAAGTAGTTGTGCTGACATACATTATTTAATATTGTGTTACGTTTATGAGCACATCGTGATGCCTCTGTTCAGTTTCATACGACATTAGGTGTGTGATTTCTCTTTTTTGTATAGTGTTAGGCCTGTGTGTTCAGTTTTTTTTACGATATTAAACCCGTAGAGTTTTGTACGTTGTTAGAACTGCGTGTGTGTGTTTTTTTGTTCGATGTTGGTTCTGTATGTTTATTTGTTACTATGTTAGGCCCATCTATTCTGTTTTATGTGATATTAAGCACGCGTGTTTATTTTTTGTATGACTGTATGCCTATGTGTTTATTTTTACGATGTTAGGCCAGCGTGTCGTGTACTGTGGGCCGAGGTAAAAAAATTAACAAAGTCCATTTTCAGATTCTAGAAAATTAAGTGTTGCTATTAATGTGTAAGCACAAGAATTAAATTACTCCGACTAATTTTAATATTATATTACATAAGACACTAATAAGACCGGTAGTGTCGTATGGAGCGGAAGCATGGACGTTGACGAAGAAAGAAGAACAAGCTCTGCTAATTTTTGAAAGGAAAATATTTAGAGGAATATATGGTCCTAAATATGAAAACGGGGAATGGAAAAGTGGGACGAATCGAGAACTAGAAGAGATGAGCAAAGGAGACAATATAGTAAAATGGATGAAAGGGCAAAGGATAAGCTGGTTAGGTCACCTAGAGAGAATGGAGGAGGATAGGATGACCAAAAAGATCTTCACTCAAGAACTGGAAGGGAGGGGAAGAAGGGGAAGACCCAGGAAAAGATGGAAAGAGGAAGTAGACAGAGATATTCAAGTGCTGGGAGTGAGAAGATGGAGAGAGTTGGTGGCAGATAGGAAAAAATGGAAAGACATTGTTCGAC